>Ga0209490_10001920_pt1 | contig 19915 bp, 13 predicted proteins | sample MAT06_FD_187209 | JGI IMG/M metagenome (GOLD analysis project Ga0209490, IMG submission 187209) | Freshwater microbial communities from Lake Fryxell liftoff mats and glacier meltwater in Antarctica - MAT-06 (SPAdes) (version 2) | ecosystem: Environmental > Aquatic > Freshwater > Ice > Liftoff... | reverse complement strand
GACGTCAAGCGCTCCACCAGCAGGCTGTGGCGGCCCGGCAGCTTCGAGATCTGCAGCTGCGCCAGCAGCATCGGGCGCGCGGCTTGCAGTTCGGGGTCGGCGAACACGTGCGGTGCGCCATCACCAGCGGCCGCCAGCGTGGCGCCTGTCTCGTCCAGCAGCGCCAGCACCGCATCGCCCAGTTCGCTGGAAAGCGGCATCTTGCTGCCCGCCCACGCTGGCACCACGCCCTTTTTCTTGTTGCCGGCACGCACGTAGACGGCCATGTCCTGCGTGCGCACGTACTCCAGCACGCGGCCGGCGAAGACGAAGTTGTCGCCCTTGTTCAAGCGCGCGATGAAACCTTCTTCGACGCTGCCGATGGTGCCGCCCGACAGCCATTTCACCGACATCGAGGCATCACTGACGATGGTGCCCACCTGCAGCCGGTGGCGTTGGGCGACGCCGCGGTCGGGCACGCGCCAGCGGCCGTTCACCAGCGCCACGCGGTGGTATTCGGGGTAAGCGGTGAGGCTGTCGCCGCCGCGTTCGACGAAGGCCAGCGCCCAGTCGAATTCTTCGCGCTGCAGTTCACAGTAGGCGCGGGTGGTGCGCACCTCTTCGAACAGTTCATCGGCGACGAAACCGGTGCAGGGCTGGCCCTGGGCGTCCGCATCGCCTCCCAGGGCCACGGTGACGAGGTGCTGCACCAGCACGTCCAGCGGCTTGTCGGGGCTGGTGCGCGCTTCCACCTGGCCGGCCAGCGCGGCGCGGCGCGCAGCGGCGGCTTCCACCAGTTCCAGCGTGTTGGTGGGCACCAGCGTGATGCGGCTGGTGCGGCCCGGCGCATGACCGCTGCGGCCGGCGCGCTGCAGCAGCCGCGCCACGCCCTTGGCGCTGCCGATCTGCAGCACCCGCTCCACCGGCAAAAAGTCCACACCCAGGTCGAGGCTGCTGGTGGCCACCACCGCCTTCAGCTGCCCGGCCTTCAAACCCGCCTCGACCCAGGCGCGCACTTCCTTGTCCAGGCTGCCGTGGTGCAGCGCCACGATGCCGGCCCAATCAGGCCGCGCTTGCAGCAGCAGTTGGTACCAGATCTCGGCCTGGCTTCGCGTGTTGGTGAAGATCAGCGCGGTACCGGTGCTGCTGGCCTCGATCTCATCGACCACCGGTTGCAGCATCTGCGCGCCCAGGTGCCCGCCCCAGCTGAAGCGGCCGGGCTCGTGCGGCAGCAGCGTGTCGATGCGCAAGGCCTTCTCGACGCGGCCCTGCACCCGCAGCGCGCCGGGGCCGCAGAGGGTGAGCATGGCTGCGTCGACATTGCCGAGCGTGGCCGACAAGCCCCACACCACCAGGCGCGGGTTCCAGCGCTGCAGCCGCGCCAGCGCCAGCTGCACCTGCACGCCCCGCTTGCTGGCGATGAGCTCGTGCCATTCATCGACGACCACGGTGTGCACGCCGGCCAGTTCGGCGTAGGCGTTCTGGCGCGTGAGCATCAGGCTCAGCGACTCGGGTGTGGTGACCAGCGCCTGCGGAAAGCGCCGGTCTTGCCGCGCGCGTTCGGCGCTGGGCGTGTCGCCGGTGCGCGTGCCCACGCTCCACGCGGGCGCCAGTTCGGGCAGCGGCAGTTGCAGCGCGCGTGCGGTGTCGGCCGCCAGCGCGCGCATCGGCGTCAGCCACAGCACCTGCAGCCCAGGCGCCTCTTTCACGGGCCGCGCGCGTTGCAGCGCGCCCATCCACACCGCATAGGTCTTGCCGCTGCCGGTGGTGGCGTGCAGCAGGCCGCTCTTGCCAGCGGTCATCGCGGCCCAGACTTCGCGCTGAAAGGCAAACGGCGCCCAGCCGCGCGCCGCGAACCAGGCCTCGGCGGCGGGCGATGGCGGCGCGGCGCGGCGGCTAGGCACTCGTGATCCAGCCTTCCACCGCATCCACCTCCTTTGGCAGGCCGTAACCAGGCTGCGCCGAAGCCCATGCCGCCTGCACCAGGCACAGCGCGGCGTCCAGCCGGTCGCCGCTGGCGTCGTCCACCAAAGCTTCGCGTTGTGCGTGCGTCAACTTCAGCCGCAGGCCGAGGCGGGTGCGGCCTTGTTCCAGCGCTTCGACGATGTCCTTGCGCGCAATCAGCCGGTCCGGCTCGTCGCTGTTCTTGTAGGAACGTCGGCCTGTCAACTCGAAAGCCAACAGGCCGGGGTAGGCCTCCAGCGCCACCCGCTGCGGGTCGCCTTCGTGCAGGCGCGGCACCGTGGCACCGGCTGCCAGCACACGAGAAAGACCCTCGTAGTACATGAAGCCTACCGGCACATAACGGGTCTGCAGCGGGCTGGTGGAACTGATGCCGGGCATCGCACTGTCGGTGGCGCGGTGCATGAGTCGGCGGCCAGGCGGGCGGCCGTTGCCCCAGACATCGACCAGCGCGCGAAAAGCCATGCGCGTGGGGCAACGGCGCTGCACTTCGGCGATGACGGCTGCGCTGCTCTCGCCCAGGCCCAGCGACACCACAAACTCGCGCGGCAGGCCAAAGGGGAAGTCGAAGCCGCCGAGCCAGGGGCCGGGCTCGGCCAGCAGGGCTTCGAACGCGGCCAGCGTGGGCAAGGCCTGCAGCGACTGCAGGCGCAGCACGGTGCCGACGAGTTGGCCGCGGGCCACGGTGATGGGTTTGCGGCGCGTGGGCGCACAGGTGAAGTCGACACCGAGAAGTTGCATGCGCGATTGTGTCGGTCGGGCGCCTGCGCCAGCGTTCGCGGGGACGGTTTGCCTGCAGGGCCTGAAACCGGCAATCGTCACTCCGCTGTCCGAATGTGGGCCTCTAAACTGCACCCTGCCCTGGCTCATTCCCGCTCGCAACGCGCGTCGCCTTTTCTGCCGCATCACGCCGCATGCCCTTGGACACCTCATTCGCCCCCGTCGCCCGCCCCCTCGACAGCAGCGCTGATGCCGCCGTCTGGCGCGTGCGCTTGCTGGGCGGTTTCGAAATCGACGATGGCCGCCACCGCCTGACGCGCCTGCGCAGCCGCGCTGCGATGGCACTGTTGGCCAGGCTGGCCATGGCCCCCGCGCGCGACCATGCACGTGAAGAACTGACGGCGCTGCTGTGGCCCGAGGCCGATGCGCTGCAGGGCCGCAACCGTTTGCGGCAGACGCTGTCGCTGCTGCGCGCGGTGCTGGAGCCTGCCGGTGGCCCCGAAGTTCTGCTTGCCGACAGGCGCGTGCTGCGCGCTGTGCCCGGCGCGCTGTGGTGCGACGTTACAGCCTTCGAGTCCGGCTGGCGCAGAGCACCGCCCGCACAAGCCCTGTCGCTGTACGGCGGCGAGTTGCTGCCCGGTTTTTTCGATGAATGGGTGGTGGAAGAACGCCAGCGCCTGCAGGCCATGGCCGACCGGCTGGGGGATGGCCGCGATGGCCGCGCTGGGCGGGCCAACCCGGCAGAGGCCGCCACGCCACCGATGCCGGCCGTGGCGGCACGAAGCGCACAGACCAGCGCTGAGACCGGCGCCGAACCCACTGCTGACGCCACCACCGAAACCAGCGCGCCCAGCGCCGGTGGTGGCGCCGCCCGCCTGCCGCACTACGCCACGCGGCTGATCGGCGCCGAGGCGCAGACCGCGCGGCTGCTGGCGTTGATCACCCGGCAACGTCTCGTCAGCGTGCTGGGGCCGGGCGGCGCGGGCAAGACGCGGTTGGCGGTCGAAGCGGCCCGCCGCGCCTTCCAGAACGCGGCGCAGCAGCCACCGGGCAGCGACAAACCACCCATCGACCACGTGGTATTCGTGCCGCTGGTGGGCGCCTTCAGCCGCTCTGAACTGCTGGACCGCCTAAAGATGGCGCTGCGGCTGGGCGGCGGCGGCGACACCATGGAGCAGTTGCTCACGGCGCTGGACGGCCGGGCCACACTGCTGGTGCTGGACAACGCCGAACAACTGCGCGAAGGCGCGGTGCAGGCCGTGGCTGCGCTGCTGGAACAGCTGCCGGGGCTGCGCTGCATCGTCACGTCGCGCCGCGCGCTGGAGCTGGACGGTGAACAGAACTTCCAGCTGAGCGCGCTGGAACTGCCCGCCGCCGACGCCCCGCTGGACGCCGTGGCGGTGAACGACGCGGTGGCGCTCTTCGTCGACCGCGCACGGGCCCACAAGCCCGACTTTCATGTCAGCGCCGGCAACCACACCGCGTTGAACGCGCTGGTGCGTTGGCTGGACGGCCTGCCACTGGCCATCGAGCTGGCAGCAGCGCAGACACGCTCGCTGGACCCGGCAGAAACGCTGGTCGTGCTGCAAACCGCCCGCCAGGACAGCACGGCGCCGGCCGGCAGCCTGGCGTTCTTGACGCGGCGCGGCCCGCGCAGCAGCAGCGACCCGCGCCAGGCATCGATGCTCGACGTCATTGCCTGGAGCTGGCACCTGCTCACGCCGCCGCAACAGCGCCTGCTGTCCGCCTTGAGCCTGCTGCCCGCGGGCGCCACGCTGGAAGCCGCAGCGGCGCTTTCCCGCGCTTTCGACCCGCCCGCGCAGGATGACGCCATGCTGGAAGACGCCGTGCAGGACGACGCCGCGCCAGACAGCCCCGCAGCTGCCGCGCCGCCTGCCGACCCGCCGCCCGCCAGCCTGGCCGCCACGCAAACCTTGCTGAACCAGTTGCAGGGATCGTCGGTGGTGCGCAGCAGCGTCGGGCATGACGGCATTCGGCGCACCCTGCCGCTGGAGTCGGTGCGCGAATTCACGCTGGCACAGCACGACGCGCCCACGCTGCGCCGCGCGCGCGGCCGGATGCTGGCCTGGTTGCTGGACTGGGCGCTCGCGCTGCCGGCCACGCCCCCGCTGCCCAACGTGCGCGAAGAACTGCCGAACCTGCTGCAGGCCCTGGCCCACGCCCCGGCGGATGGCGACGGCAACGCCGCGCTGCGCCTGGTGCTGATCCTGCAAAGCTCGTGGGGTGAAATCGCCCTGCCGCACAGCGGCCTGCAGCTGTTGGACACGCTGCTGGCCAGCCCGGGGCTCGACGACTCGCTGGCCGCCGGCGGGCACGCCATGGCGGCCTGGTGCTGGTGCGAAGCCGGCCAGCGCGACGCTGCGCGCCCGCACTTGCAGGCCGCGTTCGACCGCCCCTGCAGCGATCCGGCGCTGCAAGTGATGGTGCTGTCGCGCGGCGCGCGCATGCACTGGCGGCTGGACCGCGACCACGTGCGCGCACGCGAGCTCATTGCGCAGGCGCTGCCGTTGGCGCGCGCCGTGGGGCGGCCCAACAGCGAGGCTTCTTTGCTGTCGCTGCAGGCCCACCTGTGCACGGTGATCGACCGTGACCCTGCGCAGGCCACTGCCTTGTCGGCCCAGGCCCTGGCACTGTGGCAACGCTCGGGCAACCGGCATCTCATCAACGCCGGCCGCTACAACGTGGCGGTGGCCGCCACCCAGGGTGGGCGCGGCGCCCAGGTACTGGACGAGTTGCAGTCGCTGGCCACTGAAGGCCTGGCGCTGCAGGACTGGGACCTGGCCTCGGGCGCGTTCGAGGCGCGCGGCACGGCGCTGCTGGCGCTGCGCCGCTGGCAGGCTGCCGCGTCCGACCTGCACCAGAGCCTTACCGTGGGCTGGGAAGGGCTGCAGATGGTGGCCGTGATGTACGCGCTGTGGAACGTGGCGCCGGTGCTGGCCCGGCTGCGCCACGCCGCGCTGGCCGCAGAAACCATGGGCCTGTGCGAAGCGCAATGGCCGCAGCGCTGCGGCGCCTTCGACCCCGGCGACCAACGCGACTTGAAGCGCATGCGCCGCTTCACGCGCGTGCTGCTGGAGCCCGACGCGGCACACGCGGCGTGGCAACGCGGCGCCAGCCGCGCGCTGGCCGACGGCGTGCGTGCCGTGCTGGCGCTGCCGCTGCGCTGAGCGCGCCACCCCGGTCTCAGCAGCAAGCCTCGCGCACCGCGGCGCCCGAGCACCTGGGCACCTGGGCACCTGGGCACCTGGGGCCCAGGCTAAAGTCCCCGGCATGCCAGCCAACCCCGTTCTCATCGAAGCCCTGCGCGGGCTCACCCTCGAATCAGCCCACCGCGGCGCAGTGGCCGTGGTCGATGCCGACGGCGCGCTGCACAGCGCCTGGGGCGACATCGACAGGCCCATCTTCCCGCGCAGCGCCGTGAAGGTGCTGCAAGCGCTGCCGCTGGTGGAAAGCGGCGCGACCGAACGCTACGGCCTCAGCGACGAAGAGCTGGCGCTGGCCTGCGCCAGCCACGGCGGCGAGGCACGCCACACGGCCGCTGCGGCCTCGATGCTGGCCAAGGCCGGCATCGACGTGACGGCGCTGGAATGCGGCACCCACTGGCCCTATTTCGACGGCGCCATCAAGGCCATGGCGGCAGCCGGCGGCCAGCCGAATGCGCTGAACAACAACTGCTCGGGCAAACACGCGGGCTTCGTCTGCCTGGGCTGCCTGATGGCCGGCGAGGATGACCGCCGCGCCTTCCTCAAGGGCTATGTGAAGCCCGACCACCCGGTGATGCGCGAAGTGACCGCTGCGCTGCAGTCGAGCACCGGTTACGACCTGGCCCGGACTGCGGTGGGCACCGACGGCTGCAGCATCCCCACCTATGCCATTCCCTTGCGCCACCTGGCGAATGCCTTCGCGCGTGTGGCCACCGGCATCGGCCTGAAGCCCGGCCACGCTGCGGCTGCCATGCGGCTGCGCCAGGCGGTGGCACGCGCCCCTTTCATGGTGGCCGGCACGGGCCGCTTCGACACGCGGGTGATGGAACACTTCGGCGAACGCGTGTTCTGCAAGGTGGGCGCGGAAGGCGTGTACTGCGCCGCGCTGCCCACGCTGGGCCTGGGCGTGGCCGTGAAGATGGACGACGGCAACACCGCCCGCGCCTGCGAGGTGGTGATGGCCGCGCTGCTGGCGCGTCTGCTGCCGCTGGCCGAGAGTGAAACGGGCTTCGTGCAAAGCCTTGCCGATGTCGCGCTGGTGAACTGGAACGGCATCGAAGTCGGCCGCCTGCGCGCCGCCGACGTGCTGCACAGGCGGTAATGAACGCGGCCCTTGATGCCTGATTTGCAGGCCGCACCGGGAAACCTGCCCAGCGCGGCAGCATGTCACCGCGAAACCCGGGGAGTTGTCTGCATCTTTCAAGCCCTGCTTGGGCCCGAGGGCAAGCGAAAATGCAGAGCCGGGCTGGCAACCGCCGCCGGCAAGCCGCCCAAGCCCACGACAAGAACTTCATGCTGAACCGCCTGCGTCGCCTGATGCCCACGCGCGAGAGCCTGGCCGCCAACCGCTGGCTGCGCTGGCTGGGGCCTTCGCTGCTGCATCAGCGGCTGTGGCACAGCAGCCGCCGCGGCATCGCGCTGGGCGTGGCCATCGGCGTGTTCTTCGCCTTCATCACGCCGGTGGCGCAGATACCGCTGTCCGCCGCCGCCTCGGTGCTGCTGCGCGCCAATGTGCCGTCGGCGCTGGCGGCCACCTTCGTCAACACACCGCTGACCTTCGGCCCGGTGTACTTCGGGGCCTGGCGAGTGGGCAGCTGGTTGCTGGGCGAAGACGCCGACGCCGCGAGGCCGCCGCCGCTGCCGGGCGATGACGTGGCGGACGACCCGGCTGACGACGCGGCTGCAAAACGCAACTTCTGGCAGCGCAGCATCGACCGCATGGCCGCTGTGGGCAAGCCGCTGCTGCTGGGTGCAGCGGTGTTCGCGGCGGGCTTCGGCGCCCTGGCCTACGCGCTGGTGAACGGCATCTGGCACCTGCAGGTGCGGCTCAAGCGGCGCCAGCGCCTGCGCGACCGGGCTGCGCAGCGCTAGAACAGCTCAGCGCCCGCGCAGGAACAGCGCGTCCAGCTCCTTCATCGTCACCTGGCGCCAGGTGGGACGGCCGTGGTTGCAGGTGTCGGCGCGCTCGGTGTTCTCCATCTCGCGCAGCAGCGCGTTCATCTCTTCCAGCGTCAGGCGCCGGTTGGCGCGCACCGCGCCGTGGCAGGCGATGGTGGCCAGCAGTTCGTCACGCGCACGTTGCACCACGCGGCTGGCGCCGGCTTCCTGCAGTTCGGCCAGCACCGAACGCGTGAGTTCGGCGAGGTCGGCGGTGCCACCCGCCAACAAGGCCGCCGGGCCGCTGCGCACCACCAGCGTGCCGGCGGAAAGCACACCCACATCGAGGCCCAGCGCAAGCAGCGCTTCGGCTTCGGCCTCGACAGTGGCGATCTCGGCCGCCGTGGCAGCCAGGGTCTGCGGGATGAGCAAGGGCTGCGCCGGCAGTCTGGCCTGGCCCTGGGCCGAACGCTTGAGGCCTTCATAGACGATGCGTTCGTGCGCCGCGTGCATGTCCACCACCACCAGGCCGTGCACGTTTTCGGCCAACACGTAGGCGCCGCCGATCTGCGCGATGGCACGGCCCAAAGGCCAGGCTGTGGGATCGGCGGGCGCAGCGGCGGCAGACACTGCGGCCGCAGGCCCACCGGCCCAGGGCGTACCGGACCCATACGCTTCGGCAGGCGATGCTGCGGGTGAGGCTGCAGGCGATGCTGCGGGCGATGTGGCAAAGGGTGCGCCCTCGGTGCTGCGCAGCGCGGCCCAGGCCGCCAGCCCGCCGCTGCCCTGCGGCGTGCGCCAGACCGCGGCAGCTTCATGCACGGCTGGGGTGGCCCAGGCCAGCGAGGGCTGCCAGCCGGCCGCAGGCGACAACGGGACCGACGGCAGCCCCGGCGCAGCGGCCATGCCGGGCACCGCCGCTGCGCCGGGTGCCGCTGCCGCCAAGGCCTCGGCCTCGGCCGCGGCGCGGCTGGGCGCCAACGCATCTTCCACCGCCGCGCGCACGGCCTGGTGCACAGCGCGGCCATCGCGGAAACGCACCTCGATCTTCGTCGGGTGCACGTTCACATCCACCAGCTCGGGCGCAATCTGCAAGAACAGCAGGTAGGCCGGCTGACGGCTGCCGTGCAGTTGGTCTTCGTAGGCCGAACGCACACCATGGGCGAGCAGGCGGTCGCGCACATGGCGACCGTTGACGAAGAGGTATTGCAGATCGGCCCGCGAACGCGCGGCCTCGGGCTGGCCGGCCAGCCCGCGCAGAAGCAGCGGCCCGCGTTCGGCCTGCAGCGGCCGGCTGGCAGCGATGAAGTCCTTGCCCAGCACATCAACCCAGCGCTGGGCGGCAGGGGCGGCACGCCACTGCGCGGCGAGGCGGTTGTCGTGCCACACAGCAAAACTCACATCGGGCCGCGCCAGCGCATGGCGTCGCACGGCTTCCAGCGCATGCGCGAATTCGGTGGCGTCGGTCTTCATGAACTTGCGCCGCGCCGGGGTGCTGAAGAAGAGTTCGTTCACCTCCACCGTGGTGCCGGTGCCGCGCGCAGCGGGCGCCAGTTCACCGCTGCGTGCCTGCAGGCGCCAGGCGTGCGGTGCGTCGGCGGTGCGCGTGGTGAGCGTCATCTCGGCCACCGAAGCGATGGCCGCCAGCGCCTCGCCACGAAAGCCCATCGTGGCCACCGATTCGAGTTCGGCCAGCGACTGGATCTTGCTGGTGGCGTGGCGTTTCAACGCCAGCGGCAGGTCTTCGCGCGCGATGCCGCCGCCATCGTCTTCCACCACGATGGCGCGCACGCCACCGGCCACCAGCCGCACGGCAATCTGCGTTGCGCCTGCGTCCAGCGCGTTGTCCACCAGTTCGCGCACGACCGAGGCCGGGCGTTCGACGACTTCGCCCGCGGCGATCTGGCTCACCAGTTCGTCGGGCAATTCGCGGATGCGTCGCGCCGGAGGAGACAACATGGTCACTCGGGCGTGACCACCGAACCGCAATGCTGGCAAAAGCGTGCGCCCAGCCGCAACGGCGTGCCGCATTGCGGGCAGAAGCGTGCTGACCGCCGTGGCGCGGAAGGTGCGGCCTCAGCTTCGACGGGGCGAACGTCCCGCACCTTGGCGCGGGCAGCGGCCTGCACCGCCGCCCTGGCCGGCCGCTGGGCCTTGCGGGCAAGTTCCTGAACGGCCGGCAACCAGGCCTCGGCAGCGGGCCGCAGGGCCTGCAGTTCCAGCATCCCGCGGCTGCCCGGGCCGTGGGGCGCAGACGCGTAAAACAGCGACTTCAGCAATGCCACGCGAGCCTGCAGGCGCAGTTCGGGCACGCGCAAGCTCTCGGCGCGGCCACGGGCGGTTTCGGCCGCACGCTGCATGGCACCACCGAGTTGCAGCCAGGTGAGGGTGGAGGTCACTTCGACACGGCTCCACAGCAGGTGGCCCACCCGCAACGCATAGCCACCCACTGCCAGGCCCACGATGCCTGCGGCGCCCGGTATCCACGACGCACCCGGCGCACGCATGTGCGCCCAGGCCAGCCACACCCAGGCCAGCGCACCGGCCAGGCTCCACAGCAGCCCCGCCACGTCCAGCGCGAGCAGGCCGCGCAAGCGCTGCGGCGACTGCGACATGGGGGCTGCGGTGGCGCGCGCCGCGCCAGGCACGAGGGGCTGCGACTCTTCCAGCACCACGGCCTCGAAACGATCCTCTTCGCCGGCACGCGTGGGCGCATCAGACGGCATCCCAGGCGCCACAGAAGGCGGCGCTGCCTGCCAGGCGTAGCGACGGTTGGGAATGCCCTCGGTCCATTGACGGTGCAGTTCGAGATCGATGTCGCGCAGCAGCTGTTCGGGGTCACCTTCGAATGCCATGACGCCCTCTTCCGCGGCCACGGCAGGCAGCCAGGTCGGCTGCAGCTGCGCACGGGCCGCCAACACACCCAGGGCTTCGAATGTCAACACGCTGCCCAGCATCACTGCAGCGGCGAGTGGCAAGCCCAGGCGCGGCACCGATTCAGAGCGCGGCACCACGCCGGCATACGACGCGAGCGTGGCCGCCAGCACGCCAGTCAGCAGCACCAGCAGCGCTACCACCCAGGGCGGCAGCGCGTCGGCGTCGGGCTGCAGCGCGCGCAACGCCAGCACCCCGGCGCACACCAGCAAGGGCGCCAGTGCGGCCAGGCCCTGCGCAGGCGCTTGGCTGAAAGCCAGGTGGCACAGCAGCAGCACCAAGGCCAGCCCCGCCGCCAAGGCCAGATGGGCCAGACGCACTCGAACATAAGCATGCAGCGTGGTCGGCGCTGCTGCGAGATCGGGCCCCAGAGCGGCCAGCGCCGAGGCATAGGGGCCCGCCACTTCGCCATGCTTGAAATCGCCCACTTCCAGCATGCGGCGCAAAGCCTCTGCGCCGTGGCCGATGCCGCTGCCTTCGCGCGGCACATCGGCTGCCAGTGAATTCGGCTGCCCCGGCGCCAGCAACAAACTGCGTTGCGCCGAGGCCTTCCAGAGGTCACGCGCGCCGAGCAAAGAAAGCAGCATCGCCGCCACGAGGTGCGGCACGACGCTGGCCGGTTCGGGCAGCTTCTCCAGCGTGAAGGCGAACTCGCGGGTCGAGCCGCCGTCGACGAAGGACACCACCGCAGCAATGACCACGGCAAAGAAAATCAGCGCATAGCCACGCCACACCAGGAACCGGTTTTCGGTGCCGAAGGGTGTGGGGAACTCGAAGGCAGGCCCCTGCAGGCTCCACCGGTAGGCCATGGGGGCTCCAGGATGATCAATCGCGGTCGATTCTGCATGAAGCCACCGGTGGGGTAGGGCGGAAAAAGCGGCAGGAAAATGGCAGAAAAGTGGCAAATGAGCGCTGCCTCACATGCTGCGCCGGTACTGCCCGCCGACCTCGAACAGCGCATTCGTGATCTGGCCCAGGCTGCACACGCGCACCGCATCCATCAGCACGGCGAAGACGTTGTCGTTGGCCATCACCGCCTGCTGCAGACGTTGCATCATCGCCGGGGCCGCAGCTGCGTGGCGTGCCTGAAAGTCCTGCAGGCGCTGCAGCTGGCCGCGCTTTTCTTCGTCGGTGCTGCGCGCCAGTTCCATGTTTTCCTGCACCGCGTCCCCATGGGGGTTGCGGAAGGTGTTGACGCCGATGATCGGGTACTCGCCGGTGTGCTTGAGCATCTCGTAATGCATGCTCTCTTCCTGGATCTTGCTGCGCTGGTAGCCCGTTTCCATCGCGCCCAGCACACCGCCGCGTTCGGCAATCTTCTCGAACTCGGCCAGCACCGCCTCTTCCACCAGTTCGGTGATTTCGTCGATGACGAACGCGCCCTGGTTCGGGTTCTCGTTCTTCGCCAGTCCCCACTCGCGGTTGATGATCATCTGGATCGCCATCGCGCGGCGCACGCTGTCTTCGGTGGGTGTGGTGATGGCTTCGTCGAAGGCATTCGTGTGCAGGCTGTTGCAGTTGTCGTAGACCGCGATCAGCGCTTGCAGCGTGGTGCGGATGTCGTTGAACTGGATCTCCTGCGCGTGCAGGCTGCGGCCGCTGGTCTGCACGTGGTACTTCAGCTTCTGGCTGCGCTCGTTGGCGCCATAACGGTCGCGCAATGCCACCGCCCAAATCCTGCGGGCAACCCGACCCAGCACGGTGTACTCCGGGTCCATGCCGTTGCTGAAGAAGAAGCTCAGGTTGGGCGCGAAGTCGTCGATGTGCATGCCGCGCGCGAGATAGGCCTCGACGAACGTGAAGCCGTTGCTCAGCGTGAAGGCGAGCTGGCTGATGGGGTTGGCTCCGGCCTCGGCGATGTGGTAGCCGCTGATGCTGACGCTGTAGAAATTGCGCACGTCGTGCTGCACGAACCAGTGCGCGATGTCGCCCATCACCTTGAGTGAAAACTCGGTGCTGAAGATGCAGGTGTTCTGGCCCTGGTCTTCTTTCAGGATGTCGGCCTGCACCGTGCCGCGCACGTTGGCCAAGGTCCAGGCGCGCACTTGCTGCGCTTCTTCACCAGACGGTTCACGGCCGTTGTCTGCGCGGAACTTGTCCAGGTTCTGGTCGATGGCGGTGTTCATGAACATCGCCAGGATGGTGGGCGCCGGGCCGTTGATGGTCATGCTCACCGACGTCGCCGGGTGGGTCAACTCGAAACCCGAATAGAGCACCTTCATGTCTTCAAGCGTCGCGATGCTGACGCCGCTGTTGCCCACCTTGCCGTAGATGTCGGGCCGCAGGTCGGGGTCGTTGCCGTAGAGCGTGACGCTGTCGAAGGCCGTGCTCAGGCGTTTTGCCGGCATGCCTGCGGAAAGCAGCTTGAAGCGCTTGTTGGTTCTGAACGCATCGCCCTCGCCGGCGAACATGCGCGTCGGGTCTTCGCCTTCCCGCTTGAACGCAAAAGTGCCGGCGGTGTAAGGGAAGCTGCCGGGCACGTTGTCCAGCATCAGCCACTTCAGCAATTCGCCGTCGCATTCGTACTTCGGCAAGGCCACCTTGCGGATCTTGTTGCCGCTGAGCGTGGTGTGGGTCAGCGCAGTGCGGATTTCCCGTTCTTGTGGCGTATTCGGACGGCTCTTCACGACGAACTCGTCGCCCGCGTAGGCCTTCTGCAGCTGCGGCCACAGCGCCAGCAGCTGGGCCGCAGAGGCATCGAGCTGCTCTGCACGCTGCGCGGCAAGTTCACTCACCGCCTCTACCGCACGGTGGCGGCCGGGCTTGTCGGTACGCAGCATGTGCGCGGTGGCACGCAGCTGCTGCAACTCGCGCGCGAGCCGGCTTTGCGTGATGGCCTTGTGCTTGTAGACGCGCACGGTGTCTGCAATGTCGGCCAGGTAACGCACGCGCGCCCCGGGCACGATGGGCATCTGGTGCGTGCTGTGGCGCGTGGCCACCGCTGGCAGAAGGCCTGCCGTCACAGGCAGGCCAAGCTCTGCCAGGCGCGGGCGCAAAGCCTGGTACAGCGCCGTCACGCCGTCGTCGTTGAAGCGGCTCGCCATGGTGCCGAAGACGGGCATCTTCTCTGCCGGCGTGGCCCAGGCTTCCTGGTTGCGCTGCACCTGCTTGGCGACATCGCGCAGGGCATCGGCCGCGCCCTTGCGGTCGAACTTGTTGATGGCCACCAAGCCGGCGAAGTCGAGCATGTCGATCTTCTCCAGCTGGCTGGCAGCGCCGAACTCGGGCGTCATCACGTACATCGCCAGGTCCACCAGCGGCACGATGGCGGCGTCGCCCTGGCCGATGCCGCTGGTTTCCACCACGATGAGGTCGAAGCCGGCGGCCTTGCAGGCCAGCAGCACATCGGGCAGAGCGCGGCTGATCTCGCTGCCGAAGTCGCGGGTGGCCAGTGAGCGCATGAAGACGCGCTGCCCCGAATCCTCTGCGGCGTCCGCTCCGGTCGGCCGGTGCCAGGGGCTGATGGCGTTCATGCGGATGCGGTCGCCCAGCAAAGCGCCGCCACTCTTGCGCCGGCTGGGGTCGATGCTGATGACGGCGATGCGCAGCGCGTCGCCCTGGTCCAGCCGGATGCGGCGAATCAGCTCGTCGGTGAGGCTGCTCTTGCCCGCGCCGCCGGTGCCGGTGATGCCGAGCACGGGCGTCTTGCGGCCCTGCGCGGCAGCAGCCAGGGCAGCCCTGAAAGCCGCGCCAGCCTTGCCGTTCTCCAGCGCCGTCAGCGCCTGTGCCAGCGCTCGCCAGGCCGCGTCGGTGTGGCCCTGCAGCGCGGCCACATCGTGCGGCGCGTGGCCCGAGAGGTCGTGGTCGCAGCGCATGACCATCTCGCCGATCATTCCCTGCAGCCCCAGGCGCTGGCCGTCTTCCGGGCTGTAGATGCGCGCCACACCGTAGGCCTGCAGCTCGCGAATCTCGGCCGGCACGATGACACCGCCACCGCCGCCGAAGACCTGGATGTGTTCACCGCCGCGCGCCTTCAGCAGGTCGACCATGTACTTGAAGTACTCGACATGCCCGCCCTGGTAGCTGCTGATGGCAATGCCCTGCACGTCTTCCTGCAGCGCTGCTGTCACCACTTCGTCGACGCTGCGGTTGTGCCCGAGGTGGATGACCTCGGCGCCCATGCCCTGCAGGATGCGCCGCATGATGTTGATGGCCGCGTCGTGGCCGTCGAACAGGCTGGCTGCAGTGACGAAGCGCACCTTGTTCGTGGGCCGGTAGTTGGCAAGGGCCCGGGCTTCGGCAGAAAGGTCGGTCATGGCGCGTCAGCTCGCTGAAGAGGTGTGTGCGGGTGTGCTTGACGTTGACGTGAACGGCAATTAGGCATCATGCCATGCGGTCATCGGGCAGCGCGCTGCTACGCTCCTGGCTTTCTCCACTAGCGCAGCGAACGGTCTTGCCAATGCCGCCGCCATTGCCGCCGCCCCTGCCGCCGCCCCTGCCGCCGCCCCTTCCACTGCCACTGCCCATGAGCTTCTTGGCCATCGACATCGGCAACACCCGCCTGAAATGGGCGTTGTACGCCGCCCCCGAGCCCGGCGCCACGCTGTTGCGCCAGGGCGCGGTGTTCCTGGAAACCATCGACGACCTGGCCGACACCCAGTGGCAGGGCCTGCCTGCGCCGCAAGCCATGCTGGGCTGCGCGGTCGCGGGTGAAGCGGTGCGCCGGCGCGTCGAAGACCAGCTCGACCTGTGGGACATCGCAGCGCGCTGGGTCGTGCCCTCGGCATTCGCGGGGGGGGTGCACAACGGCTACGAACACCCCGGCCGCCTGGGCGCCGACCGCTGGGTGGCGCTGGTGGGTGCACGCCGGCGGGCGCTGCAGGAACATCAGGCAGGCCAGCCCGCACGGCCGGCGCTGGTGGTGATGGTGGGCACGGCCGCCACCGTGGATGCGCTCGACACCGAGGGCCACTTCCTGGGCGGGCTCATCATCCCCGGCTTCGGCCTCATGCAGCGGGCGCTGGAAATGGGCACGGCAGGCCTGAAGGTGCCGACCGGCGAGGTCGTGGACTTCCCCGTCAACACCAGCGACGCGCTGATGAGCGGCGGCGCCAACGCCATCGCCGGCGCCGTGGAGCGCCAGGCACGGCGGCTGCAGACCCGCACCGGGCAGGCGCCGATGCTGCTCATCACCGGCGGCGGCGCAGCCAAGCTGGTGGGCATCACCGACCTGCCCTTCGAGACCGTGGACAGTCTCATCTTCGAAGGCTTGCTGGCACTGCACGCCGCGCGTGCAATGCCGTAGGCCCTGCGCGGCTCGGGCCCGCGCGTGCCTCGACGCTCCGACCTCAGGACTGAATGTAGATTTCCAGCTGCTCGATGGTCGAGGCCTGGTCTTCGATGATGTTGTCGAGGATGTCGCGGATGGAAATCATGCCCAGCACCGTGTTGCCTTCCAGCACCGGCAGGTGGCGCACCTTGCGCTGGCTCATCAGCACCATGGCGTCGTGGGTGGTTGTGGCGGGTGTCACCGTCAGCACCTCTCGCGTCATGATTTCCGACACCGGCGTGGTGCGCGAATTGCGCCCCTGCAGTGCGATCTTGCGCGTGTAGTCGCGCTCGGAAAACACGCCCACCAAGGCGCCGCCTTCCATCACCATCAGTGCGCCGACTTCATAGTCGGCCAACAGTTCGAGCGCCGCGTAGACGACGGTCTCAGGACGCACGTGCCAAAGCGTGCCATCGCGCTTTTTCAGCAATTCAGACACCGGTTTCATGAGTCTTGACTCCGTGCAGTCCCGAAAGGAGCCCCGAGCCTACACAAATGGCCGCCGGCTTCAAGGGTGGCTGTCCCCAGGCCAGCGCGCCACAGCCGACGGCATGCCAACATCGCGGCGTGCCCTTGTCATTCATCGCCCGCCATCGCCCCGGCCTTCGTCTTCGCCTTCGCGAACGCAGCCGCCGCTGGCGCGCCGCGCTGCTGTGGGCTCTGGCGGGCATGGCCGCGCTGGCCGCGGTGGCCACACTCAGCGGCTGTGCAGCGCTTGACGAACAACAGCGCAAGTGGATCTTCCAGCCCGGCGACCGCACCTGGAGGGGCGGCCAGATGGCCGCCGAGGGCATGCAGGACGTGTGGGTGCCGTTTCGCTCAGCCGCCAGCAAGGATGAGGTGAAGCTGCACGGCCTGTGGCTGCCGCAGCCCCGTGCCGACGCGCCGGTACTGCTGTACCTGCATGGCGCGCGCTGGGACGTGCGGGGCAGCGCACCGCGCATGCGCCGCATGCACGATCTGGGTTTTGCGGTGCTGGGCATCGACTACCGCGGTTTCGGCCGCAGCAGCGCCGGCCTGCCTTCCGAAGCCCTGGCGGGTGAAGACGCACGCGCGGCCTGGGACTGGCTGGCCAAGCAGGCGCCGGGCGCTCAGCGCTTTGTCTTCGGCCATTCGCTGGGCGGTGCCCTCGCAGTGCAGTTGGCAGCCACCGTGGACGACGAGGCCGGGCTCATCGTCGAGAACAGCTTCTCCTCCATTCCGGATGTCGTGCGCACCTTCAAATGGGGCTGGCTGCCGCTGGGCCCGCTGATCACGCAGAAGCTGGACGCCGGGGCGCGCATCTCGCAGGTGGGCGCGCCAGTGCTGGTGGTGCACGGCAGCGAAGACAGCCTGATCCGACCCGAGCTCGGGCGTTCTCTGTACGAGAAGGCTCAAGAGCCCAAGCGCTTCATGCTGGTGGAGGGCGGCACCCACCACAGCACCAACTCGCTGGGTCAAGGCCAGTACCGCGAGGCCTTGGCTCAGCTGTTCGGCTTGAACCTCAACCGCTAGCCGTTAGCCGTTAGCCGTTGGCCGTTAGATGCCAATCGCCAGCCTCTGGCCATTCGGCATATGGGCTTTGGGCCCCTTCAGGCGCAGCATCGCGGCTTGCCCGCTTCCGGCGTGAACGCCCACCCGCATGCAAGCCCTGCCCACCAGCGAACGCCTGCCCACGCTCGACATCCTGCGCGGCTTCGCGCTGATGGGCATCCTCATCATGAACATGCCGGGCTTCAGCTTCAGTGGCTACACCGAAGCAGACGGCTCATTCCACTGGCCTGGGCGCGTGGACCAACTGGCCGAGCAGGTGCGCGACGCGCTCTTCTCCGGCAAGTTCAACAGCATGTTCAGCCTGCTCTTCGGCATCGGCTTCACGGTCCAGTTCACGCGCATGCAGCAGCAGGACCCGCTGCATGCCAGCGGTCTGTATGTGCGGCGGCTCTTGGTGCTGCTGGTCATCGGCCTGCTGCACGCCAGCCTGTTCTGGACGGGCGACGTGCTGCACGTCTACGCCGTGCTGGGCCTGCTGCTGGTGTTCGGCCTGCGCCGCATGAGCGACCGCGCCGTGCTGGTGCTGATGGCGCTGTGCCTGCTGTACCCGCTGCTGGCGGGTGCCTTGCGTTTCGTCATCTTCACGCCCGAGGTGGTAGCCGCGCGTGTGCAACAGGCGCTGGCCTTCGGTGCCAGCAACAACGCCGCTTTCGGCGCCGGCAGCTACGTCGATGCGGTGCGCGAGAACCTGCGCATGATGGCCCACGACTACACCGACCCGCTTTCGGCCTGGGGCACCTTCGGCTGGTACGTCAGCATGGCCTTCACCATGCTGCTCGGGTTGCTGGCCGGCCGCCGCCGCTGGGTGCAGCGCATTCCCGAGCTGATGCCGACCATCCGCCAGCTGATGTGGTGGTCGCTGGCCGTAGGCCTGATTTGCGGCGCCGCCTTCAGCGCCATCTTCGCGGTGAACCGCGTGCCCGGGCCCAGCCTCATCAAGCTGCTGGGCGGCCTTTGCTACAACATCAGCCGGCCAGCGATGATGATCTTCTACGTGCTGCTGATCGTGCGGCTGGCGCAGCTGCCGGTTTGGCAGCGCCGGCTCTCGCCCTTTGCGGCGGCGGGGCGCATGCCGCTCACGAACTACCTGATGCAGACACTGATCTGCACCGCGCTCTTCTACAACTGGGGTTTCGGTCTCTGGGACCAGGTCGGCCCGGCCTGGGGTTTCGTGCTCTCGCTGGCCATCTTCTTCGGCGTGCAGGTGCCCTTCAGCCTGTGGTGGGCCCGCCGCCACCAGCGCGGCCCGATGGAAGCGCTGTGGGCGCGCCTGACCTACGGTCGCGGCGGCGGCCTCAAGCCGCAGCGGGCGGCAGCACCGCAGTGACCTCGATCTCGACCTTGGCGCGGTCTTCCATCAGCGCCGAGACCTGCACGGCCGACATAGCCACGGCGTAGCTCCCGATCAGTTCGCGGTAGGCGGCGCCGATTTCACGGCCGCGCGCCAGGTATTCACGTTTGTCGGTCAGGTACCACGTCATGCGGCAGATGTGCTCGGGCCGCGCACCGGCCTCGGCCAGCACCGCGCGCACGTTCGTCAGCGCCTGGCGCACCTGTGCGATGAGGTCGTCGCTGACGAACACCTGCTGCGCGTTCCAGCCGATCTGGCCGGCCACGAAGATCTGCACGCCAGCGCCCACCGCCACGCCGTTGGCATAGCCGCGCGGCGCGGCCCAGGTGGGTGGTTGCAGAACGCTCATGGTGTGATCTCCGGCGGGGTGTTCAGCGGGGTTTCCAAATAAGGCAGCAAGGCGCTGCGCACGTCGTCGGGCAGCGCTTGCGGGCGGTGGGTGTGCAGGCTGGTGCACACCAGCACCTGGCGTGCGCGGAAGCGCAGTTCGCCATGTTCGTCTTCACCCGTCTGTTCACCAGCCCTGCAGGCCACCTGCAGCGTGAGCGAACTGCGGCCCAGCTTCTCGATCTGCACCGCCAGCGTGATGCGGTCGCCATGACGGCTGATGGCGGTGAAGTCGACCTCCAGCCGCACCGTGGGCAGCCCGATGCGGCGCTCGCCGATGAGGCCGGCATACGGGATGCGCAGACCTTCGTCGAACCACTGCTCGACGAAGCTGTTCAGCATCACCAGGTATTGCGGGAAGAAGACGATGCCGGCGGGGTCGCACTCGGCAAAGCGCACGGTGCGGGTGGCCACGAACTTCATGCGCAATCTTTCAGGTGGCATCTTTGAGGCGAAAGCGCTGCAGCTTGCCGGTTTCGGTGCGCGGCAGGCCGCTGCGGAAAACGATCTCGCGCGGGTACTTGTACGGTGCGATGGTTTGCTTGACGAAGTCTTGCAGGGTGCGCGCCAGAGCCTCGTCGGGCTCGAAGCCAGGCCTCGGCACGACGAAAGCCCGCACTACCATGCCGCGCGCTTCGTCGGGCGCGCCCACCACGGCGCATTCGGCCACGGCGGGGT
>Ga0209490_10001916_pt1 | contig 19931 bp, 9 predicted proteins | sample MAT06_FD_187209 | JGI IMG/M metagenome (GOLD analysis project Ga0209490, IMG submission 187209) | Freshwater microbial communities from Lake Fryxell liftoff mats and glacier meltwater in Antarctica - MAT-06 (SPAdes) (version 2) | ecosystem: Environmental > Aquatic > Freshwater > Ice > Liftoff... | reverse complement strand
CCCCGCCGCTGAGGCCGTGATCGCGCAGATCGCCCATCTGGCCCGTACCGCTGGCGACGAAAATCCGTTTGAGATCATTGACGATCAAGCTCAAGACGGCAGCAACACCGACCTCGACGCCTATGAGTCGGCACGCTTTGAATTGAAGAGCCTGCAGACCGACTTGTCCTCGGTCAAAGAGGCGTACGGAAAACTGCAAGAGACCTACGCTCGCGAGCAGAAACAGGCGCGACGGCTCATTCTGCAACTCAATGAGCAACTGGAGTCCGAGCAAAAGGTCCACGAAGGCGACAACGCCGAATTGCGCGCCTTGGCCGCGGAAATTCACGATCTGGCCAGTGCTTGTGGCCTAGGTGATACCGATCCGGGGGTTGCCCGCGACCTCGTCCATCTCGCTGAGGAATTGCAGCATACCCAGCCCCTCTCGTTGGTGCCGGTTGCGGAGTCGGTCCTCAATCGTCTCTTTGGCTCGGTCGGGCAGAACCGCGATCAGGTCGCCAGCCAGCTCCACGAATTGACCACCGTTCGAGCCGAGTTGCTCCAGCTTAAGACGGACATGTCGATGCTGCGTCAGCGCGAGGAACAGCTTCAGGTCGACAAGTCTCGCATACAGAAACAACTCGATGAGGAACGCGGAGCTGCTTCGCGCGTTGACCAGAATGCCCGCGCTCGCGAAGCCCAGCTCAAGAGCACCATCGCCGCCTTGCAGGTCACCAAAGAATTGCATCAAGAGGTCATGGGTGACCTCCAGGAACAACTGCGCGGAGCCCAGGTCCGCGTTGAAGGGATGGAACACGAACTGGTTTCTGCCCGCGATGAACTGAAAGGCACCCGTCAGTCTTTCGAATCGCGCGAACAGCATCTCACCGTCGAATTGGCGGAGCTGAGTCGCACGCGCAGCGAACTGGAATTACGACAAAAAGAATTATCGGGCAATCTTCAGACTGCCGAGGCCGAACTGACCCTTGCCAAATCCAATGCCTCGCAAAGCGACGAGAATGAATCTCTGGCCGAGGCCCTGGCGGCCAAGGTCAACGAATTGCGCGTCACCTTTGAACAAACCCGGCAACGGTTGAAAGATCAAGAAGGCAACGCCAGCGCATTACAGCAGGAATTGCAAGCTGCCCGTCAGGAAGCCGCCGACCTGCGCGGTCGCAGTGATCAGATGGCGAGCGAACTTGAAGGCGCGCGCACCAATCTTGATTCCGCGCGCCGCCGCATGGAAGAACTGCAACGCGCTGCCGCTCGGCTCGAGGCCGAACGCAGCGCCTTACAGGGTGAGCTCAATGAACGCAAAGGCACCGACTCTTTTGCCCGTGGCGAGGCCGATGCCGGCCATCTGCAATCCCTGGTCACCGGCCTGGAATCCCAGGTCGCTACTGCGCAAGAACGCATCCACGACCTGGGAACCGCCCTCGGTCTTGAACGCGAACGCGCCGACGCCCTCCACCACAAGCATCGTGAGGCGCACAGCCACCACGACGATCTCAGCGCCGAGCGCGAACGTCTGCGCGGCGAACTCGCCGCGCTGCACGCCGCCGGCGTCGACAGTGAAGGCAGCCAGGATCTGGCTGATCGCCTAGCCGCTGCCGAACGCGGCATCCGCGAAAGCGGCGAAGCCCGTTCAGACCTGCAAGCCCGTCTGAGTTCGGTGGTCGCTGAACGCGACCGTCTCAATGGCGAATTGACCCGTCTACGCATTGAATATGAAGCAGCCGCGGTCGAACATCGCGCTGCGGTCGCCGCCGCTCGCAAAGGTCAGACCGAAGCTGCCGCCCGCGCCGCCGATTATAAAACGGCTCTGGAAACCGCGCAGGCGGAAAAAGCCCGGCTCGGCGATGAGGTCGAAGCGCAACGCCGCCTGATCGCCAGCGATTCCGACAGCGGCCAACGTCTGGGTGCCCTCAGTGAGCGCCTGGGCAGCGAAACCACCCGCGCGGATCAGTTGGCGCAGGAACTCGAGCGCAGCCGCCGTGAATTCGCCGCCAAGCAGGTCGCCTTCGAGCAATTGCGTGATGATCTGCGTGATGCCGAAAAAGAGCGCGATCGCCTGTCCGACGAAATATCACGGCGCCATGATCTCTCGGCAACGCGCGACGCGGTTGACGCATCGGGTCGCTCGCGCCTGCAAGAGGCGTTGGACCGCCTGCGTGAACAATTGGAGCGCGAACAACGGCGCAGCACTGATCTGGAACACCGCCTGGAAACCGCGCGCAGTGATGCCCGCACGGCAGCGACCCGGCACGCGGAAACTGCCAGTTCCTACGCCGACGCCGTCGGTCGCACCGATCGCTTCTCGGGTGAGATGGCCGCCGAACGGGCCCGCCACGCAGCGGAACTGGTAGAGGCCGAACGACGTCTTGGCGTGGAAAAGGATCGCGCGCGCGCCTTGGAAACCCGTCTGGCTGATCTCGATGGCCGCCTGCTGTTGGGCAGCAATAAACAAGGTGTCCTGGAACGCACCGTCGCCGAATTGACTGCCGAAAGGGATCGCCTCGCCCGCGATCTCAGCGAATCGAAAAGTAACCGCAGCGACAGTGAGCACCGCACCCAAGACCTCGCCGCACGACTCCGGACCACCGAGGCGGAATTGGCCGACCTGCGCGCCGAAAATGCGCTTGCCGCCGAGCAACGCGAAGCCGTATCGACGGAACTGGTTTCGACCACTGGCCGCCATAGCCGACTCGCTGGAACCGTCGATCGCCTGACCCGCGAATTAGCCCAGGCCCGCGCGCATCTGGAATCGGTCAACGCCGAACACGAAGCCGCTTTGCAGGCCGTGAAGAGCCAACTCGAAGCCGAACACGCCACCATCGCCGCCTTGCAGGAGCGCATCTCTGTCGCCGAACGCGAACGCGAAACTGCGGTTTCCCGCACCAGCGGCCTGGAGGTCAACCTCCGCCATGCTGATACCGAGCGCACCCGTTTGCTCGCCGATGCCGAGCATCTGCGCCAGGAATTGGCGCGTGCTGCTGATACCTTGCGCCCGCACGGTGATGATCGCGAAGTAGTCGCCCTGCGCGAACGCTTGGCCGACACCGAACGCCAACTCACCGCCATGCGCGGCGATTTGGATGCCACCGCTGAACGTGGCGCTGATCGCCTCGTCGAGCTGGAACAACAGCTCGCCCGCGAGCAGGTCAAAGCGGCTGAACTGGATGGCCTCCGCGAAAAATTGCGCCTGGAAGCCGTGCAGCATAGCGAAGCGCGCAGCGCCTTGGCCCTGGTCACCGTCGCTCGCGATGGACTGCGCGAAGACTTGGCGCGGGTCCAGCGAGAAATTGATCGTCTTAAGGCAGGTCAGGACAGCGAGCGTGAAGCCGGCAATCGTCTCGTCATCCTGGAAGGTCAGTTGGGCAGCGAACGCGAACGCGTCAGTCGCATCGAAGCCGACCTTGCCATTGCCCGCAGCCGCGAACAGGTTGCGCAAGCAGGCCGCGAAGGGTTAGAAAATAATCTCAGTAAAGTGGTCACCGACCGCGAACGCCTGCTCAACGAAGTCGACCGCCTGCGCGGCGAACTCGACCAAGTCCGTTTGCAGATGCGCGGCACCGCGCCCGAACAGCAGGCCGAAATTTCTGCCTTGAAGCAAATGCTGACCATGGAACGCGAACGCGTCCAACAATTAGAAGAACGGCTCGCCGATGCCTGGCGTCGTCAGGGCGAAACGCTGGCCCTGACCGATGGTGAATTACGTCGTCGTCTCGATGAAGCCGATCGCCGGATCAGTAAATTGCGGAGCCGCCTGCAACGGGAACGCCGCCGTACCACCGAATTGGAATCCCAGCTCGATGAACAGGTCGGCAAGGGCCCCCTGAAAACCCAGGCGCACGCCAAACCATCGCCGTTGGCACCCGCCGATGCGCCGACCATTGACGCGGGAATGGGCACCTCGGCCTTGCGGCCCTCGGTTGACCTCGGCCTGCGCACTGGCGTTATCGGCCGCGAAAGTCTGGGTAAACGCACCGGCGCCCCGGTAGCGATGACCGGAATGATTTCTGCTTTGGGCCGCCCATCGGTGCGCGCAACTGGGCAACCGATGCCGGCTGCCTTCGGCAATGCTCATGGCAATGCTCATGGTAATGATCATGGTAATGATCACGGTGATGATCGCGGCGACGATCACGCCGGCGGATTTAATTCGCGCTTTGGCCGACCTTCGGTGGTGGTGCAGGAACGAGCCGCGACGTCACCGCGATCCACCGCGCAACCAGTGCGCGTCGCCTCTTCCCGCCTGTCTCGCCGGCGCTGGCTTCCTTATGCGGTTTCCGCAGCGGTCATGGCTGTGTTGTTGGCTGTGGTGGTTATTCCCGAACAATTTCCGCTGACCTCGGCGGCGGTCATCAGTCTCGACATCCAGACCGTCGTAGTGGAGCGCGATGGCGTCCTTGCCACTGTTTTGGTCCAACCCAAAGATCTGGTGCGCCAAGGCCAAGTGCTGGCCACCGCCTATCATCCGCATGAAGACAGTTCGCTGCGCGATGAATTGACCACGGCTTTGATTGCCGCCCGGGCGGGTCAGCAATCGCTCATAACTGAGCTCGATGGCCTGCGCACCGAATTAGACGTGCTCAGCACAACCTTGGCGATGCAGGCCGAACAAGCCCGCGCCGCCGCGCAGCGCCGTCAGGTGATGCTCACGCAATCGCTTGCCGACGCGCGTGTACGCGAACAAGAAGCCAGCACGCAGCTAGCTGGCCAGCGCGAACGCCAAGCAGAGGCGGACACCATCACCGCTACCGAAACTGCGGTCGCTTACGCCCGCAGCGATCTGTTGCGCCTGCAGCGGGAAATCGATCGACTGGATGCGGCGCCTGCAGCCGCTGATCCGGGCAGTGAACAGATCGCGCGCTTGAATGCTGATATCGCCAAAGCCAGCATGGAATTAACCAGTGGCCAAAATGGGTTTGACCGCTTGACTCGTGAATTGGCTGTTGCTGAGGCGGATCTCGAGCGGCGTCAGAATAGTTCCATCATCGCACCGACCGCAGGCACCGTGCAAGAGTCCCTGCCCCAGGTAGGCGCATTGCTCACTCCGGGGCAGATTCTTTGCGACGTGGCCATTCCGGCTTCACAGCATGTGCTCGCTGCCATTTCCAGCGGTACCGCCGAAAATGTCCAAGTGGGCGATCAGGTGCTCTTCCGGGTGGTTGGCAATACGGTGCGGTACAGCGGGACCATCATAACCGTGCAACTGCCCAGCGATGCAAACAGCCTCAGCGCAACTCCTGGCGCTACGACCATGCTGCCCGCCTCAAGCGACGGTTTCGTCGAGCGTTTCCGTCATCGCGCGATTATTTCTATTCAGCCGGATATCGCCGATCCGGCCAGCTTGCGCCCCGGTGCTTCGGTACGGGTATTGGTGATTGGCAGCGAAGCGGGGGCCGTGCGCCGCTGGCTCGCGGATACCGTCGCCCGATTCAATCTGTAAAAGAGTTCGCGGGATTACCGCCGCCGACCGCGGCGGAGATCCCGCAGCAGATGCGGCACTAATCGCCACGGATCCACCAGATAGCGGCGCCATAAGCGCCGCGGTTCGGTAAGAATGCGAAATGCCCATTCCAAACCCAATGGCCCCAACCAGCGTGGGGCATTGGGGGTCACCCCAGCGTAAACATCGAAGGTGCCACCCGTGGTAACGACCACGCAGGCGGGCAAGCGGGACCAATATTGCGCAATCCATTCTTCTTGGCGTGGCATACCCATACCCACCAAGAGAATCCGCGGCTGGATCCGGTGGATCTCTGCGAGCACGGCATCGGCTTCGGGGCCCGGAAAAGCAAAATGGCCGTGACACGTCACGAGCTGCAATGCGGGATGACGAGCAAGAATATCTGCCCGCGCCCGGTCACCTACTCCCGGTCTCCCCCCGATATGGCATATTTTCCAACCGTGGTTGGCCGCTTCAGCAAACACGACGTCGAGGTGATCGAGCCAGCAGACTCGATGGCGACGACTCGCATGAAAACCCAAAATACGCGCCCACCAGATTAACGGCATACCATCGATGAGCGTCATGTGCGCGAGGCGGTAAAATTGTTGCATTTCCTGCGAGTCGAGGGAGCGGACAAGACTATTGACGTTATGGTTGGCGATCAACAGCGGTTCTCGACCCTCAATGGTACGAATGATTTTCTGGAGTGCAGCAGGAGCCTGGACAAGATCACAGGAACGACCGGCAATTGCCAATGATCGTCTTGTCCGCGGCTGACGGACCTGATGTGGAACCAGGTGCCGCATCAAGGCCAGATAGCGGGTAACGCACCGGTCCATGGTGAAATCCCGGGCCCGCCGCAGCGCCTGCTCCCGATAGCTCTGACGGAGCGCAGGATGGTCGAGTACATCTTGGATCGCGCTCACCCAGGCGGCTTTGTGTAAGGGCAGCACCACACCTGCAGCGCGCCCGGCAGCATCGACCAGCACTTCACGTTGGGCCGGAACATCGCTGGCGACGATGGGAGTACCGATCGCCAACGCTTCCAGTAACGCATTGCTCATGCCTTCGAATAGGGACGGCATGGCGAACACATCAGCACGAGCGACCAAGGCATTGACCCGGTCACGGGACAATGTTCCGCAAAAATGCACGCGGTCGGTTAGGCCCAACCGCGTTACCTGCGCCTGCAAACGATCACGCTCGGGGCCGTCGCCAGCAATGGCAAGATGAGCCTGCGGCAATTCCGCCAGGACCTCAAGCAGAAAAGTATGATTTTTCTGAGGAGCAAGACGTCCAACCGCCACGAGTAGCGGTCGCCCCGTCCATGCCGGAACATCATCCGCGGCAAAGGTCAGCGGCACAATGCCATTCGGCAACACCTTCATCCGACGACGATAGGCTGCCGGCCACGCCGAAAAAGTATCTGCGGTAGAGCAAGAAACCATCGCAATGCGGGTATAAAGCCCCAAAGACCCATAAAATCCATCCATCCACCGCAACCACGGCTTTTCTGCGTCGGCAACATTGCGTTGCGAGGCGATCCGACCGGGAACGCGCGCGCCCAGCGCCAAAAGCTGAGCAAGCAGTGATGCCTTGGGATGGAACGTCAGCACAATGTCGGGTCGTGGTCGGCCGAACAATGCCAGCAGGTGTCGAGCCGCGGCGAGAATGCTCCCAAGCCGGAAGCGGCCCTGAATCAGAAATCTGGTCCCGGACGGGGGTGGATTGCCGCCGTCAGAGCGATCATAAAGAAAACAACAGAACGCGTCATGACCCTGAGCCCGGAATGATTCAACCAGCTTGGCCAGCATGACCTCCGCTCCACCCGTCCACCAGCGGTTCGCCATCAGGATAATTCGCAACGGCCGGGGTCGAAAATAGGTGCGGGGGTGGTTGGCTTCAGGTCGGGTTCGCATCAGATCCCCCGACGTCATAGCTGAACAGCGCCACTAGGAAGAGCAACCAAAACACATCATTTTGTCCGAGCAGCGGACTGCTGACAAAGCTGATGGTTAATAAGGCGATGAGCAGTGCCAGCCGGCTGCGTGACCAGGGGTCGACGCGCCCGGCAATGATCGGCTTTCCGATCACCCACGCCGCGCGCAGGATCAGCAGGCAGACGAGTCCGAAACCAATCACCCCCAATTCCAGGAAGACATCGAGAAATCCGCTGTGCCCATGCGGAATCATGTACCCGATCTGGTTGATCGTATGCGCCGACGGCCCATCCAAACCCAACCAGAAAGCTCGATAGCCGAAACCGGTCCACGGGCGTTCGAAGCCGGTTTCCAACGCCGCCGACCAGATGGCCGTCCGACCGGTCAACGTCGTTTCTCCACCAATTCCCCCCAGCGCGGCGTCAGGGCTGGCGAAGACAAATGCCACCACCGCCAGTCCGGCCACCAGGACAATGGCCAAGCGAACCTCGCGGGTGATGCGCGGGATGCGCAACAGTGCACTGACCAAAAGGATTATTACGGCGGTACCTAGGCCCGCCTTGGAGGTCGATAAAAGAATGAGTGCGAATCCACCGGCCACGCCGAGCCACTCCAACCAGGCATGGCGGCGTATCGATCCCACCGCCTGGATGGCGATACACGTCCACAAGGCCATCGCCTGGCCGAGCAGATTCTTGTGAAAGAAGACGCCACGCCAGGCGCCATCGTGCAGGTCACCATGATGAATGGCCCGACTCGGATTGATGGCGGCGTAGAGAAAGGAACTCACCACCCCGATCACCAAGGCTACTGAAACCAGTCGGATGATGCGCTCACCGTCAAAACGAATGGCCATCCACAGCGCGAAAGTGGTGGTGCCCACTAACGCAAAAGCCCGGCGCAGGGTCAGGGCTGGATCAACCGACCATGACGCTGAAATGAAAGCCAAGAGGATCAGCAGCAGAATTTCAGGATAGCGCAGAAGTCGACGCCAGGCCTCACCCGCAGTGAGCAGTAGAAAAGGTATGATCCCAATATAGAGGGTCAGCGCGATGCCGAAGAATATCGGCGAAGTCGGCGCCACGCCTGCTTCGATATCCCCGAAATCAAAAGTACCGAGAAAGGTCTTGGCGAATAAAATAATGCAGATCAGAGCCCACATGGACTCGAGTCCATCGGCCACTGATCGCCACCGCTGCCGCGCTGGATCTGGATCAAGCATGGGAATTCAATGCGTGAACATAGGCGGTGACGGCGTGCTCAACCGTAAATTGACCGAGATGGAGGGAAAGATGGACAGGATCACCGGGATCGGTGTCCAACGCCGCCAGCATGGCTGCGCCCAGGGCCGATGCGTCATCGACCGGAACCAAGGTCCCGAATAGACCATTGGCAAGAATTTCACGTGGGCCACTGCGGCAGTCAGTAGCGACCACGCGCGTACCCGCAGCTAGTGATTCGATCACCACATTGCCCAGGCCTTCCCAACGCGAGGACAACACAAATACTTTCGATTGGCGCATGCACGCCAGCGTATTCCTCACAAATCCAGGCAGCGCCACGCGGTCGCTGAGGCCAGCGGCGCGGATCTGGGCTTCCAGTTCGCTGCGCAGCGGCCCCTCGCCAAGAATCAGCAGCCGCATCGGTCGCCGTTCTGCAATCAAGGCGAAAGCACGGATCAGAACATCAAAACCTTTTTGCGTCTCTAAACGTCCCACCGCGATAAATACGGGAGGTCCCCCATCTCCACACCACGCATGCTCTGGCGTCTCTGCCGCCAAGCGTGGAGTATCCTCGTCCAAGGCCGGATTATAGATCACTCGCATTTTATGCGCAGGAACGCCGAAACCCGTGCGCAGCGATTCGGCGACCCCGCGTGAAATACATACCACCGAATCCGCCAAGCGATGGGTCAACGGAATCAAACGGTAAGCGAGGCGTTTCGACCACCCCTGCGCATGGCGGCTGGCGATGATCGGATCATTGGCCTCGCGCAGGATTAGCACCTGCCGTTGCCCATTCAAAAATATTGCCAGGGTCGCTGCCAAATTGGCATGCGGCAAAGTAGCGATAAGTCCGTCACAACCGATGCGCGCAAGAATTCGCGCGATACGTGGGATCTTAGCCATCAATACCCCCCCACCCAGATCATGAATAATCACCCCGCGCGGCAGCCGGGCGAGATAGGGCCCGGCAACTCGACCCAGAATCAGATGCGCTTGCAGACCGCGCCGCACCATGCCGCCAGCAAGGCGGATGATCATATTTTCAGCGCCGCCCCCACTCAGGTCTGGCAGCAGAAAGGCGACCCGAGCCATCGGCATCAGCGTCGTCCGATGGCGATAACGTTGCGGGTGAAGACCCGTTCGCGCGGAGAGCCGCAAATGCGGAACACCATGCGGTGCAGGCTATCTTGCAGGCCGCGCCGGACCTTGGCCTTCCAACCCACTTCCCGCTCTTGTGGCACTTCCGCCTGGAATCCGGCGGCACCTAGCAATTCGGCCAATGACGCCGACGTGAATGACTGGTAATGGGTCAAATTCATATAGCGGGTATAGGTGCCCAACAGGCACGCGGCGTTGGGTACCCGCACCCACAGAAAACCGCCAGGCAGCAGCGCCTCGTGGGCGGCGCAGATCACGTCAAAGAGCATACCGTCTGGGAGATGCTCGATAAAATCACTACAGACGATGCCACGAAAGGTCTGCGGGCGCTCGCGCAAAAAAGTCAACGCGTCGGCATCGTGCAGCTCTGCACTGGGCGACAATTTTTTCGCTTCAGCCAACTGTCCGGGTGAACCGTCGAGCCCGACGGCTGTGATCGTGGGGAAGGTGGCCAACCACGATAACAGCAGGCCTGCACCACAGCCGAGATCCAGCACCTTGCCCCCTTCCGCGGGCATACCACGGATCAGATGGCCCAGGTTGGCCTCAGCGTAGCGGGCGTACCAGTGCAGATGTTCGGCGTCGAAGGCCCGGTTGACCTTGGCATAATGCTGATGGTAATGGTCGATCAAAACTTTATTCAGTCGTGGATCCATTGGGTACCTTCCTGGTTTTCCGAGCAATTCCTGAATACATGGCCGCAGCCCCCTTGGTCAAGCCGATTCCCGCAAGGACCCAGAGCGCTCCTTCCAGTCCCCATTTCGGGACCACAGCCAGGGTCAAGCCGGTGGCGACGATTGCGCTCACCACATAGGGCGCAACGAGGCGGGTGAATTGGCGCTGGGCGGTCACCGCCACACCGAGCACCGTCGATGCATACACAAAAAAGGCGGCGCCAAAAGCCATGGCCAGATGATTCCTCTGCCCTGAAAATTCAGGGCCGAAGACCAGGGGTAAAATAATATTGCCGAGTAGCAGGGATCCGATGACACCGGCCACCGCCAATGCACCGGCCACCGCGACGCAGGCCCAAACCAAGCGATGATAGCGGCGGAAATCCTTGCGCGCGAAATGCGCGGACATGGTCGGCATTAATACTTGGGTAATGGCGCGCAGGGCCTGGGCGCCGAGTTCGACCAGATGCATGAGTGCCGCAAAAATACCGAGCACTGCCACCCCCGCGGTGGCTTCCAAGACCAGCTTCGGCACGGATATCGCCCACATCCCCGCAGCGACAGCAATTCCCAACGGCAGGGTATCCATGATCAAACGGCGAATCGGCGGATGACCGGCGCTGATTGGTAACGGATGCCGGTTGAAAACATGGCGGGTTGCAGGCAGGTCATGAAAGATAAATACCAGGAAACTCACCGCCGCGCCGCAAAGAATCGCCACTTCCAGGGCAAAACCGGTGCTGACCAAACTGACTGAGACCAAGGTTGCCAGTCCAACGCGCAGCATGACCGACATCCCGCACCACGCCTGACAGGTCCGCCGTTGCCATTCGCCCTGGAAGACATCGGCGATGCTTTCGATGCCGCGCATCACCGCCATCGCACCCAAAACACCGACACCAGGACGATCGCGAAAACACCACGCGATGGCCCACAAGACCAGCACGCACAGCACGACTGATACCAAGCGCGCTTGCAGATAATGGCGGAACGGATGTTCACCGCCGACATCGGTGGCCTGCACCGAACGCAGATGCATATTTCCGAATAACAGCACCGGCCCGGCAATTGCCGAAGCCCAGGCATACGAGCCCAAACCCGTACGACCCAACTGATGACCGATAGCGACCGCGAGCGCCACTTGACTGACTGCCTGGACCATGGTCGCCAGAACATTCACCCCGATGTGCACGCCAATACGGCGACGTGCTGACCTCTGGGCTACGACCATAGAGGGCTCAGTTTGTCAGCGACAGATCAGCTGTAAATGACAGGACAGGCGGGTCCCTCTGGAAATCAGCCAGCAGATATCGGCAGCGACGGCGCGACTTCGCGATCGCTTTCCGGCAGCGGGGCGCTGGGGCGGAAGGCCGGATCGGTGGTCAACAGGAATTGATCCACGATAACCCCGTCTTCGCGCATATAGACGTCAAAGGTATGCAGGCCCGGCGAGGGCACGGTGACGGTCATAATGCCGCCACCCGTCCGCCAGTTCGCCCAATGCAGATCCCCGGTGCTGAAAGTTCCCGCGGTGCCGGTTTCGGTCAGCACCCCATCGATGGCGACGTGCACTGAATCCCCATACACATTCGCACCACGCCCGCGCATCCACACATAATGCGTACCCGCAGTCGCAAAGACGACGTCGAAGCTGAGCACCGGCGCGGTAGCGATCGAATCGGGATTGATCACGGTGCCACGGTCGACCAGGCCCTGCATGGTTAGGCCACCTGCTGCGTTACTGGCAGACTGCGCCGACCAACCCTGATGACCGGGGGCAAGCACGCGATGCGCGTGTTCGGCCTCCATCACCACGCGACCGGTGGCTGCGGACTGAGCGAATGGGGCCGCTTCTGCAGTGACGGTGACCGGGATCTCTTCGACCACACGCCAGCCGGGACCATCATTTAATTCAATTTTCACCGTTACCACGCCAGCAGCGCTCAGTGAAGGTTTCACGACCAGGGCACGCAAGGCATTGGAAACGCGGACCAGATCGCCTTTAATGACCACTTTCTTGTCATCTGCACCGGTGCCGCGGACAAATGTCAATGCATCAGTCCGGCCCAAGGTCACCGTACCACCGGTAACCGTCACGCGAGCTCGTATGGTCGCCGAATCCTTATCCCAAGCCATGATAGTGGCGATGGTCGCGGCTTGCTGCACGGGCACCGAAACCGGTGCGGTGGGCAGGCGCAAAGTGGGCAGATCATTGACCGCTTTCACCACGATATTCACGGTGCCAACGCGGCTGGTCAAAACTCCGTCGGAAACCTGGTAGGTGAAACTGTCGCGGCCAAAAAAGTCCGCCTTTGGCGTGTAGACCAGGAATTGACCCGAGCCTGTGAGCGTGCCGTTCACGGGCTGGGACAGAACGGCGTAGGTCAGGGCGTCGCCATCGACGTCGGTTCCTACCAATGAAAAAGCAACCGTTGCGTCTTCGTTCACCCGCACGGTTGGAGTGCGCGGCACCGGCCGATCATTGACCGGGGTGACCGTAAGCACGACCTCGGCCTGGGAAAGATTCCCCGCCTGGTCCTGGACCACATAGGTAAATGACGCCTGGCCATTAAAGTTGCGGGTGGGGCGGAAACGCACCGCACTGCCGTCATTAAAGATGGTTGGCGTGCCATTGACCGCGTTTAGCACGTCGACGATCAGCAGCGGGCCCCCTTCGGGGTCGCTGTCATTCGCCAAGACCCTGAGCCGACGATTGCTGTCTTCGGGTACCTCAAACGCATCGCTGACCAGCACTGCTGGTAAATCCGTGGAGGTGCGCGTGACGCGAAGATCGGCGATATAGGCCGCTTGATCACCGCGCATGCCCAAGCGCAACCCACTGAAGCTATCGTAATATTGATAGCCCGGCGCGGTACTGGTCTGCGGCAACGGCATTTCCGCAATCAGCACGTCGTCTTCGAACAGCCGCTGCGCATCCGGAGCGATTTCGTAACGATAATCTCGCCATTCCCGGCCACCGGTAACCTGATTACTGGCGACCCAGGAACTGGCGGGGAACGGCGAACCTTCGCCAGGATAGGTGCCGGCCGAGCCATCGGTATTCGATACAAAGGTCGGGAGCCACCACGAGCCGATATTGGTCACGACCTGATCGAAACGACCGCCATTACCACTACCGAAACCAAGCAAAGAGGTCTGATGCAGTTGGGTAGTCGGGCGCAGACGCACGTGATAGGTTGGACGTCCGTACGGCTCGCTCGAGAAATTGCTGATGTCACCCACCGTCGGCCCGCCGGCTGGGTAATCACCCAGGAGCATGACCATGACGCGACCCTTTTCAGCCGAAGCGGGATTCACTGCGTTCCACCGCGCCTTGAAGGCAACGGTCAAAATATTGTACCGATGCTGCACCGGGGTCGGGAAAATGAGGTCCAGGCCCGAATGGCCGCGCAGTCCGGTCGGTGAGCTGAGACTCGTATTCGCCATCGCCGTCGTAGTCATCGACACGGCCTGGAAGCTGCGCGCCGACGGTCCGGTTTCGACCACCTGACCGAGCGTAAAAGCTGAAGTACCCGGCGTGGTCGCACTGCCCCAGGGCAGCAGGGTGCTCAGATCATGCCATTCCGAGATATCGCTGAAATCCTCCTGATGGATAAGGATCGGTTCGGACACCGCCGCAAGACTGGTTGGCGCCAGGACCACCGCACAGAGGGTCGGCACCAGTAGCAAGGGTCGGTAACGCAGCGGGCAACCTAAGAAAAGTGAGGACATCTGATACTCCTTGCACGTACTTGGGTGAGGAAGTGCGTGCGCGACACCAGTATACTTTCATCGTCTTGACGAGAGCAGAGGCTGGATGCCCAGACGATAGCTCATCCCTCCTGACATCTCTAGTCTAATCCGTTGCCAACCAAGACCTTGAGATCGCAACACCTGGGACGTTCCGGGAATGTCCTGGGCAGAATCCGAATCGAATGCAACAAAACCGCTGCGGAACATCCCTTTCCACTGGCGGGTCCACCTCCCTGATGCTAAACCCTGACAAATCTGGTCACCATGGCGACTGAACTCCCGATCCTGACTCTTGCTGACCTTGTTGAGATCCTTCAGCGCCGACTGGCCTGGGTGATCGCAGTGGTGATTTTGTCGGTGGGCGCGGCGGCTGCGGTCGCCATGTTGCGGACCCCCTCTTATGAGGCCTCTGCCGCCATCGCCCTGGATCAGGGTGACGGCCCCGTCGACTTCGCCAAAGATCGCGATCCGCGCAGCTCCACTTTTAGTGTACTGAATACCGAGCGCGAAGCCCTGCTCGCAAATTCGGTGCTCAAGCAGGCGCTGGATCAGGGCGGCCTGATGACCAATCCGGTGTATCAAGACGCGGTTGATCCGTTGGCCGTGTTACGCGATCGCCTGAAGGTCACCACCAATCGCGATTCCCTGGTTATTAATTTACGTTTGCGCGATGAGGATCCGCAACGCGCGCAAAATGCCCTGTCCGCGGTGATCGACGTCTATCTCGCCCAACAAAGTGAGCGTCTGCGCCAACGCGACGGCGAACATATTACCTTTCTCGCTCAACAAGTCGCCGAAAAAGAAGCTAGCGCGAATTCCTCGCGACAGGCAGAATCAGCCTTTCGCCTGGAACACGGTCTGCTTGGTTCCGATCCCGAGCGCAATCTGATCAGCCAGCGCCTGGGCGAGCTGTACGCGCAGGAAGCCGATCTGCACCGCAAAAAAGACGCCAGTGCCCAGACTATTACCGCGCTGACTGCCGCCGAGAATCACATCGAACCCTTTGAACGCCGTCGTGCTTTATTGGGTATTGAGGCCATCTCCAGCCAAGCTTTAGTCGGTTCGCAGCTGCGCGCGTTGGCCGAAATAAATGCGCAAATCGCGGCACTGACCCAGAAATATCTCGATCGCCATCCGCGCATGGTCGAAGCCAACGAACAATTACAGGCCCGCGAAAATCAACTAGATGACGCCATTGCCACCGCGCGTGACGGGATTGTTTTGACCGATCGCACGTTGACCGCGCAAATTGACGGCCTGCATGCCCGCGTGCTGGAAGATGAAAAGCGCCTGGCCCAATTTCGCGAGGATCTGATCACCCTCACCAAGCTCGGCGAAGAGACCCATAACCATGTGCGCATGCAGACCTTGCTGACCACCCGCCTGGAAGAACAGCGCATTTCTGCGCGTCTGGATCGGCGCCGTTCGGTGATTCTGGACGCCGCATTAGCCAGCTTCACCCCCGTTGGACCGGGGCGCTCAATAATCCTGGTCCTGGGTTTTGGCGTGGGTCTGGTGCTGGCGCTGACTGTGCCGGTGATCGTCGATCTGCTCGACCGCCGCCTGACCAGCATCGACGATGCGCGGACTGCCTCGGGTCTGCCGGTGCTGGCTGAGATTCCCGCTTTAGCGGCGCCGTTTCGCCTGCACGCCGGGGCTCTGGGTGATGACGCCGCCGCCGAAGCCACCCGCCTGCTGCGCAGCGCGATTACCATGCGTTTTGCCGGGGATCCGTCCCCTCGCTGCCTTGCCATTGCGCCGGTCGACCGTCATTGCGAACTCGGCGTGGTCAGTGCTCGCCTAGCCACCAGTCTGGCGCTGGCTGGGGCAAGGGTCCTGCTGGTCGAAGCAGACCTGCGCCACGCGCCGTTGAACGCGATCATGCCGCGGCATTCCGACGGCGGATTGGCAGATTTATTATTAGGTCATCCCGGCGTCACCCCGGCGGCAACGCCGATCCATAATCTCGACTATCTCGGACCCGGCACCATTCCCGACGGCATCGGCGAATTATTACACAGCCATTGTCTGCCCGAATGGCTGGACCAATGCCGCCAGAGTTATGATTTTGTCATTATGAACGGTTCGCAACTGGATGCGTATGCTGATACCCTGGCGATGATGCCGTATCTGGATTTGCTGGTCGTCGTGGCACGTACCCGCTCGACCACCCGCCGGGCGCTAGCGCGCGCCATCGGCATGTTGAATCCGTTTTCAGATCGCCTGTTAGGTCTCGTCCTGCAAGGGGATAGCCAGGCCGCCGCCAGACTGACCGTGCGTGAAGAGGCTGCCGATGCGTAATATATTCTTGGCATGTGTTTTCACGCTGGTTTTTGTGCTGGCTGCCGCGCTGCCTGCAGCCGCCCAAGAACCAGCGCCGTATCTGCTCTATCCTGGTGATCTGGTGCATGTGTCGGTCTTCGATAATACCGATCTTGAGTCGATCGTGCGCATACCCACCTCGGGCCGGCTGTCTTTTCCGCTCATTGGCGAAGTCGATGGGCTGCTTGGACTGGCAGCGGATGAATTAGGTCGCGTCATCGAAGCCCGTCTGCGTGATGGTTTTCTGCGCAACCCGGTGGCCACGGTCACCATCAAAGAATTCGGACCGCGTTGGGTCACCGTGGTCGGCAATGTCCATCAGCCCGGCACCATCGCCCTGGACCCGCTCAGCGGACTCACCGCCATGCAGGCTATTGGTCGCGCTGGCGGATTTTTAGAAGACGCCGATCGCCCCGCCACCCAAGTCGTGCGCCGAACCATACCGACCGAGAATGGCGAAGCGCCCGCCCCGTTATTAATGCCTGCCGCAACCAATCCCACGGCTGGTCAGGATGTGCAGCTGCAACCGGGCGATTTGATTGTGGTACCGCGTCTGAATCGCATTTTTGTCCTGGGTCAGGTCAAAGTCCCACGCGCCTTTCCGCTGCCCAACGATGAACCCCTCACCGTGTCCAAGGCGATCAGCCTAGCCGGCGGCTTTGAAGTATTCGCCAAACAGAATGAGGTCCAACTCATCCGCGTCGGCAGCCCGGTGACCGTGGTCAAAGTCCGGGAAATATTAACCGGCGTCAGCACCACCGACCCCGTGCTGCAAGCAGGCGATACTGTCTTTGTGCCGGAAAGCAGACTGTGAGCAGACCGCGGCACCGCGTCCCTGCGGTCATCGGTCTGCTGGGGATGTCCTGCGCTTTCCTGTCACTTTCTGCTGCCGATGCCGACAGCGAACTTGCCCTGCGCCAAGCCGAATTGGCGCGACTCGCTGAAAAAGCCGCGCGGTTCGCGGAAAGCCGCCGGCCCCTTCCCATCGACGATGAAGACGTCATCCCGCGGCGCAGCATGCGCTATCTGGATGACCGTCTCGTCATTGACCCACTCGCCATGATCAGCCTGGGCTATGACAGCAATCCCCGTCGCGCCGAAAATAATCCCGAGGGCGACCCGTTCGTCGTCGGCCTGATCGGCATCGCAGGAGAATATCACCTGAGCACCGCCGATCGGCTGCAAGGACAGGCAACGCTTTTGGTCCGGCGCTATCAAAGCGTCGATGAACGCGATCTGACCGGCGGCGAAGGTTTCTTTGGTTGGCGCCATGTCGGGCAAGCGCTGACGGGTGGCGTCTCGGTGCGCGGTGAGCTTGGTGATGAGCCGCAGACCTCCATCGACGACGCCGTCGAGCGCTCGGTTGTCGGTGGCGAAGCGAACCTGGGTTGGCGCGGCGCCACCGACCGTATTTCCACCGGGCTCAGCATCGAACAGGTTGATTGGCGCGAAGCGGGGTCGAATTATGACGCCCAAGAACGCGATCATCTCGGCGGCGCTGTACGTGTGCGCGCGGAACGCCGTCTGGGTATCGGAGTCATGATTTCCGGAACCGTTTTAGTGGGCGCCAATACGTATCGCGAGGGCAGCCGATTTAACGATAGCACGCTTTCCGCCCTGCATGTCGGTGGCGCTGTCCCCACTGGCCTGCGCAGCGGCGTGTATGGCGAGGCCGGCGTGCGCATGGCCCGCTACACCGACCCCTTTGCCGGCGATCCGACCTATGACGATCAGGTCGTCGTGCGCCCTTCGGGACTGCTCGGTTGGAGCTGGCGCCCCGACATTGCCACCGGCGTTCTCATCGAAAGCCGCAGCTGGCTGGAAGACGGCACCACCGCCAATGCGGTGTGGACCTGGACCACCCGCGTGCAAGGCAAGCTGCGCCTGCGCGTCGATAGTTTTTGGTTCACCGAATTGGTGCACACCACCTACACCGACAGCGGCGCCGCCACCGGCAACCCCACCGGCAAACGTACCGTCGACGAAATTCGCACCTGGATTGATTGGACCTTTACCCGTGGTCTGAAAGCAGAGGCCCGTGTGGTCTACGCGCAGACAGATTCGGTACTGGGCAACGATTATAGTCGGCTGCGAACGATGTTGTCGCTGACGGCCGCGTGGTGATTCCCGCACGGTGATTCCCGCTTCGTTTATGTCACCGGCTTGCTGAGGCGCGGCGAACCACCCCCAAAGCATCTGAAGCCTCCAAAAGCCGCCGAAAGCTCCCACCGGGTTGCGCCCCCGAAGCCTTGCCAGCGCCCCCCTCTGCTGAATAATCGAAACCGGAAGGGGGCGAACAGGTCTCGACGGAGTGACAACGGCGGTCTGCCGCATGCCGTGGTGCGGGTGGCCACGTAAAAACCCGCAAAAACACAAGTGCCGACGATCACGTCGAGTACGCCGTCGCTCTCGCTGCCTAAGGTAGCTTGAATGACGCGGCCTGTCCTGGGCGTCGATGACTAGGACAGGCCACTCAGCTCATCGACTGGCCGAGGGAGTGGTTTGGTTACCCTCGGTGAGACCTGCCGAACTGGCTTGTGGGACTGGCTGGCGATGGCCTACACCACGAGCGAGACTCGCATTTATCGCCTACGCATGTAGACGCCCCGCGCGTATCATTCCGGACCCGGGTTCGATTCCCGGCGCCTCCACCAAAGCGCAACACCCTCGGCCTCTGGCCGAGGGTGTTGCGCTTTGGTCAATGTGCCTACCTACCGAAACCAGAAATCGGGCTCCCCTCTCGTGGTCCTGGTCTGGCATTTTGGGTCGGAAGCGCAGGCCCCGTCGGCCAGATGCAAGGCGCTGAAGGCGCAGTGGTAGCGCGGCTACCGAAAGCGATCTGCAACGCAGCAAATGTAACCGTTCGGTGACCGTCCTTGGCGCTCCAAGCCCCCAGCGTTTACGCTGGGGGCCATGACTGAATGCACTCCGCATCATAATCCTGCAACCCGTCGCCTGTCCCCGGGTGAAGCACAGAATCTGGTAGAAGCGTGGCGCGCGTCAGGGCACAGCGGCGCCGCTTTTGCTCGCACCCAGGGCTTCGAGCCGAAGGTGCTCTATCGCTGCATACGAATCTAGGACCATACGAATCTAGGACAGGCACCTATTGTTGCCTGTCAGATTGGCCAAGCTACCTGGGCCGCCTAATCACCATGACCACTTCCAATCAATGCATGTCCACGGACGTCACGCACGGACGTCACATGTCCACGGACGTCACATGTCCACGGACGTCACATGTCCACGGACGTCACACGCACGGACGTCACACGCCAATCAATGCATGTCCACGGACGTCCACGGACGTCACACGCCAATCAATGCATGTCCACGGACGTCCACGGACGTCACACACGGACGTCAACGGACGTCCCCCCTCCCAAACCCTCGCCCTGCGCAAGCGCCGCGCGCACCGGCTCCGCCA
>Ga0209490_10001909_pt1 | contig 19946 bp, 10 predicted proteins | sample MAT06_FD_187209 | JGI IMG/M metagenome (GOLD analysis project Ga0209490, IMG submission 187209) | Freshwater microbial communities from Lake Fryxell liftoff mats and glacier meltwater in Antarctica - MAT-06 (SPAdes) (version 2) | ecosystem: Environmental > Aquatic > Freshwater > Ice > Liftoff... | reverse complement strand
AAGAAGAAAATTATTATTACCTGAGCGGCCTGCTTATTGGGACTGAGCTCGCTGATTTGCAAATAAATAACAGTGATAAAATTACATTGGCAGCAAACTCAACCTTATTGCCAGCCTATACTTTTGCTCTGGAAATACTTAACTTGGTTGCTAAATCAAAGTTGATTATTGTTGATGTTGATGAAATAGTAACAAAAGGTCAAATAGCCGTTTTTAATTTCGTAAAAAGTAATTCATTTCTTAGAAGATGAACCTCGTTTATTCAGACTAAAAAATATTAAAACAATGAAAATACACATTGGTAGTTATATAACGTGAAATTGTATACAGCTTCTATTCATTACAGCTTGCTCTGTAACAAAAGTAAATAAGAGTGAATTGAAAGTATTTAGACCGGGCGAAATATGGGCTGACGAAGATTCAAATCATATACAGGCTCATGGCGGAGGTATAATAAAAATTAAAAGCACTTATTATTGGTACGGTGAACAACGTAGTAAAAACCTGGATACTAATTACCGGTATGTTAGTTGCTATTCATCGCAAGACCTGCTAAACTAGAAATTAAGGGGTAATGTATTAAAAATGCTGCCGCCCGATACTTTGCGATCAAATTGGGTATAACACAACACATTATAGCGGGCTTTAAGATATTTGTACAACACATAAAATACTAATTGTAGCAGATAAAAAAGAAGTGGCAAAAGTATTTCCATGGGTATATACAGCTATTAGTAATGCTAAAAAGAAACTGTTGAGACTTCATCGTCATGTAAAAGATGCTTACATGCAAAACTATCTAATTGAGTTTTGCTACAAATTTAATCGCATTTATTTTGGCGAGTTATTATTTGATAGATTAGTAGTAACAGCTTTAGAAAAACCATGGTATCAACCTTATTCCAAATAGCCTACAGTCATTATAATTTTTTAATATTATTTAAGGCAAAAAGTAAGGCACATCTGTTTTATTAAATGACTTCATTTCTTCGTGGTGTAAGCAATGAAATTGAAATTAAGCAGCAGCAGGTTTGATCTGTATAATGGATTGCTTGTGAATGATGAAAATTTTGGCGGAACTGTTTATTTTCATAAAATTTCAGTTGGCTGGTTAAATAAAGTTGAAACATTTTTCAGTGTTTGCATAACAATGAATCGTCTAGTACATCTGTTAACGGGATATTTTTTTTGTTAAGTTGTTATACAGGGTTTTGGATTAGCAATTTGAAAAAATTCGGTTATGAAAAAATTGTATAAAACGATACAATATTAATTAAAGCAAATAAAAACGGGTCAATAGTTTCAATTCCTGTGTATAAAAAACTTCGTGAAGTATTAAACGAAATAGAAAATAGACCCCTGAATATTTCTCAACATAAAGTTAGGCAATATATAAGAAATCGTTTTTTTTGTTGGTATTAGCAGGAAAATCAAAGTACATACTTCCAGGCATAGTTTTGCAATAATGATGATAAACAGGGGACTTAGTTTAGATGATGTGGCAGAATTACTCTTAGATACTCCAACTTTTGCAAGTATTTATGCAAAAATTTCAAACAACAGATTAAAGAAAGAAAGTTTAGATGAAATGTAGTGAATTATAGGAAAATAATTAAAGTTACTTAATATCCGAACCCCTCTAGTTATGAAATCTCTAATTTGACAACGTAAAGGGCTTAATAGCTTGTTCAACTCCCAGAAAGTAATGATAATAGAATACATTTTCACAGATAATAATACCTTCTCTCAGTCAAATTGGTGCAATTGCCGGAACAGAAAGTTTTAATCTATAGTTGTTCACTATAAAAAAAATTGATGGAATAAAGAAAATGAATGATATGCTTAATGCGGTACAAAAGGAAATATTGTACTGAGGTATTGTGATTAGTTATACTTTAAAGAGATTTTTGTATTGACAGGTTGTAGTACTAATATAGTATTGGGTTGTATAAGATATACGCTTGTAAATTTAAGAAAAATAATGGCACGGTATAAAATAGTTATTTAAAGAAACCGCCTTATATCTATAAACCTGATACTAATAATTTCCAAAGATTTTAGGTGGTTATATCTAAAGATTGCAGACTTATAATTTTTTGTTATATTAATTACAACCTGTAAAAGCAACCTTGTAATTTATATAAATTTTCAATACCTTGAGAGTACTGCATTATTCAGAAAGTAGCCAACAAGCAAGGGGTTTCATTTAATATCAACACAACCTAATTTTTTGTACCCTTGTGCTCACAATTCTTTTAACTGGAATAGTTCTTATACTAATGCCCGATCAATAAAACTAACTCACACGTTTCAAATAATTTTAAAGAAATCTGCAAACAAATTAAAGATACAGTATTACGCACTGCAGACAGTTTCTTTTATAAGATCAAATCAATTCGAGAAAATATAAACTAGCTACCCAAATTAAATCAGCAAAACAACAGCTTTTAAATTCTTTCCGTATATACAAAACATTAAAGTAGATTAAGCTTTAAAATCGTAAATTATAAACTGTTCTTTTTTAAAAATATTTTTTCTTTACAACCATTGATTCAATTCGGCGGAGGCTTTATATCCTATAATATGAATTATTGTTCCAATATAAATACTCCTTTTATTGAAAAGAATATTTTGCAACATAATTTATATTTGAATATAAATCTTTCTTTAGCTAATATTTTTTAAAAAGTTAATTATTTTATTCACATGTGTAACTCAGTTGTTATTCGTTAATTTGAGTCTCATGTGATACTTAGCTGGCCAAACTATAGTTGTTTAATATAAATAATGGAGAGGTTTTTTTTTATGAATTATAAGCAACACTAAATAATTGGTCTGTCAGAGAACTGCAATTGTAGTATCATTCCTCACTTTATGAGCGATTAATTTACATCTTTACTAGAATTACTTTTGAATGATTATTCGCAATAGGTCAAAAAAAAGATAAAATAAGTTGAATCCGTTTAGTTTTTAACAAGATGATAGTGGGTATTCACCAGTAATTACCGAGCTATCTGTCATTGGGGTTAGCGGTTTTTGAAAAACTGTACGGGTTTCTCTTTTCTGCTCTTTCTTTTATTCTTTAATAATTGTTTTAAAATCACAAAGAAGTTCAGAGCAGTATGGGACAGGACAGTTAACAAGAACTATATATATACTTTTAATTTTACTCTATTCTTATGTAAGTTCAACTGCTGCTTTTAAACAATATTACAATGGCTACGCTTAAAAAAATTTTTGAAAACAAAATAATTGCCATAATACGAGGAATAAATCATAAAGATATTTTAAGTATTGCAAATGCGCTATATGAGGGTGGAATTAAGGTAATGGAAATTACCCTGAATTCGCCTAATGCTTTATCTGTTATAAGCAAATTAAGCCAGACAATTGGAGACAGAATGATAATTGGTGCTGGTACAGTACTTGATGCATCATCGGCAAAATCAGCAATTGAAGCAGGGGCGAAATTTATTATTTCTCCCGGATTGAATATAGAAACAATTCAGCTGACCAAACAACTTGGAGCAGTAAGTATTCCCGGGGCATTCACACCAACAGAAATTATTTTGGCATATAATGCTGGCGGCGATATTATTAAGTTATTTCCTGCATTAAATGTAGAGTATTTTAAAAATATACGAAGTCCCCTTAATCATATACCTATTATGCCAACAGGGGGTATAACTCTTAATAATATTAAAGCATTCAAAAAGGAAGGGGCGGTAGCTTTTGGAATTGGTAGCTCACTTGTAAATGCTCTTAACCCAGTAAATACCGAATATATTAATGAATTAAAGGAAAAAGCAAAAAAATTTGTGCAATCTTTAGAATCAGATTAAACAGTTTGTTAATGAGAATGAAACCATTTAATAAAATATTCCAGTCCAAGAATTACTTTTTTTTTGGACTAGTTGCATTTGTTTTTTTTTCATCCTGCAATTTAAAGTCAACTCTTTTCACAAAATTATCGGCAGATGAATCTGGTATTGATTTTAATAATTTAATATCAGAAAATGACTCAATAAATCCAATCGATTTAGAATTTATTTACAACGGCGGAGGAGTAGGAGTAGGTGATTTTAATAAGGATGGACTGTCGGATTTATATTTCACTGCAAGTACAGTTTCCAATAAGCTTTATTTAAATAAGGGCAATATGAAGTTTGATGATATTACAGTTGCCGCAGGTGTTGATGGCATGCAAAATTGGTGTAATGGAGTTTCTGTTGTGGATATTAATAATGATGGCTGGGAAGATATTTATGTTTCAGCTTCCATTAAAACTAATCCTGATCAAAGACGAAATCTTCTATACATCAATCAGGGGATGAATCAAAATGGAATTCCTGTTTTTAAAGAAATGGCACATGAATATGGACTTGATGATACAAGTTATTCAGTTCAGGCCGCCTTTTTTGATTATGATAATGATAGCGATTTAGATATGTACCTTGTTACAACCAGGCTGGCAAAAAGAAGTTCAGCTTATTTTAATAACCACGTTACCTCAAATACGTCTGATGAAATTGACAAGTTATTTCGCAATGACTGGAATGATTCATTAAATCACCCAGTATTTACAGATGTTTCGAAGCAAGCTGGCATTACCGAACTGGGTTTTGGATTAGGAATTGCCATTTTAGATATTAATCAGGATGGATGGAAAGATATTTATGTTACCAATGACTATTATGGGAGTGATCTTCTTTATCTTAATAATAAAAACGGAACATTTACTAATAAAATAAAGGAATATTTTAATCATACCTCTCAAAATGCAATGGGTATTGATAACGGAGATATAAATAATGATGGCCTTTCTGATATTATTAGTGTTGATATGAATCCGGAGGATAATTTCAGGAAGAAAAAAAATATGGGTAGTAATAATTATTTTATTTATCAAACCATGATTTTGCAAAACCAGAACCTGCAATATGTTCGAAATACATTGCAACTAAACCAGGGTTTGGCGCCGGTCGAGGGTGATACAGTTAATCATCCTGTTTTTAGTGACATAGGTTTTTTTGCAGGAGTAGCAGAAACTGACTGGAGCTGGGCACCCCTGATAGCAGACATGGATAATGATGGAAACAAAGATATTTTTATTACAAATGGGTATCCCCGTGATGTTACGGACCATGATTTTATGGCTTTCAGAGATCGGAATATTGCTAGTAAAAAGCAATTAATAGATCAGATGCCCCAAATAAAGGTTTCAAACTATGCTTTCAAAAATACGGGTAATTTGAAATTTGAAAATAATGCTGAAAAATGGGGTATGTCTCAAACATCCTTTTCAAACGGCGCCGTTTATGTTGATTTGGATAATGATGGCGATTTGGATTTCGTTGTAAATAATATTAATGATCCTGCTTTTGTTTACAGGAATAATTTGAATGAACATGGTAAAATATCTTCCAATTATCTTCAGATTAAGTTTACCGGGGGAAATAAAAATAAGAACGGAATAGGGGCAATGGCGAAATTATATTTCAGTAGCGGTAAACAACAGGTAATAGAAAATTCTCCTTACAGAGGCTACCTTTCTACTGTTGATACAAAAATTCATTTTGGACTTGGGAATACAAAAATGATTGATTCTGTTATTATCAGTTGGCCTGGTAATAAAAGACAAAAATTCTTTACGATACCGGTAAATCAATTATTAATTGCAGATATTAAAAATGCTCAGGCAGATGATTCCGTTGAAGCCCAACCAAAACTGAATAATAATTTATTTACGGAGGTCACATCTACCCTTGGGATTAATTATGTTCATCAGGAGTCGGAATATATTGATTTTAATTACGAAAGGTTATTGCCCCATAAATTATCTCAATATGGACCCGGATTGGCTGCAGGCGATGTGGATTTAAACGGGTTAGATGATATAGTTATTGGCGGAACAGATTTATCTTCAGGGAAATTATTGTTGCAACAAACCAATGGAAAATTTATTCAAAAAGATTTACCAATTGATACTACTTCAGGTGCTTTAAGGTCAATAGCTATGGGAATGTTACTTTTTGATGCAGACGGTGATGGAGACCTAGAATTGTATTGTACCAGTGGAAGCAATCGGTTTCAAGCCAATTCAAAATCTTACCATGACAAGTTTTATGAAAACGACGGGAAGGGGAATTTTAAATTAAATGATAATGCAATTCCTGAGAATTATGTAAGTAAGAGTTGTATAAAAGCGGCAGACTTTGATAATGATGGTGATTTAGATTTATTTGTGGGTGGAAGGGTTTTGCCGGGAAGATATCCCCAAAAGGTAAGCTCATTTGTATATAGAAATGATTCAAAAGATGGAAAAATAAAATTTACAGATGTTACTGATCAGGTAGCTCCTGAATTAAAAAATATTGGATTAGTGTGTGATGCTATTTGGACAGATTTTGATAACGATGGCTTAACCGATCTAATTGTTGTTGGTGAATGGATGCCTGTTACTTTTTTAAAAAACAATAATGGAAAATTTGTTAACACAAATGCAGCAACTGGAATTGCCAATAAACTTGGTTGGTGGAATAGTTTAACAGCTGGCGATTTTGATAATGATGGTGATATAGATTATATAGTGGGTAATCTTGGGCAAAACTCTTTTTATCGTGCAACCGAACAATATCCTGTTAAAATATATACAAAAGATTTTGATGAGAACGGAGTACCTGATGCAATCCCAACCGTATTTCTTAAACATACTGATGGTTCAATAAAAGAATTTACAGCACATAATCGTGATGACATTGTGGAGCAATTACCTGTCTTGAAAAAGAAATTTTTGTCCTATAAAAGTTTTGCAAATGCTGATATAAAAACTTTATTGAGAAAAGAGTGGATAAAAAATGCGGTTGTTTCAAAAGCAAACTGGATTCAAACAAGCTTTATAAAAAATAATGGAAAAAATAATTATACAATTTCCCCATTACCGCCATTAGCACAATTGGCTCCAGTATATGGTATGATTACAGATGATTTTAATGATGACGGAAATCTCGATGTAGCACTTAACGGAAATGATTATGGCGGTGAACTATCTACAGGCCGGTATGATGCCATGAAAGGCCTAGTAATGCTGGGAGATGGTAAAGGAAATTTTATACCGCAAAGTATTTCACAAAGTGGTCTTTATATTCCGGGTGATGGAAAAGCTTTAATTAAATTGAGAGGAATAAATAACTCATTGCTGATCGCAGCTTCCCAAAACAAAGGTCCTTTGAAGGTTTTTAAAGGAAAAAATTTTTTCCAAAAACAATTTAAAATGAATGCTGATGATAGGGTACTTTTTATAGTCTTAACCAACGGCAGTTTAAGAAAAGAAGAATTATATTATGGAACATCTTTTCTGTCTCAATCATCCGGAGGTATAAGTGTTGGAAGTAGCATTTCAAATATTTCAGTTATCAATAATAAAGGATCAAAAAGAATTTTATATAAAAAGTAATTATCTGTCTGTTAAGATGAAAGTAACAGACGCTCTCCTCATGAATATTCTAATGTCACACTAACTGATACAGCAGTTTTTTCATTTAAAGATATTCTTATACTGCTATGCCTGGCATTTATATATTTCATTCAAAATTTCTTTTCACAATAAATGTCATTCAACAGGACAGATCAGTACAGCACATACAGTTCAGGATAGTTTAAAAATTACGTTAAGTTAATTTCGGTTATTGACTTTTAATTTTTTACTTAACGATTGTTTATCTGCAAACTAATACTTGCTATTATGAGAAATGTTTTTTCTTTGCCGCTTATCTATTTATCTCGTGTTCTTTTTCTGTTTACTCTTTTTACTATTGTATCAGTAAATCTTTTTGCTCAAAAAACTGTATCAGGAACCATAACTAGTGAAGATAATAAACCCGTTAGTAGCGTAAGTATTAAAGAAAAGGGCACTAGTGGAGGTGCAATTAGTGATGCAAGTGGAAAATACAAAATCGATTTAAAAAACAGTAAATCTATTTTGGTTTTTTCTTTAATTGGCTATGCAAGTCAGGAAGTTTCTGTGAACAACCTAAGTGTAATGGATATAACCCTTTATCCGGATATTCGAAGTCTGGATAATGTCGTAGTAACTGCTCTTGGCATAAAGAAGGAATCCAGAAAGTTGGGCTATGCAACAACAACTGTTAATACAGAAGACCTTTTAACGAACAGGACTACAAACGTTATGGAATCCCTTGAAGGGAGGGTAGCAGGTTTGAATATTACTCCTCCTGCCGCTGGTGCTGGTGCCAGTACACAGATACGTTTGCGTGGACAAGTTGGTTTTGCCGGATCAACTAACTCTCCGCTTATTGTAATTAATGGCCTGCCCTTAGACCAGGAGGCAAGGAATGCAGAAGGAGGATTTGACCTGGGACGTGACCCTGCAAATACCCAGCAACGTGACCGTGGAGATAACCTGCAGGTTGTTAATCCGGATGACATTGAAAGCATGACCATATTGAAAGGTTCAACCGCTTCTGCACTTTATGGTTCAAGAGCAGCAGCAGGTGCAATAATTATCACTACAAAATCCGGTTCAAAAAATAAGGGTATTGGTGTTGAGTATACTTCCAGCTATACCACTCAGGATGCTTTGAATTTTATGGACCAATTCCAAACAATGTATGGGTTGGGCCAGAACGGTTTAAAGCCAATTAGCCAAGCCGATGCTGCTGGTAAGGGACAGTTTGGCTGGGGCGCCAAGTTAGATGGTTCACTCGTTCCTACATTTGACGGTACAATGCAACCATATATAGCTTATGAAAACAGACTTTTCGACTATCTTCAGACTGGATCAAACTTTACCAACACAGTTGCACTTTCTGGTGGAGGCGCCAATGGTAGCTACAGAGTCTCTTTTGCAAATACGGATGCAAAAGGCATTGAACCAAGAGATGAATACAAAAAGAAGATTTTCAATTTAGGGCTAAATCAGAAAATTACGGATAAACTTAAGTTAAATGTGAACATCAATTGGTCGAACGAGATACAAAGTAACGCTCCGCAGATAGGTGTTCAGGGTCCAGGTTCTGTTAACTTTTTTACAAGGATAGCTCCTTCCATATCATTATCTTCTCTTAAAAACAGTGCAGTCAATCCTATTGATGGGACAGAAGCCCGGACTTCTAGTTTTCAAAACACTTTACAGAATCCGTACTATGCTAACCAGGCGGGGCAAAATTGGGTGAACGAAAGAGACCGTATTCTTGGAACAGCCACCTTAAGATATGATTTCACAGATTGGCTATATCTTCAGGGAAGGTATAACTACAATCAATCTATCTCCAATATCGAGTCTACAATTCCTTATGGCATAGGAACCAGCGTTCCAAAAAATGCCGATAATACATACAAAGGATTTTATAATATAACTGAAGAAAAGAGAAGAGAAATTAACGCTGACTTTTTGGTTGGCGGCAATAAAGAGTTTGGAAAGTTTTCTGTTGACGCAAGTGTTGGTGGTAATACCTGGAGAATTAAAAATAATGCTTTCACCCAAGGCGCCACCAATTTTATTGTCAAAGATCTTTACTCAATTGGAAACGGAAATGTCAAAAGCCAAAGTTATGCTTTTAGCAATAGACGGGTAAATTCTCTATATGGGTTAGCTGAGTTTGGGTATGATCGATTCCTGTATATTAACGTTACCGGCAGAAAAGACTGGTTTTCAGTTTATAATTCCTCAAATAATCAAGTATTTTATCCGTCAGTATCTGGAAGTTTCATTTTTTCGGAACTATTAAAGAACCAAAAATGGCTTACTTACGGTAAGTTAAGAGCTTCCTGGGCCGGGACTGGTAGCGCAAACGGTGTTGATCCTTATGAAGGGATCCTGAATTATGACATTAACGCATTTAATTTTAATGGTCAGACTACCGCAACAATTGCAGGAGTGAATGCACCCAACGTAGCATTAACACCATTTTCTGTGGACGAAAAAGAAATAGGCCTCGAATTGAGGATGTTCAAAAGCAGGGTGAATCTTGATATCTCAGCCTTTAAAAAGGTAACAACTGACCAGGTGTTGCCAGTGACCGTGTCAAATACATCCGGATATCTTGGCACAAAAGCTAACCTTGCATCATTACAGAATAGCGGTTTGGAAGCCATGCTTGAAGTTAAGGCAATACAAACCAAAAATATTAGTTGGACAAGTTCATGGAACAATACATACCTGTCTACAAAAGTTCTCGCCATCTCACCGGGGGTAAAGGATTTTCTATTACTCTTCTTCAACAGTACAGGCGTTGAGTTTCTGGGACAAATACATTACACCGAAGGGCTCCCGATGAACCAATTATATACAAGAACATATTTGAGAGATGCAAATGGTAACATCCTTGTTAGCCCCGCGGGCCGCTTGCTTGCAACACCGGATTTTAAGCCTGTCGGTAGTTCCATCCCTAAATTTACCGGCGGATGGACGAACAATTTTACTTATAAAAACTTTAGTCTTGGAATATTTATAGACTATAAGTTTGGAGGTACAGTACTATCTTCTACGGCTCTGAATTTGTTGAGACAGGGGATGTCCAAAGCTTCCTTGGTCGGTCGCAGGGATGGAGAAACAGGTTTGATATTTCCCGGTATTAACCAGGCCACCGGGCAGCCCAATACAACCAAGGTTACAGATCTGCAGGGCTTCTATACGGATTACAGAAATCTTCAAATCGGAGATCCTTTTATTTTCAAATCAGATTTTATTAAGTTGAGAAATATTTCGTTATCGTATAATCTGACCAACCTTGCAAAAAAAGTATCTTACCTGAAATCCTTCAAGGGACTTAGCTTGACTGCATCCGTACGCAACGTAGCAATACTTTATAAGGATATTCCAGGCCTTGACCCCGAGGCAATACAATCCTCAGGTGACATAAGGGCTGGTTATGAAAATACATCACTGCCAACTGTCCGTAGTTATAATCTAAGTTTAAATGTTAAATTCTAATTATATGATAAAAATAATAAACAGGATAATCTTCATAAGCGCAGTATTCCTATTTGCGGGATGCGATAAAGATTTTGTCGAAATAAATACAAATCCATATGCAGTAATTTCTATCGACCCCGCTCTTCTTTTTGCCGGTGCACAAAGGACAGTTGAATCAGGTTGGGAGGTAGAAAACACCATTGCCCAGCAATTTGTGAACCCGTTCAATTCCGGCGCCACTCTCGGTCCAAATTTTAATGCGGACATTGACGGCTTCAATAACGGTAGGTGGGAAGGTTCATATCCCGGGAGTCTTAAAAATATGATACATGCATTGGCTTTATTGAAAGGGAGTTCAAATGTTAACTTAATAAGCATGATCCGAATATGGAAAGCCCAAATTTTTATGGGCCTCGTGGACACATACGGAGATGTCCCCTACTTGGATGCAGGCAAAGCTTATACTGATGGCATCTTCTATCCAAAATATGACGATGATGCAGCCATCTACACTGATCTGGAGAAAGAACTCAAAGAATCGATAGCTGCCATGAATCCAGCGGGCGACTTTGTTTCTGCGGACCTTTTCTTTGGAAAAAATGCTGCAATTCCAAACACTACTGCCGCAGCACAGGTAGCAAAGTGGAAAAAGCTTGGAAATTCTCTCTTGTTAAGATTAGGAATGCGTTACACCAAGGTTAATTCAGCAAAAGCTCAGGCACTTGCGTTAGAAGCATTTAACGGTGGAGTGATGACATCCAATGCAGATAACGTTTATGTAAAATACGATGGTGTGGTGTTTACAAACCAACGCAACTATAATATTACAACAATTAACCCCCGTTTATATTATGTTGCAGAGCCTTTTGTCAATCAGCTAAAAACTTCCAATGATCCGCGGAGCGGTTTTATTATGGCAAAATTTGCAGATCCGAATAATCCGTTTGCAGATAACAGTCCCGATTTAACTCACGCAAATCAGTATGGTGTTCCTGTTGGTGTAATCAGCGATGTACTTGTTAATCCTCCCTATAGAGGCATTAGAGGTGGGGGATATAACTATTCACAGATTAACATAAAGTCCTTAGGATCTTTGACTGCACCAACATACTGGGTAACGTATGCACAGACTTCTTTACTATTAGCAGAGGCTGCAAAAAGAGGCTGGATTCCCGGTGGTGATGCTGCGGCTCAGACATATTATGAAAACGGAATAATAGCGGATATAGATACTTACGCTCAGTATCCAAACGGTTCTGTTGTTTCTGCAGCTGCAAAAACAGCTTTTCTTACTAATCCTGCAATAGCTTACAATCCTGCTAATGCGCTGAAATTGATTAACACGCAATATTGGATAGCAAATATCGCAAACGGGACAGAAGCCTGGGCTAATTTACGAAGAGTTAATTTTCTTTACCCTGCTTTGAGCACTAATCTTTATAATAAAAACCTTAACGGTGGTTTCATTCGCAGACTGTCATATCCTGATTATGAAGCATCAAATAATAGCGCCAATTATTTTGCTGCTGTAAAGGCCATAGGCGGAACTGATAATTTAGTAACAAGGGTATTTTGGGATACTCCATAGATCCCGGATAGTAGGGAATGAAATTGAAACATCATACGCAGGCTTAAATGAATGGACGATTTGTTAGGAGACGCGAGAGTGAGGTTGGAGGCAACTGTTGGCTGGTGGAGCATGCTGTGGTTGTAATTTGGATTGGCAGGCATTTGTCAGACCTCGATATCAATGGTGCTTAGGGAATTAATTTTTGCGCATGAACCTGTCGGAGATATTACTGAGCATAATGGAAGCTTCATGTGTCCTTATGGTTTGATTAAAAGCCAATGGAAGATAATTAGTAGATAATTTGAGTTGGATATTAGGATCTCTCCTTATACTGTTGCAGTTGTCTTCATTACCTTCGCTTAGTAGTTTTAAAATACTTGAGGGCAACACAAAAGTTAATGGAAGAAAGGATATAAATTTTATCAATGGGAGAAGGTACCCTGTTTATAAAATTGCTTCAGGAAATTTCCGTTTTACTAGCAGTGTTGAAGCTGTTAAAAAGAAAGTTATGCTGAGAAACTGTATTTTTAAACCGATTTTTGCTGTTTAGTTTATCTATCTTTTTGATAGCAAGTGAATCTACTGCGCAGGATTTAGCAGCAAACACAACATGGATATGGTATCTTGGCGATTTTGACATTTGGTTAAGCAATGAAGTACAAGCCAAAAGAATAAGGCGCGATATCATTCTTCCACCTTGGTGGAGGGTGTATAGTCCTAACAACAGTGTGAGTTTTGGCAAACAAGTTGACTTAAAAGAGCCCGAACAAATTATGGTGGCCGTAGAAGGTAAGTATAACGTGACGATTGATGGAAAATATTTGCAGGGAGAAAACCTTTGCCAAAAAGCACTCAACTGGCTCCACTATTTGGGATTCAGGTAGTTGACTTTAAAAATGATGGGAATCTGGATATTGTAGGAGTTGGAAACGACTACTCCCCTGACCCATTAACTAGTCAGCAAGATGCCTGTATTGGCGTGGTAATGGAGGGCGATGGTAAGAACAATTTCACCTCAGCTCTTTTGGAACGTACAGGTTTTCTTGTTAGGGGAGATGCTAAAGCCTTTGCCACGATAACAACAGTAGAGAATAACATTGTATATCTCATCACGCAGAACTGAGACAGCTTGAAGGTCTTTGATACTCCGTTGAAGTATTCAAAATTTCTAGAGTGGCAATCCTTTGATGTATCGGCAGAATTAGTTTTTCAGAATGGCACAAAAAGAAAAATGGAATACAACATTGGCAATGGGTATTTATCACAATCTTCTACTATCGTTCCCTTGCCAGAAAACACGTCATCCATTGAGATCGTAAGCAGCAATGGCATTATACGAATCATTAAATTTTAAGGTAAAGGCTAATTTGACTTATTGAAACTACCAAGAAATAGTATAGTATTGATTCTGGTGTTTGGATGGGGATGTTCTTTTGGTCAGAATGCAACTGTCCATCCTGATGTATTGAATAAATCCTGGCCAGACAGGTGGTTTAGGCCGGCAGGCGATAACCCCAATTCATATGGAGTATACCATTTCAGAAAAAAAAATCGCCCTTGATAAAAAGCCAGAACAATTCATCGTTCACCTATCTGCCGACAACCGGTATAAACTTTTTGTAAATGAAACCGAAGTAGCTCATGGCCTGGCAAGGGGTGATTTGGAAAATTGGTTTTATGAAACTGTCGACATAGCGCCCTTTCTTCATACGGGAGAAAATATAATAGCAGCAGTAGGTTGGAACTATGCGCAATATAAAGGAGCAGCGCAAATTAGTTTACTTACAGCCTTTATCCTTCAGGGCAATACAGAAACGGAGTCGATTGCAAACACCAACGCAAGTTGGAAAATTTTTAAAAATGAAGGCTATAGCCCTTTGCCTTAAGATAGGAATAGGGCTTGGCAGTATCTTGATGTTGGCCCGGGCGAACAAGTTGATGCAACAAAATACCCATGGAACTGGGCCGCTTTAAATTTCAACTACAGTTTGTGGAAGGCCTCCTCCGTTTTATCCTGTGGCTCCCCCAAAGGAATTTATTTAGGGGGAGGGCCTTTTCTGGTTCCTCGCAAATACGTACATGTACAAAAAAGATTGGGCTAATGCCAAAAAAGCATCTGATGATTTGATTGCCCTTGGAAAATATAGTTTGCTTTCGTTTTCAGATTTAAGGACAAAGTTGTTCTCACCTTCTTCAGCAAATATTGCTGAATCCATTTTCGAATTACAATATGGATATCAACCCGGGGGAACTGTAAGCTGGTCAATTGATAAACCAGATTATGGTAATCTTTTGAATGTACTTTGCACTCCATTAGGATCGTTCAGCGACCAGCATATTACTAATGCTCCCTTTAAGGGTCAGGTTCCATTAAACATGAAACTTGCAAATTCGTACGATCCAACAGATAGGAGGCGGCTGGAATTTGTGAAGACTAAAGGGGAATCGTATAAAGGAGAGGGAATGCCTACTACTATGTTTTTGGATCACTCTCTATTGGCTCAAAAGAATTCTGTATTTTCAACAAAATGGTTCATTGGCCCCGACAAGGCTGCTCCAACTTCAAATGCCCGTTGGTTTAATGGGGTAAATATTGTTGTGATGCGTTATGCAGAATTCTTATTGAACTATGCTGAGATCCTTTTTTAATTAGGCAATAGTGCTGGTGCATACACCAATCTGAATTTAATAAGGGCACGAGCCAGCTTGGCCGATAAACCTGCACAGTCGGACAGAGAATTATTTTTTACTGACCTTATGAATGAAAGAAGATGGGAATTGACTTTTGAACCTAACTTATGGATGCACTATACCCGCACGAAAAGAGCAGCAAAATTTTTTATGAATGAGTATGGGTTGGTATATCAGGACAAGTGACTTAAATATCCTATACCTCAAATAGACAGGGATCTCAACCCAAATCTTTGTCAGAATCCAGGGTATTAATTAGTCCTATATCTCAAAATGATTAAATAATCAAACTATAGGGATGGTCAGAGGGGTCATCCCTTTTTTGCTATAAGCTATATCAAACACTTCGGGTGAAATCAAAATAATCTACTAAAAAAATTAAGATGAATTTGTTTTTCGTATGGTAAAAATTGCTGTGTGATTTTAGCAATAACAGATTATCCGATTTTTAATACCAGAAAATTATAAAATAAATTTTCTCACACAAAATATTTAGCAAAGAGGTATTTATATATCAGGGCCATTAGATGGAAAGCAATCATTATATTAAGAGGAATAAATAATGAATTACTTATAGCACTTTCTCAAACCAAGGGGTATAAAAAAAATGAAAACAAAAATCTTTTTTAAAAATTACTTCAGTATAATGATAAAATGCTGCATTTAGTATTAACCAATGGAAGAGTAAGAAAGTCGGAAATATACTACGGCTCATCTTTTCTTTCCCAATCAGCAAATTGTTATAGTATAAGCATTAACATTTTAAAAATTTTAGTTATCAGTAATAATTTTACAGAGCGGACTTCGTATAAAAAATAATAACTTAATTATTCTAAAATGATACCTGAGTTTATTTAACTATACAGGTAGGTTCATGACAGTTCATACAGTACATGACAGTTAAATATTTAATGATTTTAAATTTGTCTAATATATTAGGTTAACTCCATTTTTAAAAACTAAAAACTTGCTGTATGTCAAATCAATTTATGATTCGCTTTAATTATGCGTTTCGTCTATTTATCTTTTTTGCTTTTCTAAATCTTTTATCCGGGAATCTTTTTTCTCAAAAGGTAACTTTAACAGGAGTTGTTTCCGATGAAGAAGGGAAACCTGTTTCAGGAGTAAGTGTTATTGAAAAAGGGACAGCTAAAGGCGCAATAAGTAATAATAAGGGAAATTTCAAAATTGAAGTTGCAAATGGCAAATCTATTTTGGTGTTTTCGGCAGTTGGTTACATTACACAGGAAATTAGTGTTGACAGCAAAACAGTGATTGAAGTAATATTTATCAGTCAGGTAAAATCTTTAGATGAAGTTACTATAATAGGTTATGGCAGCCAAAGAAGGAAATTACTAACAGGGGCCATATCTTCTGTTACCGCAAAAGATATTTCTTCACTTCCTTTAACAGGCTTGGATCAGGCGCTTCAAGGTCGTATAGCAGGAGTTCAGGTTACACAAAACTCAGGAGAACCTGGTGGCAGCATTTCAGTGAGGATTAGGGGCGTTGGTTCCATTTCTTCAGGTTCCGAGCCTTTATATATAGTAGATGGAATACCGATGACGCAGATCGCCGGTGGTATAAATTCCATTAATCCTAATGATATAGAAAGAATTGATGTGCTTAAAGATGCTGCATCAGCAGCAATATATGGCTCCAGGGCTTCAAATGGAGTAGTTTTAATTACTACCAAACAGGGCAAGGCTGGTAAGATTGCTTTAAATTTTGATGCATATGCAGGCACACAGCAATCTATTAAAAAAATTGATCTTTTAAATGGACCTCAATTCGCAATATTAGCAAATGAAAACCTGGTAAATGGAGGGTTAGCGCCCAATCCTGAATGGAACAATCCATCATCACTTCCTTCATATAACTGGCAGGATGAAGTACTTGGTTCAGCTCCACTTCAGAATTATAATATTTCTGCTTCTAGTGGTACCGAAAAATCCCGTACTTATTTTTCATTAGGTTATCTCAATCAGGATGGTATATTGCAGAATTCACATTATAAAAGATATACGGCAAGGTTAAATTCCGATTATGACATAACAAAAAGAATAAAAGTAGGCGGTACTTTTAATTTTTCCTTTGATGACAAAAGAACTCCAATTACCGGGAGTAGCGATAAAGGTTCCTTAAATAATATGGTCAGAATGTGGCCGGTAAATCCTATATTTTCTAGTATAGATGGAGATATAAATAATGCTTTATATGGATATAAGGGATACGCCTTGGTAAAGGCTGCAGCACCTGCATTATATTATCCTGGTTTAAACAATGTAGCTTATATAGATAGGGTTCATTATCAATACCCACAAAAATCTACCAATGTTTTGTTAGCTGTATTTGGTGAATATGAAATTATTGATGGTTTAAAATTCCGCACATCATTTAATTATCTTCGGAACAATTCATTGTTCCAGTTTAGCAGAGACGGTGTGCCCCCGGCAATAGATGGAAGAGGGCCATTGATAGCTGTTTCGGCATATTCCGAAACATGGAGGCAGATAGATCAGTATAACTGGATCAATACACTTACCTATAGCAAGCACATCAATGATCACAACTTTACTATTGTTGCAGGTACAGATGCGTTAAAAAACACATACCGGCAAGTGGGGGTTGATGGTTCGGGAAATGCTCCAGGGCAGTACAATCTAAATTCTATTTCAAATTTAAATGTCAATGGATATAATGAAAGCTATTCATTATTGTCTTATATAGGAAGAATTACGTATGATTACAAAAACAAATACCTGCTTACAGCTAATTTCAGGCGTGATGGTTCAACAAAATTTGCACCTGCCAACCAGTATGGAAATTTCCCTTCTGCATCTATTGGATGGAGGCTGTCTGAAGAACCATTTATAAAAAATATAAAAGCAATCAACGAATTAAAATTGCGTGGTAGCTATGGTATTGTTGGTAACCAAAATATACCCAACTTTAAATATGCAAGTACTTATAGCAACAATGCCGGACTTTACAATTACGTACTCGGAAATACGGTAGTTCCTGCGGCTTACCGTAACAATATTGGGGATCCGGGCATAACTTGGGAAAAATCGGCTCAAACAAATTTTGGACTTGATGCCGTATTGTTTAATAATTTAATTACCCTTTCTGCTGATTATTATATAAAGAAACAATCCGATATGCTTGGGGATGGACCTGTTCCCAGTTATTTGGATGCTCCGGGAGACAAAATAACTAAAAATCTTTTTTCAATGGAGAATAAAGGATTGGAGTTGCTTTTAGGAGTAATTAAAAAAATCGGACAAGTAAATTTTTCAGCAACAGCCAATTTTTCAACTCTTGATAACAAAATTACCAAATTGCTGGGTAGTGCTACAGATTATATTTCTCTGCCACTCGGATCACTTCAGGGTGATGATGGTGGTTCCCAAACCCGATCAGCAGTGGGTGAGCGGATTGGAAATTTTTGGGGATATGTTGCTGATGGAATTATTCAGGACGCCGCCGAAGCAGCAAGCAGTGGTATGAGTGGTGTAAAACCAGGAGACCGCAGATTCAAGGATTTGAACGGCGACAAAAAAATTGATGCAAATGATAAAACAATAATTGGAAATGGATTGCCAAAATATATTTTTGGCTTAAATCTAAGTGCAACATATAAGGATTTCGACTTTTCTGTTTTCTTTCAGGGGCAGGCAGGTGTTCAGGTTGCCAATATGTTCAATGCTTACGCAATGCACATTGCAGGTGATAATGGATTCATAAATGGACCAGCTAAATGGCTTAACAGGTGGACTGGCAAAGGCACCAGTAATGATATGCCACGCAATTCTTATGATGCTCCTTCATCTAACCGTTATTTCTCATCAGCTTACATAGAAAATGCTTCGTTTGTTCGTATCCGCAATATGCAATTGGGCTACACACTTCCTGTAAAATTAATTAGTAAAATGCGCATTAACAGTTTAAGGTTTTATATCTCAGCTCAAAATCTGCACACATTTACAAAATACACCGGATATGATCCGGAAGTAGGTAGTCGTTTTCAGTCAAATGCTGGTGATGCAAAACAAGCTTCAGATGAGGTTAACCCACTATCAACCGGGGTTGATTATGGCAGATATCCTTTACCAAGAACAATATTAGTTGGATTAAATCTCCGCTTTTAATTATATTAAAATTTATAACATTAAATATAAAATTATGAAAAAAATATTAATAGCATGCTTGATTATAGCAGCAGCGGTATTCATATTGCAGGCATGTAAAAAATCATTTTTAACTGCTGAACCTCAAACTGGGGCTGCCTTTGATCAGACTTATTTTAAATCAAAAAAGGATTTTGTTGCTTTTACGTTTGGTGCTTATTCGGAATTAGGAGGTACCTGGAATTTTGCCCCCCTGGGAAAAGGTATGCAGGGTTGGGTAGTTGAAAGTAATATTTTTTTACATGATGTTAATCAGGGGAGTGAGCAGCCTTACGATCTTAATACTTTTGCTACACCTACATCCCAATTGGCCAGCGGGTGGACAGTCCTTTACAAGATTATTAGCAGAGCAAATGTACTTCTTGAAAAACTGGTAAGTGATGGAGATGTTTTAACAGCAGCAGAAAAAGACTTTGCTGAAGGGGAAGCAAAATTTTTAAGAGGATTTGCGTATTATAGTCTTGCTCAAAAATTTGGTGATGCAATTCTATATTTAAAATCATACGATGTATCAGATGCCGAAGCACTATCATTGTCAAGATCACCTGAAGCGCAGGTG
>Ga0209490_10001897_pt1 | contig 20030 bp, 9 predicted proteins | sample MAT06_FD_187209 | JGI IMG/M metagenome (GOLD analysis project Ga0209490, IMG submission 187209) | Freshwater microbial communities from Lake Fryxell liftoff mats and glacier meltwater in Antarctica - MAT-06 (SPAdes) (version 2) | ecosystem: Environmental > Aquatic > Freshwater > Ice > Liftoff... | reverse complement strand
CGCTGGTTGGCAAATTAACCGGCAAACCAGATGGAGTTACAAATGAGGAAGTAAGCATAAAGAAAATCAACAACAGAAAGATCAAGTCTGTCATGGAGGCCATGCTAAAGGCAGCGTCTACTTTATTTCTAGCTTGCAGGTTCATACTTACCGAGGTTCTTGTAACAAGTCAATAAACTCAATAGATGAGTACTCCATTTTATGCACAACTTTAGAAACTCGAGTAACCAAAAAGTTGTAACCGAGGTAGGCAATTATACCTACAATCAAGCCAGCCACTGTCGTAATCATAGCCGTATAGATTCCATCAGCAAGAAGTTTAGGACTTACAGAACCTTCTTCTTGGGCAATCGCTATGAAGGCGCTCACCATCCCGATAACGGTTCCTAAGAATCCGATCATAGGTGCCGCTCCAGCAATGGTAGCCAAAACAGAAAGATTCTTTTCTAATCGAAATACTTCAATCTTACCAACATTCTCAATAGAGGCTTCAATATTTTTGAGCGGGCTGCCTATTCGTGAAACACCTTTCTCAATCATACGCGCTACCGGGCTATCGTATTGCGCGCAGAGAATCTTGGCTCCGTTTATATCCCCTTTCTGAACGAGTTCCTTTATTTTTGACATGAACGAGTCCTGACTAACATTGGCCTTATTAACCGTGCGCAGGCGCTCTACAAAAATGTAGATCGCAATGAGCGAACAAATAACAAGCGGCACCATCAGCGGCCCACCTGCAAGGGCAAGATCAATGAACGAGATGGTTTGGTCTGGAATGGGTTCCGTTCCAGTTACAATTTGTGCAAGCATCATAGTTTAAAAAATATTCGTTCGTTCATTCAATAAAATCAATTGAAAAAGTCTATATTATATTAAATACCGACTCGTCATTTTACAATTGTCAATTACTAATTGTCAACTGTCAATTTGTTTCTACTAATATCTAATCACCCAAGCACCTTCTCCAAATTCTGGTTTGGAAGAATCGGCACTGGTTTGAGCAAGTGCATACGTATCAAAATCACCAAGGGTTAATCGATAAAATTTCCATTTTCCGAAAGGTGGAATAATACGCGTGCTTACACCTTTTGCGCTTAGCTTTTTGGCATAATCCATCGTTAAGTCACCATCCACAGCACTAGCTACCACCACATAATAACGCCTTGTTGGGCTGCTTAGTGTCTCGATTGTTCCTACGGCAGGTTTAGCTGCTGCTAGGGCGGCCGCTTCTGCTTCCCGCTTCCTTTGCTCGTCAGCAACTCTTTCAGCTGCCTCACGGTTAGCTTTGTCTTTTGCCGCTTTCGCAGCCGCATTTTTAGCAGCTAATTCCTTTTTTGCTTTTTCAGCCGCCTGAGGTTTATATACATACGCCCAAACCAAGTAACCCGCTACAAGCAAGACAATGCCAATAACAATCGAGATTATGACTGGCGCGTTGGACTTTGGTTCCTCAGCGGGAGTATATGAGTAGGATTCGCGCACAGTTTCTTCAGACTTGTAAACAGTCTCTTCTATTTTAGGCTCCTGCTTTTCGAGAGGTTTGTATTCAATATCTGGTAATCCGAAACTGTCTTCACTACTGTTGCCATCGTTAAGATTTTCGTTTGCCTGATCGTCTTTTCGCTTTGCCATAGGTTTGGTATTTATCTGGGTATTAAAACAAAATTAACGCAATTTCTTCAAAATAAGCTATTTTCAAAAAACCCAGGTAATTCCACCCAACACTTGCAATCCCCGCACCGGGTAATTGAGATAAAGTTGATAGTTGTTATTCAACAGATTACTTCCCTTCACAAAAATTGAGAACTGCTTTGAAAGGAAGTAACTGGTCTTCAAATTCAAGTCAACTGCAGGTTCAAGAGTGACTGTTGTATTATTGTCCACATTTAGAGCCTTAGCCCCACCCTGCACGATGAAGTCAGTGTTAAATTGAAATTTTGAATAGATATTATAAAATGCGCCAAAACTTACCCGATAAGTAGGCCGGTGCCAAGCCTCAGCTACCTTATCAGTTGAATACGTGAATGCATCAGCCCGCAACATTACTTTTGCAATTTCGGCATGACTAAAGCTGAGTTCACCGAACAAGTTCGACCGCTTCGTATTACCATCATCAAATACCGTAATAAATTTTGATCGATCAGTAGGATCATTTTGATAAAAGTATAAGTCTTTAAGATTTGCTACAGCCAAGCCCGCACCAAATGCAACCTTGTTCCCAAGCTTTCCTTTTAAGCCACCTAAAAATTCTATCGACCGATTTGTATTAAAGATTCCAATATTCGAATTCACCCAGGCATTTTCATGCGCAATAGTATGAAGCGAAACTTTATCAATATCGCCAGTTAAACCCGCATACATTTCGATTGATTGTGTTAATGGATAAGAAGCTTTTAAATCAGGGTAGATATGAAGTGATTTATTCTTACCAATAGTGTCATTCTCATACACCACATTAGCGCCAATGGTTACAGACAAATCATCGATGGGCGAAAACTGATAGCCACCTTTTACTTTAAAGATATGCCTTGGCTTCGCGTCCACTAAGGCATCCTTACGGGAGATTAAAAAATAATCGGAGCCAATAAGAATTTTGCTCGTTTTAGATACTTCGTAATCACTTCGAAGTCCTAAAGTGACTTCACTTTCTTTCGCATCGTAATGATCGCCCAGATAACTGAATGCTCCATTCAACTTGTAATTGAACTTACCCGATGTTGAGTTTTCAACTTCGCCACCTAAACTTACAATTGAATAACTCTGCTTGATCGCTGCTGACTTTATATCTGTGCCTGGTGTATACCCATAAAAATGAGTACCAATATTCTCATAGTTCAAAAAGCCCCCAGCCGTTGCAACCTTGCCAAAAGCTTTGCCAAATAAGCGCAGCTGCGTGTTTCCATTACCGGAATTACTTTTATCAACGGAGCCTTGACCAAAGCTTTGATGGAACAACTTTATACCATAAAACTTTTCTTTGTCACGCTTAGTGGTTGCGTAGGCATCTAAAAATGGGGAAACATAGTTACCGAAACCTGCACTAACATAGTTGCCATAGATTTTCTGAATTGGCTCGGCTTTCAATCGCAACGGACGAATAGCAGGATTGAAATCGGGAGTCGTAAAACTTAAATTCTTGAAGTCATATACAATTTCAGGTTTAATTGGTGCAGCCGGACGCGGAGGCACCTTTTCAAAATTGCGATTTGCTTTTGGAAGATTGATTTGTTTCTCTTTAATGATTTCGATTTCTACTTTCTCAATCTCACCCTCGTCCCATTTTTCCTGAGCAAAGGAGCTAACAGACATTATCAGCAACCAGCAGATGGCAACAATCTTTGTAACAACAAGACTTGTACAAGAGTTACATGAAGGCGTCTGACTGCGTTGAGCGGTTTGACGCCTTTGCATATTTCTGATATCTTTATTCATCACCTGATCTTCAATTATTATCTAGCGTATCAGCCTTAACCTGATTTGCTTTCTTCAACTCCTCCCCTTCAATCTTCTTTAGCTTTTCACGCGCAAGCGTCTTGATCTCATCTATTGGAAATGTGTCCAACGATTTCAAGGTTCCTTTTGCCTGAAAGACATCACCCATAGCAAGATAATTATCTGATAGAAGTAAGAATGATTTACCCACCCATTGCGGATAAGCCGCAAAGTCGGTATTTAGACTCACCAGGGTTTCATAGCATTGCTTATGTTCCTTTGTCAGAAATTTGATTTCGCCCAATAAATATTTCGCTTCGGCACCATATTCATCTTGCGCTGAGTTTAGTGTGTTCAAAAATTCATCCTGAGCTGATTCATAGTCACCACGCGCCATGGCAGATTTTCCAAGATAAAGGGAAGCTTTGTTTTGCGCACCCGCGTTTACATTTCCACGATCTAAAATTGTGTGTGCATATACATCTGCAGAATCATATTGAGCTAATAAATAATGGGATTCCAGTAAACCCGACCAAGCGTTGTATTCTTCTTTCTTGTTGGAAGCAAGTCGTTCCAGTTGATGAAAGTAAGGAATAGCTTTAGTATAACGGCCTTGCTTGAATTCCAATTCGGCTATCCGGCCAATTACCTTATTCGCAAACAAAAAGTTTTTATCTTTTTCAATATCTCCATAGATGCCTAGCGCTTTCGTGTAGTCCTTTAAGCGATAGTACGATTCGGCCTGGTAATACTTTGCTTCGGAAACCCGCGGGCTTTCCGGATAAGACGAAACATAACTTATAAGGGTTGCAATTGCTTTCTGATAACTCTGGTTGAAATATGAATTTTTCCCAGATTCGAATTCTACCGATTCGATACCTTTTGCGTCTGGGTTTGCCGATTTAAATCCGGCCAGATATTTATCAAATTCACCAGCGCGGCCAGCCAACGTCAATGCCTCTTGTAAAGGGATTAAAACATCATTACTAGCCGGGTGGTTAGAGAAATTCTCCAAAACAGAAATGTAATCTTGTGCTGTCTTATTGTAGTCTTTCAAGTTGTAATATGAAGCTGCCCTTTTTGTGTAAGCATAAGGTGTAAACCTGGAAGTAGATTTTGTTTGAATTACAGTTGTGTAACCCACAACAGCGGCTGCATAGTTTCCTTGTTCGAAATCCATTTGTGTTCGCTGAAACAACGCTTCGTCAATAAATCGGGATTGTGGATAATTCTTTATAATCGTTTCAAACTCTGCGTTGGCTTCATCATACTTGCTTAATGAACCTAAAATGTTGCCGGCTTGCAGGTGAGCATAGTCAGCATCAACGGATTTCATTTGCACAGCCTTCCGATAATTAACGATTGCTTCAGGATTTGCTTTAGTTACATAGTAACAATCGGCTAATCTCAGAATACCATCTACCAGATTTGGCTGAGTTCCGGGCGACTTATTGACAAATTCCCTAAAGCTAAAAAGGGCTCGATCGTATTGTTGCAAATTGAAATAAGCATAGCCCAATCCATATCTGGCTTTCATTAAAACATCTTGATTACTATAACCACTAATCGCAATTATCCTTAGATAGTTTTCTGTTGCTTGCTCATACTTCTTACCAATAGAGTAAGCTTCGCCACACCATAAACTTGCCTCGGCAACATATTCAGGGTCAATTGGAAACTGAAGCGACTTCTCAAAAAACTGAACGGCTGTTTGGTAATCTTCTTTGTTATATAGTTCAATTCCTTTCAACAAGGTTGCTTTTTGAAATGCACGCTCCACAGCAGGACTGCGCTTAGGCATCGCCTCTATGTATTCGATCGCTTTATTATAGTTCGATGCATTTACATACGCTTGGGAAAGTAATTCTCGGATTTCATCGGCATGAACACTTTTTGGAAAGGCAACCAACATCTTTTCGAATTCGGTAATTGCCTGGTCAGGCCTGCCAAGGTCATAAGCTACTTTAGCGAATTGATAGGTGCTCTCCTCTACTAACTTTTGATCAGGTAGAAATTTGCGTGCGATGTCAAAGGAGGTTAAAGCCATAGGCTTTTGATTTTGCTTAAGATAGAGTGAGCCCAAATAGTAGGCCGAGTAAAACCCAATAGAATCAGAATCAACAAACGATGATTTTAAATATTTCAAAGCCGCAGCATCTTCGCCCAACGTGTAAGCCACATAACCCGCCCGAAGCAAAACCCCCTTATCTGCTTTTTCTTCGCGACCGCTTAAATACTCCTTATAGCCAGTAAGCGCATTTTTCAAGTCATTCTTTTTGTAATACGCTTCCGCAGAAAGTAACGCGATTTCTTCTTTGTTAGTTAGCCCATCAATTGAACTTATCTTAGTGGCATACGCTATCAACTCGTCATAGTTCTTTTGGCGATAGTAAACATTCGCAAGCAAGTAAGGAACTATCTTAGAATAGGCTTCATTCTGCTCGGCACGTTTTAGATCAGTCAAAGCATTGGCATAATCGCCCTGACTATATTCAATAAACCCTGCATAATAGCTTGAGGCGGGACCGTACTCCCCTCCTATTGCTTTGTTAAAGTTGAATTGTTCAAGCGCTTCTTTCAAAGACTTCTGACTGAACAAACTATAGCCCCATCGAAATCGACCAACCCGCTGTTGTTCCTGACTAAGACTTGAGAAAGTTACTTTCGAATAATTAAGGGCAGCCTTTTTGTAATTCTTTTCATTGTAATAAAAATTGCCTAGGTCATAGTTAGCAGTCATTGTTTTGGGGTGACCGGGATTTTTGGCAATAAAATCTGCAATCTGCTTTTCAGAATCTGCGTGATACAAATTCAACGCACAAAAAGCTTTGTAATATTCTGCATCGGCACGCTTAGCATCCGAAGGTGTTGATAAGGCTAAGTACTCTGAAAACACTTCGCGGGCAGCACCATATTGATTGTGACTTACTAAATCCAAACCTGAATCAAATAGCCTTTCCGACTGCTGTTGAGAAAGCAAGTTTTGAGAGTATGAACAGAATGAAATAAAGCAAACGGCTACAAGTAAAAGGATACTCTTCATCAAAGATTTTTTCGTAAAACTGACAAAGTCAAAAAATATTGCAGTACTAAGTTTAAAAAATATTGCCCATGCAGCAGTCAAAAAATTGAATTGCATGGACTCAAAACTACTAATTGTTGAGGACAACTTCATCATTTCGTTGCGGGAATCATGATGACGTAACAAGAATTATTCCATAAAGACGATGATGAAAAATTTAAAAACGCATTACATCATCAAACGAAATACAAGCTCTTTAAGTATCTGTCCTTCGCCTTCGCTACCAGAATCAACACCTTTTAACTTTAGATCAGCTTGCTTTAAAAGCGTGATTCCATCAATCACTTTAGGTAGCGAGTAATTAGTCAAAGCAGTACTATAATCTCGCACAACATAAGGACTGATTTTTAGTGCGTTAGCTATTCCTTTTTCGCTTCTATCAGAACTTGAATGAGCGATTAATAACTTACTAAAGAATGAATAGAGAAATGCAACTAAAGGAATAACCGGATTCTTCTTTGTATTGCTATCGAAGTAATTAACAATCTTAGAAACCTGAAGTAGATCCTTACGAATAAGAGCTTTTTGCAGTTCGAAAATATTGTACTCTTTGCTGATACCTACTTGAGCCATCACTTTCTGCGCTGTGATTACTTCCTTGGCTTGCATCCCGATAAGGACTTTATCAATCTCGTTTGCCATCCTGTTTAAGTCCGTCCCTACATACTCAGCAAGCACACGCACGGCATCATCTTCAATTTTATAACCCTTACTTGTGGTGTATTCCAAAATAAATTCACCCAGGTGGTTGTCAAAAGGTTTCTTGAAAGTTGCTGAAACGGCCAGCTTATCAATCTTTTTACCAAGCTCGCGCCTTTTATCAAATGGCTTATGCTTATGACAAAGAACCAACACGGTTGAATTTAACGGACGCGCCAAGTAATCCAACAAAAGTTTGGAGCCAGTTTCTTTTTGCAAGTCTTGAATTTCCTGAGCTTCTTTTACGATTACGACCTGACGCTCAGACATCATAGGAAATCGCTTAGCATGGGTAAGTAATGTGGCTACCGTAACATCCTTACCATATACTATTACCTGGTTAAATCCTTTTTCAGCTTCACTTAAAGCGTTGTCCTCTATATAATTGGAAATCAAATCTATATAGTAAGTCTCCTCACCTTGTAAAACATAGACCGGGTCGTACTTACCCGACTTGATTCGATCCATAATTTTCTTCGCTGCTGCATCCATTATCCGCTTCTTTTATTTGACAAATTGAAGGCCGTTACCGCACCAACTAAAGCCCCAGCCAAATGCGATTCCCAGGAGATTCTTGGATCAGCTGGCAGCACGCCAGCAACAAAAATTCCACCATAAATAAAGAGAACAAATGCTGACACGGCAAGTGAAACAAAATCTTGTTTTAAAAATCCATAGCAAATTAAAAACGCTGCTAAGCCATAAATAAGCCCACTTGCACCAACATGGTAACTGAGTCTCGGGCTCAACAGCCAAACGAGTAAGTTGGTAATAAAATAACTCCGATAGAAAACGATGTTGCCAATGGGTTCGTAAAAGAAATAAAGTATAGTACCTAAAAACAAGAGAGGAAAGGTATTAGAAAGCAGGTGCATGTAGCTGCCATGAATCATGGGGGCAGTAAAGATTCCTATCAATCCTTCCCAGGTTCGGGGTTTAATGCCCAGATATCCAAGATCTAGCCCATAATAGAACTCGATACTAAAAGCGAGCCACATTATGAATGCAAGCCTGAATGGAACAACTGAACTTCCAAAAAAGCGACTTTCTTTTGACGGCATTTATTTCGAAGCCGGATTTTTCACCATTGACAACTTAACATATTTTGCCTCATCATCGTCAACCTTATTTAAACCAAGCAATCCTCCCGATGATTTGGCGATTGCTGCCGCAATTTCACGAAGGCTACCGTAAAACTCGGTAACGAAATTATGATCAATTTTCTTAAAAATGGAATTTAGCCTTGCCAACTCTTCCACTAATAGTGGCGAACGTTCTTCCACATTTATTGGAAAACCCTGAATTACAATTTTGAGTTTATCTTCAAAGTCCGCACCCAATTCTCTATAGAAGGAAAGTAAATGTGACTTGCTTCGTTTCTGTTTCTTTTCAGTCAAGGTTATTGCACCCTTGATTTCTTTGTTGTCAATATGATCGTCTGCACCTGCAATTAAAATACAAACCAGGATTGGTGCTTTGTACATCAGCTCAATTTCTGATTGAGATAGTTTATAAAATTCCGGAATCATATCTAATCCTTAAAGTAAATTGCTCCAACTAGCTGGAATTAATGTAAATTTCAAATATTTTAGTCAATTCAAGCTATAAATTTATACAAGTATTAATAAAAGAGCCCACGGATGTGCGAAAAAGACCAAGTACGAATTTTTGTGGTTGAAGACGACCCGGCTTACTCCAAGTTTCTAAAATACGTTCTTAGCTTAAACCCAGATTTCGAACCAGAGTTTTTTACCACGGGAAAAGGGTGCATTGACAATCTCCACAAGAAACCCTGCATTATTACGCTCGACTATTCGCTTCCTGATATGGAAGGCGAAAAAGTTCTCAAATCGATTCGCGAATTCGATCCTGACATCAGTGTAATCATAATTTCGGCTCAGGAAAAGATAATCACTGCTGTGGAATTACTTAAAGCTGGTGCCTTTGACTACATAAGCAAAGATGAGGAAACAAAAGACCGTATTCTTAATTCGATCAAAAATGCTCGTAACAAAACTTACTTAATTCGTGAAATTGATCGCTTGAAACATGAGATTACTATTAAATACGAATTTGAAAAAAGCATTATAGGTTCCAGCGCAGCTATAAAAAAGGTATTTGATCTAATTGAGAAAGCTGTAAAAACCCAAATCACAGTTTCCGTAACAGGCGAAACCGGAACCGGAAAAGAGTTAATTGCCAAAGCGATCCACTACAATTCAAACCGGAAAAATAAATCTCTCGTGGCCGTTAACGTTGCGGCAATCCCAAAAGAACTTATCGAAAGCGAACTATTTGGCCATGAGAAGGGAGCCTTTACAGGCGCGGCAGGCCGAAGAATTGGCAAGTTTGAAGAAGCAGAAGGCGGCACCATTTTTCTCGATGAAATCGGAGAAATGGACTTAAGCCTGCAATCAAAATTATTGCGAGTGCTTCAGGAAAAGGAACTAACAAGAATTGGCGGCAATCAGGTGATAAAACTCGATGTGCGAGTGATTGTCGCGACACATCGAAATTTACAAGAGGAAGTGCGCGCTGGTCGCTTTCGCGAAGACTTGTTTTATCGTTTACTCGGTTTACCAATTCACTTACCTTCCTTACGCGAAAGAGGTCAGGATATTCTCCTATTAGCGAAACATTTTTGTGATCAATTTGCCAAGGAGAACAACCTTAAAAAATTAAGCATCAGTGCAGAGGCACAGGAGAAACTAATTCAATATTCATTTCCAGGCAATGTGCGCGAGTTAAAGTCGGTGATTGAACTTGCAGCGGTTATGTCTAGCGAAAATGTTATTCAAGCAAATGACATCACGTTCACTACTCCTATTCGGGATGATGCCATGTTACTAAAAGAAATGACCTTACAAGAATACACCTATCGGATCATTCGCATGTATTTAAATAAATATGATAACAATGTTCTTGATGTGGCTAAGCGATTGGGTATTGGTAAATCTTCCATTTATCGATACTTGAAGGAAATGGAGCCTACCGGTATATAAAATAGCAAATATGAAATATAAAATGAAATCATTAACAACCTACGTTCGAAAAGGATCCTTTTATAAATCTGTTGTTGAAGACGGCTCTGATATTATTTTTATTGTAGATTATGATGGAAATATTCTTTACCATAATAACTCTGTACGCGAAACACTGGGTTACAGACCATCAAGCCTGATAGGTCAAAATTTTTTCAACTTCATCCCCCCACAGCTACTTCCCTTTTTTAAAATAGAATTTAATAAGAGCACGAAAAGGGCATTTAATAAGTCGATTGAATTTCAGTTCATCTGCAGGGATAAATCCTATAAATACCTTGAATTCAATTCTGTTAACCTTAAACAACAAGAAGAAATCGAGGGCTTGATTTTGGATTGCCGTGATATCAGTCAACGAAAAAAAGATGCAGAAGAGCTTTTACGGGCTCAAAAAGCAAAGGAGCAGTTTTTAGCCAACATAAGTCACGAGATCCGAACGCCTATTAATGGTATTTCGGGGATGGCAGCCTTGTTGAATCAAAATCCTACTAGGGAAGAACGTCAAACATATCTTAATGCGATAAAAAGTGCCGCTGATAACCTGAAAGTAATCATTAATGATATTCTCGACTTGGCTTCCATAGAATCTGGTAAACTTCAATTTGAAAAAATAGGCTTCAATCTAAATGATTTATTGCATTCCCTGATTGAAACATTCGGTGTTCAGGCTGCGGAAAAGGGAATTAAACTTTCGTACACGTTATCAAAGGAAGCTAATAAAGTATTTATCGGGGATCCAGTCCGATTAAACCAGGTTCTGATCAACCTGATCAGTAACGCCATTAAATTTACGCATGCCGGTTATATTCGTGTATCGATTGAGGTTGAAAAGATAAAAGGTAAAATCTACCGGTTGAGATTTGATATCTCCGATACGGGTATCGGGATTCCGAACGATAAACTTCAGAAAATTTTTGAAAGCTTCAGCCAAGCCGATGCCAGCGTAACCCGAAAATATGGAGGCACAGGGTTAGGCCTAACCATTGTTAAACAATTGGTTGAATTACAAGACGGTATAATTAAGGTCAAGAGCAAGGAGAATGAAGGCTCAACTTTTTCCTTTACCATTACTTACCAACTCGGCAAAACTGAATTCTTTGATGAGACTAAACTTTATAAGCCAAAAAATAACAACCAACTAAAAAGCGCCTCCGTTTTATTGGTCGAGGACAATGATATAAACCGGTTGTATGCAAGCAGCATACTAAAAATGTGGGGTTGCCATTTCGAAACGGCTGAGAATGGAGTAGTCGCGCTTGAAAAAATCAGAAACAATGATTTTGATGTGGTGCTGATGGACATACAAATGCCTGTAATGGATGGATTTGAAACTACTAAAGCCATTCGCCAAGGCGATCCTAAGAAAAGTAAGGTGCCTATTATTGCATTAACCGCTAATGCAACTCAAAAGGACTTTGAAAGTTGTATTGCAGCAGGCATGAATGATTGTATCACAAAACCTTTTACTCAAGAAGATCTTTTTCAGGCACTGACTAAATACCTTGGACGAAAACTTACCGCTAAGAAACGTCCATTAACCAATGATGCTAAGAGCAACGATGAACCTGTAATTGATCTCACCTATTTGAAAACGGTCTCTAACAATAATCAGGAATTTATCCAGGAAATTGTAACAACTTTCTTAGAATCAATGCCAAAATCTATTGAAGACATTCATACTCACTTGAAGGAGAAGGATTGGATGCAACTAGGTAAGGTTGTTCATAAAATCAAACCTACTATAACGCTTATGGGCATCCACCAGCTTAAGGATAAAATTCTTGAACTTGAGCTGGAAACAAAAAATGATTCTGTTGATCAATCTAAGATTCAACAATTATCGCGGGAAGCCATTTTGTATTTAAATCGAGCCGTTGAGTTTCTGAAAGTGTCAGCTTAATTTCTGTTTAATACAATTAATTTTTTGCGAACGGTTGCTCCTTGCGGCCCTGTCATCACAACAAAGTAGACGGCATTCGACAAGCCTGAAACCTGAACATTTTTCAATCCATTAACTGCGTCACTAAAATCCCCATCCAATACGGTTACTCCGCGTTGATCAAGGATGCGCCACTGACTGGAAGGATGCACATTGGCTGGCAACCCAAACGTAAATTCTTGATTAGCTGGGTTCGGGAACATCTGAATGCTGTTTAACGTTGCTAAAGCGGGTGAGGCATCTTCTACACCAACAACCGGTGAACCAATTTTAACAGCGCCATCAATAGCTATTGATTGATAGATTTCTTTCGTATTCTTATCCTGCACGTAACCGATCAATAACAATCCGTTAGGGTTTGAGATTGGCACGTCAATTAACACATCAAATTTTGTTTTGATAACTTTCTGACCTTTCACCCAGGTAAGATTAATAGTTTCCCCATCGCTACCAAATAAGTTTTTACGCAGCACACGCTTAGCTCCGTTAATATCTTTTTCGACTAGTGCAACATTCAAAATTAATGGAGAAGTAAAATCTAGCATTGCCTCAATTACCATTTTTACGCTGATGTGAGTATTATCTATTGAGGTTGTATCCTTCAACGTTAGCCTGAATGGCGGCTCAACTAATGCCCTACGATCCAATTCAACTTTATTCAATTCAATGGTGGAACCGGTAAACTTACCGGGCACAAGAATTCCATCCATGATCGTATAGGGCGGCTGCGAGGCTCCAAAGTATAAAGCCCTTGCTGCAGGATCTGTAGGATTATCTTTATTCAATGGATCTGTTCCGGAGAAATTAACATGATACTGAATATCCTGAAAATCAGAAGTACCACGATCGGTAATCTGTTGCTGATACAATCCATTCAGATAAGTATCCGCATTCACGCTGGCTGTTAGTGTAGATGTGGTAAAATGTTCTACAAGAACGGTTCTTGCTTTTTCCCCGACATAGAAGTTGTCGAAAGCGAAGCCATCGAAATTGCCCGGTGCATTTCCGTCATTACTGCTAAAGGCAACTCTTAATCTTACTTGCGATCTACTGGTTGCAGGGATCATATCAAGATTAAACCGTGCATTCTTCCACGCACCAAGTTTTTCAGTCCAACCATAGTTACCAATGGTTTGAGATCCAGGATTTGATAATATCCCCACCCCATTAAACCAATTAATTCCTTCATCACGATTCGACTGACCTTCAGGAGGTCCAACAATCCGCCAGGTAAGGCCACCATTGATGGAATATTGAAGTACTCCACCATCCAAATTTTTCTCGGCATCCGAGAAATAATCTACTGATACCATAGGTCGCTTAAGTTGGGTTAAATCAAAGCAAGGTCCGTTAACTGCTGAGTTTTCGTTTGAATAGTACGAGTTTGTATTTTTTCCAGTCCACCAAACGTTGGCTCCTCCTACAGCAGTATTAATTGTGGCACCCGAAGGTATTCCCCAAATCCAACTTGTATCACTTAAAATAGTGGTTGAATTGGTTGCATTAAACGCCTCTGCAATCCATCCTCCATCATTCGCTTCAAACCCTTCTACATATTCAGCTCCGGCCGCGGGTGTTACGGTATTGTAAGGAAGGATAAATACATTTCTGGATGCGGAGTTTGAACATCCGTCATTCGTATCTACTAACAATGATGACGTATAAGTACCATTGGCAACATACTTATGTTGTGGGTCTTTGTAGGTACCAAAGGTTCTGCCGCCATGGGTGCCTCCGGGAATCGCGCCCACACCTGCCGCAAGTATATCGCCATCACCGAAATTCCAGGTATAACCGGTGATTACACTAATGCCTGGTGGCACAGCACCCACTACTTTGGTAGTTTCATCCTTGAAACTAGTATTATCATTATTACAAATTGCCGACCAACTGAAATCAATTGAAGGCACATCACCAACACGCAAAGGAAAAGGAGCACTTGTAGAAGTGCAGCCTTGACTTGTAGTCACCTTAAGCGATACGTTGTATGTTCCGGAGGTCGTATATCGTTTGGCTGCCGCTTGCGTTGTGCTAAACGTTCCTTGCTCATCCGACCACACCCAAGCGGCCTTTGTTGCTGGAAATGGAGTCGTGTTGATAGTCGAATTATCTGTGAATATTACATCGCTTATAATACAATTATTGGCTGAAGAGAATAATGATACCGGACTGGCAAAGAAGTTGACCGTTCTCTCTCGGAAGGTAATTGCCCCAAATTCGTTCTTGAATGTATACCGCACCCTGTATGCATCTGAAGTTATTCCATCGGTGTCTATAAAAAAATCAGGGCCTATCTTTACGATCGTCATACCGGCCGCATTGGGCCCTTCTGACGTAAACTGAGTTTCCGGAGGGAACCCACCTGCAGGCGCAGGGAACCCAAGGAGTTTGACCAAACCAAGATCTGCGCACAGTTCAAATTCCGCACTTGTGTTTACAAGAGATCCCTGAACTGCAAAATCAACAGTAGTTATCGGATTGATAAATGCCTCTTGTTGATTAAAGTTTGTACACCCGTTACCATCGGTATACGTATATCTTATAAAATTCGAACCCAGATCTGCAGCGCTTGGATCGAATACCGCACGATCAACCACATTGATAAATGTACTACCAATTACCGAAGTGACGGGAGTAATTGTAAATGAGCCACCGGTCAAATTTCCAGTAAGCGTTACAGTTGAGCCGTTCTCGGCCAACGAAGAGGGCATGCCGGGAGGTAATCCGGTAAAGACTACTACCGGAAGTGGATTGATCTTCAAATTCATCTGATCAGAAACTGCCGTGCACGGACCTGCCCCATCAGGATCAAGACCTGTTAGGGTTAAAATAACCGTGGTATTAACCTCGGAAGGATTGTTAAAAAAATAGTCCGGCTGCAGGAGGGTAGGATTGGAAAAAGTACCAAGTCCACCGCTCCAAGCAATTGTTGTTGGCGCACCCGATTGAGTGCCCTGCAAGAGAATTGACGTAAAGTCGCGACATAACTGCAAATCAGCTCCAGCTGAAACAACGGCCGCCTGATTTACTGTGATGTTAATGTCTCTAAACTCCTGAACACAAGGACTACCAGGTCCATCCGGATCGTTCGATGTTAATCTCAACGTGACGGTAGTCCCAATATCTGCAGGATTAATAGTGTATTGCGAGTTAACCGTTACTCCGGAAAGAGTTGAAGCAGTCAATGTTCCTGCTCCTGAAATGACACTCCACAGACCTGCTGTAGCACTTCCTCCAATCGTACCAGTAACAATTATTGGTGACATTAATAAGTTGGAAGGCTCACAGACAAAAAAATCAGCGGGCAGGGTAACTGTTGGTCTGCGATTAACTTGAATACTAAGTAAATCCGATGCCAGCAAACAGGGTCCTGCCAAGTCGGGATCATTGGTCTCCAACTTCATCACTACAGTTGTCGAAATGTCAGAAGGCGCTACAGTGTAGGTAGCAGTTACCAACGCTCCAGCTACCGTACTTGACGAAATGCTCCCAGCCCCAGTTACAATAATCCAAGTGCCCGATGTAGCTGCGCCTCCAATAGTACCACTGAGCGGTATCGTAAAAGGTTCACAAACCTGATAGTCGGCTCCTGCATTAACAGTCGCTATCGGATTAACAGTAACGATAATATCCCTCGTTGGTCCTGAGCAGCCATTAGCAGTTGGCGTGATGCGGTAAATCACTGAACCAACCAATGAGTTGGTGAGTGTTAATACCTGATTAATGGTTGATCCGTTACCGGCCGCAGCACCCACCGCGTTGGGTGTGGGTATAACAATCCAATCAAAGGTTGTGCCCGGCACATTTTTAGGACTGGCGTTAATAGTGATCAAGGCGATGGTGCCACTGCAAATAGTCATATCTAATCCATTGGCAGATGGTGTTGGTAAAACACGTACTGTAACAAATTGGTTAGCAGGAATCAGGGGGCAAGAAGGCAAAGGTGCTGACGTAGAAACATTAAACTGATAAATCACGTCAATAGCTGCACTGGTTGGATTGGACAATACTTCTGCCAAAACATTACCGTTAGTAAATATAGTTGAGCCTGCCACAACGGTACCCCCGGTAACTGCGCCATAGTTAACACTATTGACATTGATCTGATGACCTGTGGTTGGACTATTAAACAACATGTTAGTGGCTGATCCACTGCAAATAACGAAGGCAGAGTTGGTTACTGTAAATGTTGGATTTGGTTTAACGGTTACCTGCGTAGTTTGAGTAATTGGATTAATACATCCGTTCGCAGCTACCTGGAAGGTGTAATCAACAGTGATCGGGGCATTCGTAGGATTAATTAGCGTTTCGGTAATTTTTGAACCGGGTGTACGGTTAGCTCCTGGTAATAACGTACCAATGGCACCATAATAATTTACTGCCGTAAGGGTTATGATAGCATTTGAAGTTGCACTATTTAACGTAATATCATTTGGAGTTCCCACACAAACGGCTGTAGCTGTGTTAACGATACTTAAGTCCGGTGGCGCAGGATTGATGGTTACCACAATCACCTGTGCTACTGGATTAAGACACGATAAGCCAATACTTCCCTCGAAGGTATAAGTGACAGTTTGCGGTGCATTTGTGGGATTGTTTAAATTATCCGCGATGGTTGAAGGGAACGTATTGAATAAGGTGCCTGCAGGAGTAAACCCGGTTACGCCTCCGGAAGCAAAAACACTCAATATCCGAACCTGCGCACCAGTTGTTGAACTGTTTAAAATAAAATTGGTAAGGGTTCCTTCACAAACAGCCGATGGAATATTGGTAACAGTAAAAACAGCAGTGGGATTAACGATCACGACCACATTAAACACGCTCGCATTGGCACAGCTGCTCGCGCTAACCACATAACCATACGTGACATTGATAGGCGCTGCTGTCGTGTTGGTTAATACTTCACCCACATTGCCTGTTCCGCTCGATGCCAATTCACTGATTCCCCCCACCAAGGCCCGCGTCCAACTAAACGTGGCTCCAACTGTACTGCTCGTGGCCGTGTAATTAAACAAGGAACTGCTGCAGATTGATGGCGGGGTCAAAGTGCTTGTCAATAAAGGAGTCGGATTTATCGTTACAACTACATTCTGAGTGGTGCTGCAACCATTGGCTGCAATCGTATATCGATAAATTACATTAATCGGACTCGAGGTTGTATTGGTCAGTATCTCACTTGGATTATCCGTTCCAGAAGTGGGGACAACCGGAGTGATCCCACCAACGCTAGCCCGAGTCCAGCTAAACGTAGCATTTGGGGTACCACTCGTAGGAACGTAGCTAATTGTAGTGCCACTGCAGATGGCCGCAGGCGTTAAGCTGCTACTCAACACGGGGTTCGGATGTACCGTAACCATTACATGCTGATTTACACCTGCACACCCGTTTGCCGTTACAACATAAACATAGGTAACCGCAATAGGTACCGTGGTAACGTTGGTCAATGTCTCACTGATAACTCCCGTACTGCTGCTGGCAGCTTGCAAAATTCCGCCTACCGCAGCCCGGCTCCACGCAAAACTTGATAACAGCGTAGCACTCGTGGCCGCATAATTAAATATACCCCCACTGCAAATAGCAGGAGGTGTTAAAATACTGCTCAAAACAGGACGAGGATTAACGATCACGACCACATTAAACACGCTCGCATTGGCACAGCCGTTCGCGCTAACCACATAACCATACGTGACATTGATAGGCGCTGCTGTCGTGTTGGTTAATACTTCACCCACATTGCCTGTTCCGCTCGATGCCAATTCACTGATTCCCCCCACCAAGGCCCGCGTCCAACTAAACGTGGCCCCAACTGTACTGCTCGTGGCCGTGTAATTAAACAAGGAACTGCTGCAGATTGATGGCGGGGTCAAGGTGCTGGTAACAACCGGAATCGGGCTAACCCGCACTGTTGCAAACTGACTGACCGGGGCAATTGGACAAATCGGTGTTGTAGCCGGTGATGTTACATTGAACTCGTATGTGACATTGATTGGTGAGGTCGTATTGTTTGCCAACGATTCAATAAGCGGTGTTGCGCTGTTAAAGGTCGTTACTCCTGGAATCACCGTGCCACCAGCAACAGAACCATAAAAAACATTGACCACATTTATCTGGTGTCCTGATGTACCGCTTCCAAATAAAATATTCGTGCTGGCTCCACTACAAATTTCGAGTGTGGAGTTGCTAACAATAAAAGTTGGATTTGGATTTACAATAACACTTGCTGAAAATCCAGCAGTCGTGCAACCATTTGCCAATACCTCAAAATTGTATTGAACCGTTATTGCTGAAGAAGAAACATTCGTTAATGTTTCTGTTATTGACGAGCCCGGTGTAAAGGTAGCGCCTGCAAACAGGGTACCTGAAGCAGATCCGTAGACCACAGATGCTAATCGAATGATCGCACCAGAAGTAGGACTATTCAAAACAATATTTACCGCGGTATTACTGCAGATTTGCCCAGTGCTATTAACCGTACTCATGGTTGGTGTGGGATTCACCACAATCTGAGTTTGTTGCGTTACCGGATTCGAGCAGTTAGAGGTGGCAACACTAAAAATATAATTAACGCTAGTGGGTGCATTGGTTGGATTAACTAGTCCTGATGGTTCAGTAATAATGTCTCCTGAAATAAATGTTCCTCCGGCAGCATAAGCTCCGCCTGTCACCAAACCATAATTTACGGATTGAAGCGTAATCGTGGCGCCAACAGTTGGACTACTTAATGAAATATTAATTGCCGAACCACTACAAATTGTACCCGTGCCGCCATTTGTATTATTTGTAACCGTGAATACTGGCACTCCATAGACAGTCACATCAATCTGAGAATTACCTTGGCATCCAAACGCGTCAGTTACTTGAAGTAGATAGGTAGTTGTACCCAGCGCAGGAGTTACAAGGGGATTTGATTGTGAACTCGTGAATCCAGAAGGAACACTGGTCCAACTATAGATATATGATCCTGAACCCCCGAATGCTGTCGGGCTTCCTCCTAATGTTATACTCTGTCCTAAACATAAATCTGAATCACTGCCAGCATTTGCTGTCACTGCAGGATTAACGATCACATCGACTTGTGTTGCCGGACTTTCGCAATTAACAGTTTGAGTTACGTATAATGAATAAGTTCCTGCTACTCCGTTGTTTACTTCAGTTACAGTTGGCGTAAATGGACTACCTATTCCAACTTGAGTAGTAAGTCCAGAATTTGAATACCATCTTATATTTGTGCCAGTTGCCGTTAATGTTGGAATTGTTGCACCTACACAGATTGGAGTTGGATTCGGAGCAGGTGGTTGACTGGCTATTGAATTAATTGTGATATCGACTGCAACGGAAACTGCCGATGGACATCCAGCCTGAGTTTCAATAACTGTATAACTTCCGCTATCGACAACACCAGTTGATACACTTAATGTTTGATTCGTTGCACCTGTAATTGGTAGCCCGTTTTTGTACCATTGATTGCCACTTGCCGCGCTGCTCTTAAGAATAATAGACGGATCACCGACACAAGCAGCTAACGGACCCACCGGATTAATCGTAGGCGTAGCAGGAATCGGATTTACTGTTACTACACTCGTGCCTGTTAATAATACCGAACAACTCGTTACCGGATTGGTAGCTCTAACTGTGATAGTCGTATTCGCGGTAAGCGCACTCGTTGTTAAGTTGATCGCTCCGCCTGTACCGGCAATGATCGAACTCAACGAAGTTGCTCCATTGAATAATTCATAATTAATGCCAGCCTGACTGCCAGAAACATTTACTGTTACTGTGCTGCCACTGCAAATCGTTGGCGTGGCCGGAGTAACTACCGGAGTAATTAATGGAAGTG
>Ga0209490_10001896_pt1 | contig 20030 bp, 19 predicted proteins | sample MAT06_FD_187209 | JGI IMG/M metagenome (GOLD analysis project Ga0209490, IMG submission 187209) | Freshwater microbial communities from Lake Fryxell liftoff mats and glacier meltwater in Antarctica - MAT-06 (SPAdes) (version 2) | ecosystem: Environmental > Aquatic > Freshwater > Ice > Liftoff... | reverse complement strand
GATGAAATTGCTGAGGGTAGAATGAAATGGTCAAATATGATTGATGGTTTTTATAAACCATTTCATGAAACTATTGAACATACTTTGGAAACAGCAGAACGTGCCAAGGGCGAAAGAGAATTAGGTATTGATGAAGCAACAGGCAAAAGAGTAATAGCTAGAATGGGTAGATATGGTGCTATGGTGCAGATTGGAGACACTGCCGATGAAACTGAAAAACCAAGATTTGCTAAACTAAAACAAACACAAAGCATCGAAACCATTACGATGGAAGAAGCTATGCAATTATTTAGTTTGCCAAGAACTATAGGAGAATATGAAGGTCAAGAATTAGCGGTTAACATCGGAAGATTCGGACCTTATATCAAGCTTGGCGATCAATTTATTTCTATACCTAAAGGTGAGGACTTATATGAAATGGATCTTGCCAGAGCTATTGAATTGATTAAAGATAAAGCACTCGCAGATGCGCCAATTGGTTTTTATGATGAAATACCTGTTACAAAAGGTAAAGGAAGATTCGGACCTTTTATTAAGTGGAACGATTTATATATAAACATTCCTAGAGCTTATAATTTTGATACATTGAGTCAGCAAGACATTAACGAATTGGTAGAAAAGAAAATGGAAAAAGAAGCCAATCGTTTTATTAAACAATGGCCTGCCGAAAAAATCTCTATTGAGAACGGAAGATGGGGTCCATTTATTCGTTTTCAAAAGAAAATGCTAAAGCTTGGCAAGCAAGAAGATGGTAATAAATATACTGCTGAAACCGTTGCCGATGTTGAATTAGACACAATCAAGAAAATGATAGAAGAACAGGTTCCTAGTGCCTTTACTAAAACAGCTAAGACAAATAAAAAATCAGCTTCTAAGAAGGCAACAGCAAAAAAAGTTGCAAAGAAAAAACCAAATAACTAATTATCTACCCATTTCTCTTAAGAATCTTACATGTGCAGCAACCGCTTTGCGCATTGTGGGATATTCAATGTATTGCAATTGATATTCCTTACAAATATTCTTAACAATACTGCTGATTGCAGGATAATGAACATGAGAAATTTTAGGAAACAAATGATGTTCTATCTGAAAATTTAATCCTCCAACTAACCAGCTCACTAATTTATTTTTAGTAGCAAAATTGGCTGTGGTCTTAATTTGATGTGCAGCATACTCATCTGGTAATTTATGTGTTTCAATATCAGCCACTGGAAATTCGGTATGTTCTACGGTATGCGCTAATTGAAAAACAATGCTTAACACAAAGCCCGCAACAAAAGTCATTATTATGAATCCAACCAACCAATATAACCAACCAACTAAAACAATAGGAATCACAACAAATACAGCTGCGTGATATACTTTAACTCCCCAAAACTCAATATGGTCGGCAATACTCATTTTTTTCAATGGAACGTTTCCAATTTTTTGAGTGAAATATTTTTTATAGTCAGTAAAGAAAATCCAAAATACATATAATAACATATATAGAAACCAAAAATATAAATACTGAAATTTATGAGCTTTATATAATTTTTGCGTAGGCGCCATTCTCATAAATACACCAATTTCAATATCATTGTCTACCCCATCGATATTGGTAAAGCTGTGGTGAATCATGTTGTGCTTCATATTCCACATAAAGTGATTAGCACCCAATAAACTAATAGACGAAGCAGCAACTTTATTCATTATTCTATTTCCACTAAAGCTTCCATGACTGCCATCATGCATTACATTAAATCCAATACCAGCAACCAAACCTCCTAATAAAATTGATTCAGCAATTGCCAAATACCAAATAGGTGTAAAAAAAACAATATGAACATAAACAACTATAAAAGCTGCAACCAACAATATGGCTTTTGTAAATAATTTGGAAGTACCTGTTCCATCAATTCCATGTTCATCTAAATATGCCTGAACCCTACGTTTTAACTCTAGATGAAGTGATTCTTTTCCGCTTTGAAATTTGGGGGTAATAAAAATACTCATTTTACAAATTATTTAAAGCTGCAAGATATGCTTTAGATGATGATTAATATGTAAAATAAACGCCAAAACAATGGTTGAACGATGATATGTTTAATTTATTATGCTATTTTTTATACATATATCCACAAACAGGGCATAACTAAACAGTGATAGTTAACTAAAAAATAATTTAGTTTGATATAAGAATAACACCAGAACCATGCAGGAAACCAAAGAATTAAATGCCCTGTTTACCCTTATCGACGATCCAGATGAAGAAGTTTATTCAACTGTTTCTGAAAAAATCATTGGTTTCGGCAAGCCGATTATTCCTAATCTAGAACACCTTTGGGAAACCACTTTGAATGAGGAAATTCAGGAAAGAATTGAGATGATTATTCACCGTTTACATTTTACGGATCTTATTGCAGACTTTACAGAATGGAAAGATAGTGCCTACCACGATTTATTATTTGGTGCATTATTAGCATCTAAATTTCAATATCCCGATTTACAAACTTCTCCAGTATTACAAGAAATTGAAAAAATAAGAAGGAATGTTTGGCTTGAATTAAATAGCTTTCTAACCCCTCTCGAACAGGCCAATGTTTTATCAAGTATCATATATAACTATTATCATTTAAAAGGCGTAGAAGTAAATTATTTAAACCCCGATGAATTTTTTATTCATAAAGTACTTGAAAGCAAAAAGGGAAATACAATTGCAAATGGCATCATCTATCAGATCATGTGTGATCAATTAGATATTAATGCGAAAATTATTAATATACCTAAACAATGTATAATCGCTTTTTATCAATCAGACTTCGATCATACCACTTTTGTAGGAAACCCAATGGATCAAATACATTTTTTTGTTGATGCTACAAACGGTCAAGCATACTCGCATAAAGATATAGAGAACTATCTTACTAAATTAAATGCACCATTAAATGCGGGATATTTTAAGCCCCTCCCGCACAAAAGAGTTATCCAAATTCTAATACAAGAAATAGCCAAGTGTTTCGATACACCTTCAAAATTGTATAAAAAGTTGGAGCTATTGGAAATAGTAGAATTACTCGACTTATGATAAGTTGGACTGATTTTGAAAAAATAGATATCCGTATTGGAACAATTATGGAGGCAATTATCTTTCCAAAAGCTAAACAGCCTGCATATCAATTAACAATAAACTTTGGACCTCTTGGAATAAAAAAATCTTCCGCACAAATAACAAACCACTACACAACTGAAGAATTAATAGGTTTGCAAATTATTGCAGTTGTAAACTTTCCTCCTAAACAAATAGCCAACTTTTTTAGTGAATGCTTGGTACTCGGGGTTTATGATGAGCAAAATCAGGTTATTTTATTAAGAGCTGATAAAAAAATGAATAACGGCGACAAAATTGGTTGAATAATATTTAGTTTACTATATTTATATACATCTGAAGCATCTTCCACTATGGGTGAATTACACTATACTTATTATGAAAGTCCGATTGGTCTAGTTAAAATCGGAGGAACTGAAAAATATATTGGCGAACTGAATTTTATAGACAATAAAGATCAGCTCACTTACGGCGAACCAGGTATCACAGAATTAATGCATCAATGCACAGAAGAATTGATTGAATATTTTCATGGTAAAAGAAATAAATTTGATATTCCAGTACACCAAGATGGAACTGAATTTCAAAGAAGGGTTTGGAGCGAATTGATGGAAATTAGTTATAGCAAAACCATTAGCTACATGGATCTTGCTAAACGACTAGGTGATCCAAAAGTAATTAGAGCTGCGGCTTCAACCAATGGGAAAAATAAAATTATGCTACTAGTTCCTTGCCATAGAGTTATAGGAAGCGATAAATCGTTGGTTGGATATTCTGGTGGAATGTGGCGAAAAAAATGGCTTTTACAACATGAATTTAAAATTGCAAATGGAGTACAAACATTATTTTAAGTTATATTTTTATTTAATCTGTTTTAGTTGCCAATTTATTACATACTCAACAGCGCAACCTACTCCAAATCGCGTGATTATTGTAGGGTCTAAACACAATGGGAGTAAACAACTAACGTTAAAAAATCTTTACCAATTAATCAGTAAAATCAAACCAGATATTATTTTACTAGAATTTGATTCTACAACCGTAGCAGATTGCAATATCCAAAAAGTATGGGGCGCTAAAACAGCGGAATTTTTAGGTATCTGGAAAAACCCCATAGAATATAGAGCCGCTAGAAAATATAAAGAGAAAGTAAAAGAAGTATGCTTAGCTTCTTATGACATTTATATTCCTAATAGAAGTAAATATGTTAGTTATAAATATGCAATGGAGGAATCGCACATTTCTAGTATGACTCAACTATTTAACGATAACAAATTTACTAGTACAGATAGTATTCAATTTAATGAATATAATTTGTTAAATACATCTTTAATAAAAAGATTAGATAGTAATCTAATTACAATGAATAGAGAATCATTAAATGATACTGCAAAAAGAGTGTTTGAAATGGAGAAGACGTTTATTAAAAAAATAACAGAAAAGTATACAGAGCTTCAACCATATAGCAATTGGTTTAATGCAGATGTTTTATTTTGGGAGGTGCGAAACAAAAAAATGTGTGCTCAAATTACAAGAGAGTTAAATGCTAATAGCGATAAAACTATTTTGATATTAACCGGGTTAATGCATAAATATTATTTAAGCAATTACCTACAACAAAAAGAATTAGAAAAGCTATGTAAGCTAATTCCATTAAGTCAAATTCTGGATAAAGAATAATTACTTAGTTCCAATTACAAAATAATTGAGCTCGCTTTGTAAATCTAATTCAGGATGTTTTTCCTTTAATTGTTTTACAAGTGTTGCGTACTTCATTAAGAATTTTTGATGAGCAACTGTTGAAGCATTAAAAGGCTTGTGCTGATAAGCAATATTAATTTCCTGAATACTTTTTAATAATTGCTGAGCATTCTCCTCAATACATGATTCAACAAATTTTTCCCATATATATTGAGTTGCATGATAATTAGGATGTACTAAATCTTCTGCATAAAAACGATAATCCCTTAAATCATCAATCATTAATTCGTAAGATGGAAAATAATAGTATTGCTCTGATTGTTTTATAACATCATGCACAACTTGAATTAAAACAGCTTTACTCCTATTGTTTTCTATTACTCCTTCTCGCAAATGCCTTACAGGACTAATCGTGAAAATAATATTTAAGTGAGGATTAAATATTTTTAACGCTGCTAACATTTTTTCGAGTGACGATATTGTTTCATTTACAGATAACAATCTTTTAGAAAACCAGCTAGCAGGTGCTTTATGGTTATTTGCTGCAACTCCAACATTAAAAGCCCCTTCGGCATCATTGCTTAATTCATATACCCATGCAGAACCCAAAGTGATTAATAAATAATCTGCTTTTTTCAGAAAGTCATTGGCCTTAAAAGTAGATTGATTAATTTTTTCAACTGCTTCTTTAGCAGTAATGCCAGAAAACTTACTATGGTGCTTCCAGCTATGCCAAGATTCATTTAAACAAAAAAGATCTTCTTTAGAAAAGCTTTTATTATTGATATATTGTAGAACTGCTTCGGATACACTAATTGGATTAAACAAAATCCCATTGGGATTGTCCATAACATTGAACTTTGAAGCCCTGAGTAGGTTCCCCATATTTTCGGTAAAGCAAGATCCAATCATCATCATAGAATGATGGTGATTAATGGGAGGTTGTAATTTTTTAATTGCAAATTCGTAGTGAAACTTCATATCCGATCAATGAAAAATTTGAGCAGCCATTTTACTGCAAAATGAAAGCGCTTCCATATTCAATGAAGATAACATCCCTTTTGATTTAAAATAGGGAATCATTAATTCAGAGTCCATATTACCCACTAGCTTATCTTTGGCCATTGGGCATCCTCCTATTCCCTTTAAAGCCCCGTCGAATCTAACGCATCCACTCAAGTAGGCAGCTTCTAATTTAGCCTCCCAGTCGTTTACAGAGGAATGTAAATGAACTCCGATTTCAATTAATGGATATTGTGCCTGTAAAATTTTGACTGCCCATTCTATTTGTGATGGTTTAGCAACACCAACTGTATCAGCGAGCAAAAGCACACTAATTTCTAGTTGAGCCATTTTCTCTGCCCAAAAAAGCAAAATATCTTCATTGTAATTATCGCCATAAGGATTACCAAATCCCATGCTTAAATAAATAACTAATTGCTTTTTACTTTTAATACAAAGTTCTTGTATTGCTTTTACTCTTTCAAAACTCTCCACCATACTGCTATTGGTATTACGAAGCTGGAAAGTTGGTGATAATGAAAAAGGAAATCCCAATGAATGAATTTGCTCAAATGCTACAGCTTCTTCAGCACCACGTGTATTAGCAACAATAACTAATAACTTTGTGATTGAATCATGCACCGATAAATTACCAATTACTTTTGCAGTATCGGCCATTTGAGGAATTGCTTTAGGAGAAACAAAGCTTCCACAATCCAACACATCAAATCCAACTTTTAGCAGTTCATTTAAATATTGAATTTTCTGTTCTGTAGGAATAAATTTAGTCCATCCCTGCATTGCATCACGTGGGCATTCTACTAATTTAATTAATTTAGAGTCTGTAGTATTTAAATTCATTTAATACCCTTTATATTCATTCTTTGTTTCATTGCTTCATACAAAATCATTGCTGTTGCTACTGAAACATTGAGAGAGTCGAACTTTGCGGCCATTGGGATCTTAAAAAAAATATCAGCAGCTTTTGCTAAATGTGGTTGAACACCTCTTCCCTCATCACCCATTATAATACAACAAGGGTCGCTGAAATCAACATCAAAAACATTTTTTTCTGCGCGCATTTCACTAGTAAAAACTGCAACACCATTTAAGTGCAAAGTATCTACTGCTTTATTTAAACTATTTACTCTGCATATATGTATTTTTTCTAAAGCACCAGCACTGCTTTTCATTGCTTCTTCATTTAAAGCACCAACACCTTTATCTGGAATGATAATTGCTTGAGCACCACAACAAACAGCTGTTCTAGCAATTGCACCAATATTTCTAACATCTGTAATGCCATCAAGCAAAAGAAATAATGGAGTAGTTCCTTCTGATACTACATGATCTATTACTTGTTGAAGATCGAGGTATTGTACCAATGCTGCAATAGCAATTACTCCTTGATGATTAGCTCTAGATAATCCATTGAGCTTTTCTATAGGAACTAGTTGAACAGGAATATTGTTTTCTCGAGCCAATGTTCTGATAGAATGCAATACTTCTCCAGTAGCATTTTTTTGCAATAATATTTTATCGATTGCCTTGCCAGATTGAAGGGCTTCAACCAAGGGTTGTCTTCCAATAATCATTGAACTTTGTTTTAATGCCATCTGCAAATGTATTACTTCAATTTTCCTTGAGCCAATAAGAGTTGAACTTTATATATAGCTGCTACGCTCATAGAATCTGTAATTTGTCCATTATCCACCATTTCTACTGCTTTAGCAAATGGAATTTTTTTTACAACAAGTTGCTCAGTTTCCTCAGGTTCTGGTTTTGCCTGACGTAGTACCCTTGCCAAATAAACTATTGCTTTTTCATCACTTACAGAATTGGATAAATGCATGGTAAATAATGACTGCCAATCAGCTGCAACCAATCCTGTTTCTTCCATCAACTCCCTTTTGCCACTTTCTAGAGGGTCTGTATTAATTGGACCACCTCCTTCTGGTATTTCCCAGCTATATGTACTTAAGGTAAACCGATATTGACCAACTAGATAGGTATTCATTTCTTCATCAAGCACAATTACTCCAACAGCAATATTTTTAAAATGTACTTTCCCGTAAATCCCTTTGCCGCCTCCAGGATTGATTACATTAAACTCTGTAAGATTGATCCAAGCATTATCATACACTGTTTTTTCGTCAATAATTTTCCAAGGATTATGATCCATTGCTATTGTTTTTTTTAAATAAAACCGGAAGGGAAATCAACAAGTATATAAGTATACAAATTACAATCGAAAATTTTATACTAGCACAATAATAAGTAAGCCAAAGCGAACTAGGCGTGTAATTTCCGGCTATACTCTGTAACATTAAAAGGTTTTCGGCAATATCTAAAAACCCCGCTACAAATGCTGCTCTAGCTAAGATTGCGCCAACTTTACTAAAAAAAACATAACTCCATCTATTGCTAAATATGGATGATAAAAATGAAAGCAATAAAACGTAGGTTGGTATAAATAAAAAGTCGATCCATATATTTTGCTTAACAATAAAACTAGACCAAGCTGCTAAAGCATCATTAAGCTTTGCGGGAGAATTGGCAAATTCCAAATCTAGAATTCCACTAGGGGTTTTGGGAGTAATTAAGCCTGCGCCTTGAATCCTTAATAATACAATTAAGCAAAAACAAGAAATAGCAATTATAATTAGTTTCTTATTCATACCCTGAAAATAAAACAACCTCTGCACAAAAGTACAGAGGTTGCAATTTAATTTAAATGAATTATTTTAAACCAAAAGCTTTTTTAACTTTTGCTACGTAATCTAACTTTTCCCAAGTAAATAACTCTACTTTCACTTTCTTCTCTTTGCCGTCTGGAGTTTTAAAGGTTTTATTAACCACTTCGTTCTTACGCCCCATATGTCCATAAGCTGCAGTTTCGCTATAAATAGGGTTACGCAACTTTAAACGCTGCTCAATAAAGTAAGGGCGCATATCAAAAATACCCTCTACCATTTTAGCAATCTGACCATCGGTCATATCTACTTTTGCTGTACCATAGGTATTAACATTGATAGAAGTTGGTTGAGCAACACCAATGGCATAAGATACTTGAACCAAAATTTCATCAGCAACACCAGCAGCAACAAGGTTTTTAGCTATATGGCGAGTTGCATATGCAGCAGAACGGTCAACCTTACTAGGATCTTTTCCACTAAAGGCACCACCACCGTGTGCACCTTTACCACCATAAGTGTCAACAATAATCTTTCTACCTGTTAAACCAGTATCTCCATGTGGTCCGCCAATTACGAACTTACCAGTAGGGTTTATATGGTACTTAATGTTGTTGTTAAACAACTTTGCATATTTTTTATATTTCGCTTTAACTCTTGGAATAAGGATATTGATGATATCAGCCTTGATTTTAGCCAACATCTTAGCTTCTGAATCAAAATCATCGTGTTGAGTAGAAACAACAATTGCATCTATTCTAACTGGACGATTATCATCATCGTACTCTAAAGTAACTTGACTCTTAGCATCTGGACGTAAATATTTGATGGCTTTGTTCTCTCTTCGAAGAGCCGCAAGTTCAATCAATACTTTATGGGCCAAATCCAATGCCAATGGCATATAATCATCTGTTTCATTGCTTGCATAACCAAACATCATTCCTTGGTCACCAGCACCTTGCTCTTCTTTTTTCTTACGATCAACACCTTGATTAATATCTGCACTTTGCTCATGTATAGCCGATAAAATTCCGCAGCTATTTGCTTCAAACATATATTCACTCTTAGTATAACCAATTTTGCGAATTACTCCTCGAGCAATTTCTTGAACGTCTAAATAAGCTTTTGACTTTACTTCACCTGCTAATACAACCTGACCAGTTGTAACCAAGGTTTCGCAGGCAACTTTCGACTGTGGGTCGAATGCTAAAAAATTATCAATTAATGCATCAGAAATCTGATCGGCTATCTTGTCTGGATGCCCTTCAGAAACACTCTCGGAAGTAAATAAATAAGCCATTTTTAAGGGTTTGATTTTAATAAGATTGCAAATATATTGCAAACATGATAAATACTATAATTTGGAGTAAACTATTCTTAACCGCATTCTAAATCGTGTATTATTCCCACCTCCAAGTCTTACCCTTCCATTCCCTACTAAGTTTCCAATAGATGGATTTAAGTAGAATATCTGAGAAATAAAATTATTGGGATATGCTGGCGTATACCTTAATGAATCGTTGGTTGGAGCAGTTAATCTCATTATAAATGAAGTATCTTTTCTGGTTACAATTCCTTGTAAATAACGAGTTAATTCAAAGTTGTATCCTGCTAGTCGATCATACCCTGGTACCGTTTTATAAAATAAAAATCCTCCAAACGAACCAATATTCGGACCATTTGACCCAATTTGATAATCGCTTGGAATATTTCTTTTGATTGATTTTGCAGAATCAAAGATACTCAACAACAATAATCGAGGTGGTGCCATGAATTTATCGATGGTCATCAAATTTGCATCGTCAGGTACTTGCTCAGTTATTAATTCGGCCTTATGTATGATCCTATTGTTTAATTTATCAAGGTTAGGTATTCTAATTCTAACATAGGTACCTGGTGAAGATTGAACATAAACCAATGAATCTGGTCTTGAAGTAGTTGTAAGTCTACCAGCTACTTCACTCCCTGCTCTGCTGCGAGTGATATAGTTTGCATCACCACTTGTAAATGGATTAAATCTAAAATAAACTACATTAGTATCCCTTGTAGTTGCACCTGTTGTACTTGAATTATAATACAAAGCTAGTTTAGTATTAGTGTCGAGCATATTGATAAAAAGCATTGCATTTGCAGGGTTTGCAGATTCCGCTTTTACAGAAAATCCTGCAAAAAAAGTTCTGAACATTGCATCATTACGATATGCATTGGTGGAATCATAAGTTCTTATAAATCTAGTTGCAACATCACCTCTCAATCTTATACGAATCTGATTTTTAGACAACTCATACCTATTAATTACAGAATCGCCAATCCTTCTAATATTTAATGATAAAGTATTACCTAAACTACCGGCAGAGCTAATAGGAAAAACAGAAGGAAAGTTTGATGGGTAAACTATGAATGGATCAAGACTTGTAGTTCTACTTATTTCTTCAACACTAATGCGCAAAGGCTGAGTAGAATCTCCATAAAAAGAATCGTAGCTTAGAATAAGCACAGCAGAATCTGCCCTAATACTGTCTTTAGTTCCTGGGATTGAGTATGGGAAAAATTGAGGAAACAATTCAAAATTTAAGGAAGCGGATGTTCTTCCAAACATAGGGTCATTAAAAATTGTTCCTAAGGTATGAAGGTCTTGCTTGTAAATACGTGTTGTATCGGTTTCATCAAAACTATCCGTAATTAATTGCATAGTCGTATCAAAAGTGTTAACTCCGTCAACTGCAGGAATTAATCCACTTCCTATTTCGGTACTAGTAATTCTGGTACATGATGGTGTAACCATTAAAAAAGTTACCAATAAAATAATCATACTACGCAATGTAGAGGTTGAATGCATGTGCTGAAAATTACTTGCCCGCAAGGTCGTTGTACAATTCTAAATACTCTGTTAAATCAGAATCCCATCCTTTAAAAGGAATAACATTTTTGCCTTTTACTTTCGAAAACTCGTCAATAAGCTTCTTTTCAATGATGTCAGAACCAAAAGTAATAGCATCAGCATAATGGGCTCCGCCTCTGAACATAGCGGTATTGTCTAATTCTTTAAAGGGTAATAGGTCTTTATCTTTTATATTAGCATTTATAACTGCTTGTTTTAAGAAATTGGGACCTAGTTTCTCTTTGAATGTATTTTGACCAATAGTAAAAATCACTTTAGTATTGCCAAAAACAGGTTCTTTTTTATATGCAGTTTTTATAAAAGCAGGAATCAATCCACTCATCCATCCACTGCAATGAATAACATCTGGAGGCCATCCAAACTTCTTAACGGTTTCAAGTGCACCTTTACAAAAGAATACAGTTCTTAAATCATTATCTGGGAACCAAGTTTCATTCTCGTCGTGAAAAATTTGTTTACGCTTAAAAAAATCTTCATTTTCTAAAAAATAAACCTGCAAACGTGCATTAGGTAAAGAAGCGACTTTAATTTGTAGTGGATAATCGTCATTGTCAACAGAAACGTTAATTCCAGATAAACGAACTACTTCATGCAAACGATGTCTACGTTCATTAATAACGCCAAAACGAGGCATAATGCATCTCACTTCAAGCCCACTATCATTGCTTTTAATGGCTAGTTTGTTGATAATTTCCGCAAATTCAGTTAACTCCAAATAAGGAGACATTTCTGTGGATATGAATAAAATCCTTTTCTTTGTTGACATTAACACACTATTTTATACAACCATTACTCAAAATAAGTTGGCAAAGTTACAAAAAATTGAACGAAGTACAAGAAATAGGTTGTTACAAATTGATTATCAGTATGTTATAATTAATTTTTAGTAGGTTTTGGTATTACTATGTATTTACATCTTAAATTTGTGAAGCTTACAAAAATGCAAAGTCACATTAGCAAATAAGCAGTGTAACATGAAAATTAAATGGTTATCGGTTTTACAATACCTCCTCTTTTTGGGTCTTGGGCTATTTTTAGTTTGGTGGAGCTTGCAACAAATTCCATCAGATAAATGGGAGGAATTTAAAAATTCACTCAAAACAGCCAACTACTTGCTCATGATACCCGTATTTTTTATTCTTTCAGGTAGCCATGTAATAAGATCTATACGTTGGAAAATACTGATGAAACCAATGGGTTACGAACCAAGTTTACCAAATGTATTCTTTGCAGTAATGATTGGTTATTTGGCCAACCTAGCTGTTCCACGTTTAGGAGAAGTATTAAAATGTACAATACTTGCACGCTACGAAAAAATTCCTGCCGATAAATTAATAGGAACAATATTAGTAGAAAGAGCTTTTGATGTCATTTTTTTAGGAATAGTATTTTTGGTAGCCTTTATTTTACAATATGATATAATTGGTGAATTTGCAGTTGAAGAATCAAAGCAACTCTTTTTAGGAAAATCCGGACAATTTTCATTCTCCAAATTGGCAATTGTTTTGTTAGTTGTTGTATTATCACTATTAGTTCTTAAAAAACTTTTTCAATACTTTAATCATCTTAGTATTGTAGTAGCTATTAAAAAAATAATTAATGGAATATGGGAAGGCCTGTCTAGTATAAAAAACTTACAACAAAAAAAGAGCTTTATAGTTTATAGTATTTCTATTTGGATACTATATATTGCTGGCACATGGGTTGGTTTATTAGCTACATCAGGTACCGCACATTTAGGATTACCAACAGCTATATCAGCATTGGCTTTCGCTAGTATTGGAATGATTATTACCCCTGGAGGAATTGGAGCATATGCTTTTTTCTTAGCTAAAGTTTTAGAAAAAAATGGCGTTTCATTTGAAATAGGATTTGCCAATGGAACTTTGCAATGGTTTGCACAATTTTTAATAGTATTAATTATTGGATTTTTATGTTTAGCGCTTTTGCCTTGGTACAATAAAAAAGAACAGAATGAAATCAGTAGATGCAATAAGTAAAAAGATATTTTCATTACAAGAACTTCAAAAACAAGTTGCAAGTTGGAGAGTTACCAATAAAACAATTGCATTTACGAATGGATGCTTCGATATATTACATGAAGGACATATATTTTCTTTAACAGAAGCAGCAAAAGAAGCCGACTTTTTAATTATTGGTGTGAATAGTGATGCCAGTGTAAAAAAATTAAAAGGTCCAGAACGGCCAATCAGTAATGAAAAAAGCAGGTCGCTTTTATTAAGTAATTTAGCAATTGTTGATGCCGTAATTGTTTTTAATGAAGATACTCCACTCGAACTAATCAAAGCATTATTGCCAGATGTTATTGTTAAAGGTGGTGATTATACAATTGAACAAATAGTTGGTTCAAAAGAAGTTATAACAAATGGAGGCAGAGTAGTTATTAATCCAATAGTTGAAGGATTTTCTACAACAGGAATTATTCAACAAATCAAATCGTCATTCTCTTAATAAATTTTGATCAAAACAAATTCTTAACATATAATATTTTATTGAATCTAGTATATTTGAATCATGGCAAAAAAGAATCTAATTCAACGAGATATAAGCTGGCTTTGTTTTAATGCACGTGTATTACAAGAAGCCAATGACCCAACTGTACCATTAAAAGAACGGATCCGTTTCCTAGGTATTTATTCTAATAATTCCGATGAATTTTTTAGGGTTAGAGTGGCAACCCTCAAACGCATGATTGAATTTTCTGAAAAAAGGTTAAAACTCAATATGCACATGGAGGAACATCCTCAGTTAATATTAGATCAAATACAAACAATTGTTCTTAGTCAACAAAACGAATTTAATAGAATATGGGAGGGCATTGTTAAAGAACTGAAAAAAGAAAAAATAAGCATAGTAACAGAAAAGCATCTAAGTAAAGAACAGCAAATATTTGTAAAAAATTTCTTTGATGATCATGTACGTTCTAATATCATTCCATTGATGATAGAAAGCCTGCCAGAATTACCTTATTTGAGGGATAAAAGCATTTATTTGGGCGTAGTTATGCGAAAGAAAAATTCGGCCTATCAACAAAAATATGCGCTCATTGAAATACCAGCAAAGGCAGTTGGTAGATTCATAATACTTCCATCAAAAAACGACGAAAAACAAATTATTTTATTAGAAGATGTGATTCGTTTTAACCTCCCTATTATTTTTTCGTATTTTGGATATGAAAATTTTGAGTCACATATTTTTAAAGTTACCAAAGATGCCGAGATAAATTTAGACAACGATATCAGTACAACATTTGCAGAAAAAATTGAGAAGGGAGTTAAGAACAGACGCAAAGGAAAACCTGTTCGGTTTGTTTATGATAAAGAAATGGATGCAGGATTATTAGAATACCTTATAAGGAGGCTGAGTTTAAGCAGAAAAAGCAATATCATACCCGGGGGAAGAATTCATAATTTTAGACACTTCATGGATTTCCCAGACGTTTTTGCGAGCAAAAATGAAAGAAGAGCTGCCTTTAAACCAAAATTATTACAGAGCGCACAACGTGTTACAGACATTATTCTAAAGAAAGATGTGATCTTACATTTCCCCTATCATTCCTTTGAACCATTGATCGATTTATTGAGAGAAGCTGCAATGGATCCCGATGTTAAGTCAATAAAAATTACTGCGTATAGACTAGCAGATAATTCTAAAATCATAAATGCGTTAATAAATGCTTCGCGTAATGGAAAAGAAGTAGTGGTAATGTTAGAGCTAAAAGCTCGTTTTGATGAAGAAGCAAATTTGGAGTGGAAAAAAATATTAGAGGAAGAAGGTGTTAGAGTTTTGTTAGGTGTTCCTAAAATGAAAATACATGCAAAATTATGTATCATCAAAAAAAGAAAAGGAAATAAAACCATTCAATATGGATTTGTTAGCACAGGTAACTTAAATGAAACAACATCACGCGTTTATGGCGATCATTGCCTACTAACATCCAACCGCTTTGTAATGGCAGATATAAATAAGGTTTTTAGCTATCTCGAAAACTGGAAATTGGGGATGCGAAAATTACAACTCTGCAAAACATTAATGATTTGCCCAACTAACATGAGAAATGAAATTGTGGCATTAATTGATAAAGAAATTAAGCACGCAAAACTGGGTAAAACTGCCAGCATTATCTTAAAAGTAAATTCATTAAGCGACCAGCAACTAATCGATAAACTATATACTGCAGCAACTGCTGGTGTTGAAATTAAAATGATCGTCAGGGGTATTTTTTGCCCTATTATTGATTTGAAAAAATTTAAAACTCCAATCAAAGCCATAAGTATCGTAGATGAGTACCTTGAACATGCTAGAGTAATGATTTTTAATAATTCCGGAAACGAAAAAGTTTATATATCTAGTGCAGACTGGATGGTTCGCAATCTTAACCACCGTATAGAAGCTGCAATTCCTGTATTAGACCCATTTATAAAGCGTGAATTGATAGATATTATCCACATTCAATTAAGAGATAATGTAAAAGCCAGAATACTCGATAGTGAATTAGCCAACAACTATGTACCTTCCGTTGGTAAAAAGCAAGTACGCTCTCAAATAGAAACGTACCATTATCTATTCAAGAAAAATAATTCATCAAGTGAGGTTAGCAGCAATTGATATTGGTAGTAACGCAGCAAGATTATTGATTTCCGAAATCACTTATGATAAAGAAAACAAGCCTCAATTTAATAAACTAAATTTAGTTAGGGTTCCTCTCCGATTAGGATTTGATGTGTTTGAAAAAGGCGAAATTTCGAAGGAAAAAAGAGGAATGATCCTTCAAACTATGAAGGCGTATAGCCATTTAATAAATGCTTATGGTGTTAAACAAGTTATTACTTGTGCAACAAGTGCAATGAGAGATGCATCTAACAGTGTAGATATAATTAGAAAAGTTAAATTAGAAACAGGTTTAGAAATAGAAATAATTAGTGGCGACTTAGAAGCCTCCATCATATACGAAAACCATGTTGCAGAAAATATGGATAGCAATAATAGCTATTTGTATATTGATGTTGGAGGTGGTAGCACAGAACTTACTTTTTTCTCTGATGGAAAGTTAACTTTTAAAAAATCTTTCAATATTGGCACAATCCGACTTTTAAAAGATATGGTTGATGATGCAAAATGGAATGAAGTAAAAGATTTTATTAAAACTAAAACTAAGGGCTATAAAAAAATTATTGCAATTGGCACAGGTGGTAACATTAATAAAGTATTCTCACTGAGTAAGAAAAAAGATGGGAAACCATTAACCATCGATTTATTAAAAGACTACTACAAAGAAATTTCCAGCTTTTCGTTAGAAGACAGAATTAATATATACAAGCTTCGTAGTGATAGAGCTGATGTTATTGTACCTGCTCTTCTAATATATATAAATTTAATGCGTTGGGCAGAAGCAGATGAAATATATGTACCAAAAATTGGACTAGCCGATGGCTTAATCCAACATCTTTATTACGAATTGGAATCCAAAAATGCAAGCATAATTAAAGACTGATAGTTGCTTTCACCGATGGGTAATGGGCATTCGTCCGAATTTATAAATAACAATCAAGTGCTTATTTACATTTGACTATATTGAACTTTATAATAACAACCATTGCAAACAATTACTCATAAAAAAAAGCTAGTACCGATCATTGCTAATATTGCTACATGGATATGCTTTTTTGCACTTCCTTACTTGGTATTCTTTCCTGGTTTAAGGGAATTTAACATGAGTAACCAAATGCTAGCTATTATTATATGTAATAATATTTTCCTTGTTTTTTTCTATTACCTCAACACCCAATTACTTATTCCAAAATTATTGGTTAAAGAAAAATGGCTGTTATACGTATTTTCTATAATTTCTTGCCTGGTTTTTTTCTTATTTGTACCTAGGCAAATTGCCAATCTAATAGTACCACCAGAAATAGTTAATCCATTAAATGAGATCCCAAATTCTATAAATAGCAATCGTCAAAGATTGATGAGATCTAGACGAAGAAGCGGAAACGATTATTTTAATACTGCCATCTTTTTATTAGTAATAACTATTGGAACTTGCATAACTATAGTGCGCCGTTGGTTAGAAACAGAACAGCACAGAAAAGAAACAGAAAATGAAAAACTGAATACAGAATTATCTTTTTTAAAATCTCAAATAAACCCTCATTTCTTTTTTAATACATTAAATAATATTTATTCCCTTGCAATTGTAAGAAGTGAAAAAACAGCTCCTGCAGTAATGAAACTTTCTTCTATTATGAGGTATATCTTATCTGAAACAGAACAGAATTTAGTTCCATTACAAAATGAAATAGATTTTTTACATAATTATATCGATTTACAGCAAGTTCGACTTACAGATAAAGTTACAGTTGATTTTAAAATCGAAGGAAATACTGGTGAGCTTTTAATTGCACCACTCATATTTATTTCTTTTGTTGAAAATGCTTTCAAATACGGAATCAGTACAAAGGAAAAAAGTAGCATTGTAATTCATCTAAAATCAGAAGGCGCTGATATTCATTTTACTTCAACCAACTTTATTGTTCAATCTGAAAATAATTTGATGGAAAATACAGGTATTGGAATTAATAATGTAAAACGTAGACTAGCATTGTTATATCCTAATAAACATCATTTAACAACTTCAGAACAAAATGGTTACTATTTAGTAAAACTCGATATAAATACTTTACTATGATAAAATGTATTGCAATAGATGATGAACCATTAGCATTGCAGGTAATACAAGAATACTGTAATAGAATTTCGTTTCTATCACTAGAAAAAGTATTTACCAATACAGATGAGGCTAAGGATTATTTAATTAATAATAAGATAGATGTATTATTTCTAGATATTCAAATGCCAGATATCAACGGATTACAGTTTTATAAAAATTTATCAGAAAAACCAGTGGTAATTTTTACAACTGCCTACAAAGATTATGCAGTGGAAGGCTTTTCTGTTGACGCACTAGATTATTTATTGAAGCCTTTTGAATATGATCGATTCTTAAAAGCTTGTTATAAAGCTAAAGAATATGTGGAGTTTTTAAGTTCCCAAGAATTACAATTGAACTCGCTTTTTATAAAAGTGAATTATGAAATCTTAAAAATTAATTTAAAAGATATTGAATTAATTGAGGCACTAGATGATTATATTAAACTTTATATCAAACCTTCCCCTTTACTTACTTTAATGACTTTGAAAAGTATTTCCGAAAAATTACCTATTCGCGATTTTTTAAGAGTTCATCGTTCTTATATTGTTCCAATCAGAAAAATTGAAAAGTTTAGTAAAACAAAAATTTTTATAGCAGGCAAAGAAATCCCGATAGGAAGTAGCTATAGTAATGTATATGATCAGTTACTAGCAGTTTCTAAACTGAGTTAATATTCTTTCGCATACCTACTACTCAATTCAAACAACCCTTACCTTTGTGCTATAATTTGAGCACATGAAATTTTTAGAACAATTAGGTATTAATCAAAATAATAATGGAGTTTCAACTGGTACAGTATGGATAGAAAGCAACGGAAATGCTATTGAATCTTTTTCTCCCGTTGATGGAACTTTAATAGGCTCCACAATTGCTACAGATAAAACTGCATATGAAAAAGTAATTCAACAATCTTTACTTGCTGCTAAAGAATGGCAAAAATGGCCCGCTCCAAAAAGAGGAGAAATTGTTCGTCAAGTTGGTGAAGCATTGCGACAATATAAAGAACCACTTGGCAAATTAGTGAGTTATGAAATGGGCAAAAGTTTGCAAGAAGGATATGGCGAAGTACAAGAAATGATTGATATCTGTGATTTTGCTGTTGGTTTATCTCGCCAACTATACGGACTAACCATGCATAGCGAAAGACCTTTGCATAGAATGTATGAACAATGGCATCCATTAGGTATTGTAAGCATCATTTCTGCATTTAATTTTCCTGTGGCAGTATGGAGCTGGAACGCAGCATTGGCATGGGTTTGTGGCAATACAACTATTTGGAAGCCAAGTGAAAAAACTCCTTTATGTGGTATTGCTATACAGAAAATAGTGGCTGAAGTATTTGCAAAAAACAATATTCCCGAAGGCGTAAATTGTTTAGTACAAGGTGCAAGAGAAGTAGGCGAATGGATGAGTAATGATACACGTATTCCATTAGTTTCGGCTACTGGATCTACTAGAATGGGTAAAGCATTAAGTGCTACTGTTGCTGCAAGGCTCGGTAAAAGTATTTTGGAACTTGGTGGAAATAATGCAATCATTATCTCTCAAAATGCTGACCTTGATATGTCGTTAATTGGCGCAATATTTGGCGCTGTAGGAACTGCTGGACAACGTTGCACAACTACTAGAAGATTAATAATTCATGAATTAATTTATGATTCATTTACTGCTAAATTAGTAAAAGCATACCAACAACTAAGAATTGGTAATCCTTTAGATATACATAACCATGTTGGTCCACTTATAGATAAAGATGCTGTGAATATGTACCTACAATCAATCAACAATTGTAAAGAGCAAGGTGGAACATTTATAGTTGAAGGCGGAGTAATTAATGGTGCTGGTTTTGAAAGCGGTTGCTATGTTAAACCTTGTATTGCAGCTGTAACCAATGATCTTGCAATAGTTCAA
>Ga0209490_10001893_pt1 | contig 20054 bp, 15 predicted proteins | sample MAT06_FD_187209 | JGI IMG/M metagenome (GOLD analysis project Ga0209490, IMG submission 187209) | Freshwater microbial communities from Lake Fryxell liftoff mats and glacier meltwater in Antarctica - MAT-06 (SPAdes) (version 2) | ecosystem: Environmental > Aquatic > Freshwater > Ice > Liftoff... | reverse complement strand
CACCACGTTGGTCATGGCGGCCTGTTCGGCGGAACTGAAGGAATAGACAAAGCAGTACCAGAAAGGGTAGACCGTGACGATGGCGATCAAGAGCATGATCAGGCCGAAGATCAACTGGCTAGGCGAGAATTTTTTGCGAGTCCTGGGTTTTAGGGTGCTTGTCGTCATAGTCAGGTTTCCTGTTAGAAAGCGCCATAACCGCGGATGCGGCGGCTGAGCGCATTGGAGCCTAACACCATGAACAGGGAAATCAGGCTCAACAGTAAGCCGGCCGCCGTCGACAGGCCATATTTGACCCCCTGAATGCCTTTCGAATAGATGTAATAATCTAGTGTATCTGCCCGTGAAGCGACGAGCGCATTGCGTAGGTTATAAATGGCGTCGAACGAGATGGCGCTGTTGCTCGAAACGAGCGACCCCATCGTAAAAATGAGCATCAGTCCAATAATTGGGGCGAGACCGGGCAGGGTAATATGGACAAGCTGCTGGAATCCGCTGGCGCCGTCCACCATGGCCGCCTCGTACTGCGCCGCATCAATCGCGGCCAGCGCCGCCAGGTAAATAATCGTGTTCCAACCCATTTCCTTCCAGATGCTGGTGATCGTCATAATCCACCAGAAGAGATCTGGCTCGCGCATGAAGGCCACCGGCGTCCCGCCTAGATTTTTGATCAGGATATTGACGATGCCGCCATCGATATCCAATAGTTTATAGACGACGCCGGCGATGACCACCCAGGAGACAAAGTGCGGCAGGTAGCTGATGGTCTGGGTGACCTTTTTGAAGAGCGTGTCGCGCATCGCAAAGATCATGATCGCCAGCGCAATCGGGAGCGGGAAACCGATCAGGAAGTAAAGCCCATTGATGGCAAGCGTGTTACGCAGGGCAGACCAAAAAGCTTTGTCGTTGACAAACGCCCGGAAATTTTCAAGGCCCACAAAGGGACTGTCGAACATGCCTTTGACGATGTCGTAATCCTGAAAAGCCATGATCAGACCGATCATCGGACGATAATAAAAAATCAACACGCTAATGATGGCTGGCAGCAGGAAAATATACAAGGTGCTATACCGTTGTATACGGCGCTGCAGATTTGGCTTCATACTCTAGTCTCTATTTCTTAGTTTATCATAACAACAGGACAGTGGCAGAGTTTATCATAACAACAGGACATTGGCAAAGGGCTAAAATTAGGCCAATTGCGTACTAACGCAATTGTGAGATGAACAAATTAAGTTGTCATAGATGAGCGTGAAAATGCATAATTTACACGAGTGAGCCATTCCCATCTATGTGCTAGTGCGGTATATAATGATGCGCAGAGTCACAGGGAGTTGATGTGTGAAAGATTCGCTTGGGGTAGTATGGCAGTGGTTGGCAACGGTGTGAGTGAGCTTCGTCTGTTTTTTTGGTCCTGGCTATCGCGTCTACTTCGGCGAGGATGGCGATATGTTGGTTGTGTTGCTTTGTGGTGGCGATAAAAGCACGCAAGCGCGGGACATCGAACAGGCAAAAGCCTATTGGCAGGAGTACATCAATCGTGAATAATTTAAGAACATTTCGTGAGGTTGAAGAAGCGTATTTCCGTAGCCATCCGCAAGAGATCGACGATTATCTCACCCTCATTTTTGATGAGTATGCGCAGGATGGCGACTTAGCCTCATTGTTGGCTTCGTTACGTGTGATCAGCCGAGTCAAAGGGGTCACCGCGATTGCTGAAGCGATCGGGATGACACGCAAAGGGGTACAAAAAGCGCTTTCTGAAAAAGGCAACCCCAAGTTCGAGAGTATCTCGATTATTCTACAGGTAATGGGCTATCGGCTTGTCCCACAACGGTTTAACACAGCCTCGGTGAATGGATAAGTTGTCCATAATGGGGGCGCGCTTGGAAGATGTTCCATTAAGCCTCGTATAAACCGCGGAAAAACTTGTACAGATCAGCATTTTCCCCGCGCCCCAGACCCGGAATCTGCGTTAGTGGTGTGGCGGCAATCATGCCTCCTCACTGCTCATCGGCAATCACCACCTCGACGCCACGCGCAACAATGGCCGCGCTGTCATCGGCGGAGAGGCCGGCATCGGTAATCAACAGGTTGATCGCCTCTAGCGGCCCCACGGTGGCGAGCGTGTGTCTGTTCATCTTGCTGCTGTCCATGACCAGAATGACCTTGTCGCTGGCGGCAATCATGGCGCGCTTGACCTCGGCCTCGCCGATGTTGCGGTTGGTCAACCCTTTGCTCAACGAGAGACCGGTTGTCGCCAGGATCGCTAGGTTGGCATTGATCTTGCGCAAGGTGTCAACCGCCAGCGGGCCGAGAAAGACTTGGTTCTCCCAGTGCAGGTCGCCGGCAGTGGCGATTAAGTGAAGATTACGCTGGGCTGCCAGCAGACGTAGATTAGGCAGCGAATTGGTGACTATGGTCAGGTGGTTGGGCTGGTGGTTCGCTTGTTGGTTTTGGTGGTGGTTCTGTGGATAGCGGAGCAGCAACTGGTGAGCAACCTGGAGCACGGTGGTGCCGCCATCCAGAATGACCACATCGCCCTCTTGAATATAAGAGGCAGCGACCTTCCCGATTTGCTGCTTGGCCGCCATCTGCTCTTGGGCGCGCAAGGGGTAGGGCCACTCAAGCTCGCCCCGTTCGGGCGCAATACTGGCCCCGCCGAAATGGCGTGCGACCAGTTCCAGTTGTTGCAATTCCGCTAGATCACGCCGAATGGTCATCTCGGAGACACTGAGTTTCTGACTCAAGCTGTCTACCGATTGATAGCCATGCAGGCGCAACAATTCTAAAATTTGTCGGTGACGTTCCTCTTGCTTCACAAAAATCATCCTGCGGACTGTGGGTCGAAAAACTACAGCGAATTTAGAAAGCAACGAATGGTCGGTCATAGCCGAGATCTAATTGGACGCGCCTGCACCCGGCCATTCGCCCAGCGCGGCCAGATCGTCGAAGACCGGCTCTGCCCGCGCCAGCAGTCGCCCATAGCAGTCGGTGTACTCTCGGTAAAAGGCATGACGAGCCGGGTTAGGCGGAAAGTGCGCGCTGCGTTGGGTCAGGCGTTCGGCGGTTGCGGCCATGTCGTCGTAAATGCCAACGGCATGACCGGCAATAATCGCCGCGCCCAACGCCGATAAATCCTCGCGCGCCAGGGCCACATAGGGCAAACCCATGACATCGGCCTTGATCTGGTTCCACAACCGGCTGCGCGCCCCGCCGCTGTAGACAATGATTTCTCTCACCGCGGCAGCAGGGTGGGCCGTCAGCAGTGAACGGAAAGCCAACGCCTGATCATAGGCAATGGACTCCAGGATGGCGCGATAAAAATGTTCACGCTTATGCGCCCAGGTGAAGCCCACCCACGCCCCGCGATAGTTGGTGCGGGTTGGGCAGGCCCGCCCGCCCAAATGCGGAATGAAAAAGAGACGATCCGCACCAGGCGGCACCAAGTTTGCCTTGGCGTCCAGTATATCATAGACCGTCGCTTCTGCCCCATGTTGGCTGGCTTCCGTAGCATCAGCATGGGCAAAAGTCTCCTGAAACCAGTGATGGGTTAACCCGCCGCCGATGATCAACGAGACTGGGTTCCACAGCCCCGGAATGGCCGACGGGATAATTTCGGCCAACTTGTAAGTGAGGTCGGGGCGAAACTCGTCGGTGCAGAGCGCGATGATCGGGAAGGTGCCGGCGGCATCCCCGGCGCGGTTGGGCTGTGTGATGCCGGCGCCCACAAAAGCCGCCGATTGGTCACCGGCACCGGCCACAATCGGCGTGCCCACCAGCAGACCGCTGGCGGCGGCCGCGGCTGGGCCGATGCGCCCAACAATATCGGCCGGTTTGACAATGCGCGGCAATTTCTGCGCCGAGACCCCCAACGCTTCACACAGCGCCGGCGACCAGGCATACTGCTGGGTGTCGCTTAGCCCACTGGCCCACAGGTACGTATAGTCGATGACTGCATCGCCAGCGGCCAGACCAGCCAACTTGCCGATCATGTAACCGGTAATTGTCACAAACTTGGCCGTTTGCCGGTAAATAGTGGGGAATTCATCGCGCACCCACATCATTTTGGGGCCAATCGTCGCCTGACCGGAGCCGGTCTGTGCCCGGATCAGGTCGTGGTGCTGCGCCATAACCTGGTTCAACTGGGGGGCAAAGCGCATGTCCAGCGTGGTGGTGTAGGGCGTCGTCGCCTCACCGGTGGCGTCGATGCCCATGACGCCGCTGATCATGCCGTCGAGGCAGATAGCGGCCACCTGTCCTGGGGCCACGTTGGTTTTCTCTAGCACTTCGTGGAGGGTGGCGAGGGTGGCCTGGAGCAGTTGCGCGCCATCATATTCAGCCACCCCAGGCCGTGGTTGCTGTGGATGGGTGTCGCGCCGGGCCGAGCCGAGCGTTTGGCCGGTGCTGTCAAAGAGAAAGGACTTGGTAAAACTGGAGCCGACATCAATGCCGATCAAATAGCTTGCTGCCATCTTGTTGCCTCCGATTCGCTCTTTCCGATTTTGTCTCTTGATGAATAACTCATGTTACGCAGGGGACACTACAATCGTAGGGGCATGAGGTTGGCGGCGCAAAATAAGCTGAGTAATCCTGAAAGTTTATGGGCTGCCGACCTCGTGCCCGCCCTGACTGTAAATCGTACTTCGGGAGACGGGCACGAGGGTGTAGCGGCGAAGAAGCTTTCAGGAAAATCATAAGCTTTGTCCGCCGCTACACCCTCATGCCCCTACCTTGCGTAACATGAGTGAATAATCTGGCGGAAGCGCGCCAGTTCAGCGGCTGGGTCGCTTGCTTCGTAGATGTTACGGCCAAAGACAAGACCAGCCGCGCCCGCCTCGATTGCGCTGCGCGCCCGTTGATAGGCCACCTCCGGGTCGGCTTCTTTGGGGCCGCCCGCCACCAGCAAGGGAACCGGACAACTTGCCGCCACCTCCGCCAACCCTGCTGTCGTGCCGGGGTGGACGCACTTGACAATGTCGGCGCCGATCTCAGCGGCGATGCGGCAATAGAGGGCCAGCAGGGCGACGTTGGCATCGTCTTCCGGGTGGGTGCGCTCACGCGCCGTGCGCGGCTCCACCATCAGCGCCACCCCCCAGCGTTCGCAGGCGCGCGCCACCTGGGCGTTGCGCTCGATCTCCAGCTTCTCGCGCGCCGGGTCGTCGTAGCCAATGTACAGATAGGTCATCACGCCGTCGGCGCCGGCGGCCACCACCTCTTCAATGCTGGCAAGCGCGGCCGTCGCCCCTTGTGGATAGGGCAGGATCGTGCGGTTAAAGCTCTGGTAATCCAGATGGATCAAGAGAGCAGGGCGTTGTTTGCCAATAAAGGCATCTTCCAAGTGGGTGAGCGCACCAGGCGTCACCAAGAGGCCATCGGCGGCGGCCATACGCTGGGTGAAGTGGCGCATATCGGCCAGGGTGCGCATGCCGGGTTGCGGCCCCATGAGCACGCCATGTGAATAAGCGACGATCAATGACTTACCGCTCTGTTGGTTAAAGAGCCGGCCCAGTCTAATTTTTTTGCCGGTGCGTGCGTCCATATTATCTCCCGAATTGTTGGCTAGGCTCCCTTAGAGGCGCGGATTTTGATGGCGCGGATCATGCTGTACATCCCGTGATCATCCGTGTTATCTGAATCCGCGCCGCTATATGCCTGAGCAGTTACCTAAATTATTGACTAGGTTGTTGAAATGAATCGAACCCCAGTTTACCAGGATTCATAATATTGTTTGGATCCAGCGCGGCTTTGACGCGCGCTAAGAGCGGCGCCGCTGTACCCAGTTCCTCACGCAGATAGGGCAGCCGAGCCAAGCCAACCCCGTGGTGGTGGGAGATGACCGCCCCCTGTTGCAGAGCAGTGCGCATCGACACTTCCCAGATCTGGCGCAGACGCGCTTCGGCGGCGGTGGCGTCCTCGGCCTCGCCGATCAGAATCATATAGAGTGATGTGCCCTGGGGATAGGCATGGGAAAAATGGCCCCAGACGTGGCTGGCCAGCGGTGCTAACGCCGTTTTGAGTGAGCGATAGGTGGTGAAGATGCTACCCCAAAAGTGCGCCACTTCGATGGTCTCGGCGACGCCGCCTGGTTGCGCCAGCACCCGTTCAATCGCCGAAAAGTCAAAGCGCCGCGCCAGCCAAGCCGCAACCGGCGCCGCACCCAAGGGTTCACCGCCAGCCTCCTGGCAGAAAGTCATACTGGTGGCATACTCGGCCTGCGCCACCGCCTCAATGCCGGTAAAGCCCAGAAAGAGCACGCAGCGGGCAAAGGTCGGCTCTTGCATGGCGTGGGACGCTTCGTCTTCGTCATAAAAGCGCACCAGAAAGGGACGCAGATCGGCCTGCATGACGCGGCGCATAGCGGTAAGCCCGGACTCGATATCGGGAAAGACCACAGCTTCCAACCGCTGATAAGCAGCCAGAGGAAAGATCTTCAACGTCACTGCAGTGACGACCCCCATCGTGCCTTCGGCGCCGATAAAGAGCTGGCGCACTTCGGGGCCAATGGCGGCGCGCGGCGCCAACTTTGTTTGAACAATCTCGCCCGTCGGCAAGACTACCGTCAACGCCACCGCCAGCTCTTCGATGCCGCCCCAGCGGGAGGAAAATTGGCCGGTCGCCCGCGTAGCAATCCAGCCGCCAACGGTGGAACGGTTGAGCGATTGGGGCGAGTGGTTGAGCGTGTAGCCGTGGCTGTTGAGTTCCTGTTCCAGTTCATGGCCCATTTTGCCGGCCTGCACCGTCACCAGTAGGTTCAACTCGTCCAACGCCAGCACTTGATTCAACGCCCGCATGTCCAGGCTGATGCCACCGTGCAAAGGCAGCGGCGCCCCCGTGACCGCCGAGCCGGCGCCCCACGGCGTCACCGGCACGCCGTGCTGACTCGCCCAGGTCAGCAACCGGCTGATCGCATCCACCGTTGCTGGCCGCACAACGGCATCCGGGCGGCAGGGCTGCTTGCCTTGTTGCCGCCACTTGGCCGCCACCGGCCACCAATCATAGCTGTGGTTGTGCAGTTCCTCGTCATTGGTGAACACATGCGCTGCGCCCAGCAGTAGACGCAGATCGGCAATCCATTCCGTAGTCATTATGTAATCTCTTCTTCTACTTTTCTAGTGCTCGCTAAATTTGGCAAAACGAACCAATCGTTCAATGCAGAATAGTTTACCTGTTTCTTGGATCGAAGGAGGCAAAATACGTTTTACTTTAAACATAGTATCAAGGTATATGTGAAAAGTCAAACATTTATTTTGACACCACCCAATTCTTACAGTACAATGGCTGTATTCCATGTGCGGCTTAAAACGTATATTTGCTTCTACCAAGCACGACCTATCTCATCCAAGGTTCTTACCAGAGGAGGAACAGCATGTCTGCCCTAGCGTCACAGAGTTTCACCAGACGAACATTTTTGCGCTTTAGCTTGGCCGGGACAGGAGCGTTAGCCCTGGCTGCCTGCGTTCCAGCCGCACCACCCGCCGCTGCGCCGGCGGGGGAAGCCGCGGCCCAACCGGCCGCCGCCCGTACGGAAGTCCATTGCTGGCTGCGTGGGTATACACCGACAGAGTGGACCAGCCGCTCGGCGGAACATCCCCAAGTGGTCAATGCCGCGCGCATTCTGGCCCAACGCTTTGAGGAGGCCAATCCAACGATCCAGATCGTCTTTGAGGAAGGCCCCGGCGGCGAAGATTACTTTGCCTGGCTGACGGCGGCGGCAACCGCCGGCACGGCGCCGGATCTGGTGGGGAGTACGCATAACTTCGCCGTGCAAAATGGCTGGGCCATGGTCTTGGACGACTATTTGGATCTGCCCAACCCCTATGCGCCCAAATACGGCGCTTGGCGCGAGATCTTTTACCCCACCTTTATGACCTCGCTCATTCAACCCGACGGGCATGTCTATTGCGCGCCGCTGGATAACATCTGGCCCAACGTGGAAGTCGGCCTGGCCTACAACAAGGAGACGCTCGCCCGCTTGGGCGCAAAGCCACCGGCCACTTGGAAGGATCAGATGGATCTGGCCAAGGCCTTAAAGGAATCGGGCGATGGCTTTGCCCCCTGGCAAGCCGAGGCAGCCAGTGGCAACCTCTGGCCCCTGGCGTTGCAGATCCTACCCTCCATGATGCAGCCGATCCTGCCGGAGATGGACCTCAATAAAGACAAATTTATTGGCATCGAGGAAGCGCTGCCCGCCTATAAGAGTGGCCTGATTGGGCCGACGACACCGATCTACCGCCGTGCCTTTGCCGAGATGCACGAGTTGGCCTCCTACTGGATCGATGGCTTTAACACAACCGATATTGACTTGTTGTGGCGCGAGGGCAAAATCGGTCTGCGCTACTCCGGCTCGTGGGAATGGTCGCAAATGGCCAATGACCCCAACATCACCTTCGAGCGCGGCTTCCTGCCCCCACCGCTCCCCAACAGCAACGATATGCCCGCCACCACCAGCCAGCCGGGGGCGTTTGACCCGCCGCGCACAACCGCAGGGGATGGCACCGTGCCCGGCGAACTCCTCACTGCCATCCAAGGGTCAGAATGGGTGATCATGGCGGCTTCCGTCGAGAAACGGAACAACCGTGCCGAAGCCATCAATTGGTGGCAATTCCTCACCGCGCCGGAGAATAACGCTTTCTTGGTCAATGAAAACCAAGCACGCATTTCCTCGGCAGTGGATGCACCACTTGGTTCAATCTGGCAAGAGATCGCCCAGTTCAAGCTGCCGCTCTATGACTATGCTGTCGCCTGGTGGGGCCAGGGCTGGTATTGGGATAATGACAACTTTAGCAAATGGCGGCCGGTTTTCGTCGAATGGATGACCGGCCAGATCGATGAAGCGACCTTCTTCAAACGGCAGGAGGAGGAATTTGCCGCCGGCGCCGCGCGCTATGAGGCTGTTCTGAAAGAACAAACGAAATAAACGCTTGACCACAACCGTGTGCTGCGCAGGCGCGGCACACGGTTGCCGACTGATGATCTGGCATAGGTTTGTGAGACAGAAAAGGACACCCGTATCCTATGGCACACAGAGGGCGACTCTGGGCACTGGCTGTGATCGGCATCCTGATCGCAGTGGTGGGCGCCGATTGGCTACAAGCCCAGGCGCGCCTCGCGACTATCGTTATTGAAGGGCAGCTCGATCCGCCACAGGTGGTGGCCAATGGCAAGGACACGATTGTCCTGACTGTGCGTGTCACAGAGAATGGTCAACCGCGCGTCAATACGTTGTTGCAAGCTTGGTTGGAAAGCGGCGGTGGCTACTTTATCCCGCAATGGGTCTATACAGACGCCGCGGGACAGGCACAATTTTCCTATACGCCCAACGCGGCCGGCCCCTACGATTTGCTGGAGCCGACTGTGATCCATCTGATCGACATCAACGTGGCGCGTTTGTTCGAGGTAGACAAACACTATCTGGTCGAGGTGCCGGTGCAGGCCCCCCTGACCACCGACTCGAAATAATCACAAAATAGCCACGAAATAGTTTTGAGGAAGATTGGCATGGCGACTGTTCCGAAAACCGAGCAAGATGCGGCCCAGCCTGGGGCGCGCGCCAAAGTGCTCCGCCCAGCGTTGGGCAAGGCGCGGGGTAGCACCTGGGGGGCTGTCCGTAAATCTTGGCAGGCTTATGCGCTGCTCTCCCCGATCTTCATCCTGCTGATTGTCTTTGGCTACTACCCGCCCATCTTGGGGTTGGTGCGCGCCTTCTACCGGTGGCGGCCCGGCCTCCCGGCCACCTTTGTCGGTCTGGAGAACTTTACCAGCTATTTTAGCTATGCCGTGACCCCGCAAGAACTGCTCAACATCACAAAGCTGCTCTTTTTTGGTCTCTTTGTCGGCGTCTTTGTGCCTTTTGTCATGGCCGAGTTGATCTTTTTTGTGCGCTCGCAGGCTATCAAGGAATTTTATCGCCTGCTGGTCATTATCCCCATGTTGGTGCCGGGCATTGTCACGATCTTGCTCTGGCAAAAGATGTATGACCCACAACTGGGCCCGATCAATGATCTGCTGCGTGCGTTGGGTTTGGACGGGTTGGCACGCAACTGGTTGGGCGAGCCAGCCACAGCCCTTTACGCCATTATGTTTGTCGGTTTTCCCTGGGTGTGGGGCGTCGGCACGCTGATCTACCTGGGCGGACTGGGGCAGATCTCAAAGTCGGTTTACGAGGCCGCGGCGTTGGATGGCTGTACGGGGATTGGGCGTGTCTACCGCATCGACCTGCCGCTCGTATTGGGGCAGGTGCGGCTCCTGGCAATCCTAGCGGTGATCGGTGCGATCACCTCTTTCCAGAATGTTCTCGTGCTGACCGATGGTGGCCCTGGCTTTGCGACCATGGTGCCAGGGTTATCGATGTATCATTCGGCCTTTCGCGGCCAGCAGTTTGGCTACTCGTCTGCCATCGGCCTGATGCTCTTTATCGTTGCCATGAGCGGGACGATCCTCATCAACCGCAGCATTCGCCCCACCAATGAAGAGGTCACACGCTAAAATGAATCAAACGATAACCCGGCGCCGTCCGTGGCAACCTGCGCAGGTAGGGCTGCACCTTACCATTCTGATCCTCCTGCTCCTCTCACTGATCCCGACCTATCTGATGCTTCTGCTCTCTTTCAAGAACGGTTTGCAATACCGCTGGGAGCGCTGGAGCATTAGCCTGCCGTTACGGGGCAGTAACTACGGTGCCTCCTGGCAGGTGATCGACGCCTTTATGTGGAACACACTGCTGGTGGCGGTGGTGGGATTGGCGGGTGTGCTCTTGCTCTCGCTGATCGGCGGCTATGTTTTTGCCCGTATGCGTTTCCCTTTGCGCGAACCGCTCTATTATGCGATTATCTCCCTGTTGATGGTGCCGTGGGTACTCTCGTTTATTCCAGCCTATATGCTGTACAATAACCTAGGGCTGCTCAACACCCGTTGGGCGCTGATCATTCCCAATCTTGCCGGTGGGCCGATCTTTGGTATCTTTTTGATGCGCACCTTTATCACCGGCATTCCTGAGGAACTCTTTGAATCGGCGCGCTGTGATGGCGCCGGCGTCTGGTCACTGATCCGGCATATTGCCTTGCCGCTGAGTCTACCCGGGCTGGCAACCCTGGCCGTGCTGAATTTCATTGAGTCGTGGAACTCCTTTTTGTGGCCGCTGGTGACAATCAGCGACGCCAGCCTCCAGGTTATCTCGGTGGGTCTTTTTAAGTTGTCGCGCATTACCAATGACGGGGTGGATTTCGGCGCTGGGGGGCCACTCTATGCCGGCTATGTCCTTGCCTCCATCCCGCTCGTGATCTTGTTCTTTGCCTTGGGCAAGTTCTACGTCGAAGGACTTATGGAATCGGGCATCAAAATGTAATCGCTGCTCAGCCGCGGCAAGGATCGGCCCCTTTTTTGAACGAGGTTTCAGCATGGACTATCTCAAACCCTACAGCCACCTCCGTGGCTTCAACTATACGCCCAGCAGTGCCGCCCATGACATTGCCTTTTGGCGCGACTATGACGAAGCACTGGTCGAGCGTGAGCTGACTTATGCCCAACGCTTGGGGCTAAACAGTGCCCGCCCCTTTCTGGCCTATGTGGTCTATGAACGCGAGCCAGCGGCATTTCTGGCCCGCCTGCGTCACTTTGTGCGTGCTGCCCACGCCCGCGGCATCAGCGTCATGCCCGCCATCTGGGACTCCTGTTTTGATGAGACCGAGCCGACCTACGCGGCAACCGCCAACCAATGGATTCCCAATCCGGGCGTGCAACGGCTTGGCCCGGCGTTCTGGCCGGCCGGGGAAGCCTATTGTCGCGACCTCGTCGCGACCCTGGGCAATGAGCCGGGTTTGTTGATGTGGGATGTGATGAATGAACCCACCATCACCTCGTGGCTCAAAGAGGGCGTGCCGGAACGTGAACAGCGCATCCAGACCATCTGGAACTTTGCCCGCCACTTCTGTGGGGTGATGAAAGAACTCGATCCTCACCACCTGGTCACCGTGGGCGTGGCCTATGCCAAAGAATTGGCTGAAATTGGGGCGCATGTCGATGTGCTTTCCTTCCACGATTACCGGGCCACCCGCAGCGCCATGCGCGCCCACATTGACGAAGCACTGGGTTTTGCCCAACAATACCAGAAACCGCTCTTTGTCTCAGAAATTGCCTGTCTAGCGCGTGCCAATCCCTACGATGTTTCGTTGGAAATCTTCCAGCAAAGCGGGATGGGCTGGTATCTGTGGGAGTTGATGATCGGCGTGAGCCGCTGGCGCGACATCCACGGCGTTGTCTACCCCGACGGCACGGTGCGCGACCCCAGCATTGTGGCAGCGATTCAGGGCTTCTTCCGCAAACGCAGCGGCGAGATTGTCCCGCCCAATGTGGACAAAGAGGGCGCGGCCACCCGCGTCCTGGCCCAAGCCCAAAGCTGGCTGGGCAGCGGCGCCACCGACTATGCCGAAGGCTTGCGCCTTTTGGAAACCATAGCCAATCTGCTGGAAACCAGTGAACTGGTGCCCATGGCCGAGCCACCCAGCGTCAAGGTATTGGCGTTGGGCGCGGAAAACAGCACCAATCGCGCCGAACTTTGTCGGCTGTTGGTGCTGTGGAGCGAAATTTTAGAACGACATCGTCAACCACAACAAGCATAAAAAAAGAGAGTACATCTATGATCTTCAAACCTGCCATTGTCGCCCGCATGTGGGACACCTGGCTTTACTACCATGAGGGCAAACATTATCTCTTCTACCTGCACAACTCGCGTGCCGATGCGCGCTGGGACGGCATGAGTGTGGCCATGTCGGAAGATGGCGTGCATTTTGTCGATCATGGTCCGATCATCCACAAAGCGCCGGACGCGGTTTGGTTGGGCACGGGGATGGTCTGGCGTGTGGGCGATCACTTTATGCTCAACTTCTCGGAAGAGCGCAATGGCGACCAGTCGATCTCCTTTGCCGAATCGGATGATCTGCTCCATTGGCGGCGCCTGCCCGATGATGACTATCTCTCGCTGGCTGACCCGCGTTGGTATGCCGGCACAACGCGCTTTGGTAGCCAGCGCTGGGATTGCATCTGGGTGCTGCCACGCGCCGACGGCCCCGGTTATATTGGCTTTCTAACTGCCGTCGCCAAAGATGGGCCGCCCGGTCTCTGCGGCACCGCCGGTTGTGTCGTCTCGGACGATGGCCGCCATTTCCACGCCGCGCCGCCGGTGATCGAAACCGGGCTGTGGGGTGATCATGTGGAGGTGGGCGCGGTTGAGCCAATCGGCGACCGCTACTACATGCTCTTGGGCGTGGGGTCGATGCCGCTGGGCGCCCGTCACCTCGCCCGGCTACCCGCTGGTGAAGGGGGGATGTTTGTCCTCGTTGCCGACCAGCAGGCTGGCCCCTACCGGCTTGACCCGCGCCAACCGCTCTTGTTGGGCAGCAGCCCCAATTTGCACACCTATTTTGCCCGCTTCTATCGCTGTGGCGACACGTTGTTGCTTAATCACCACACCGTGCCGCGCACGTGGGATGTGAACAGCCCGCGTGACATCTATTTTGCCCCGCTCAAAGTGGTGCAGTGCGACGCCGACGGCATCCTCTCCTTGCATTGGTGGCCGGGCAATGCGGCACTCAAAGGTGCCACCCAGCCGGTGGTGCTGGATCACTGTCAATTGCACCGGCTGTTGCCCGAAGATTGCACATTGCAGGCCGAAGCACTTCAGTTGCAGGCTGCCGCCGGTGGCGTGGCGATCTTGCCGGTCAAATACAACACAGCGCGCGGTGTCATCCTGGAAGCGGAGATCACCCTGACTGCCGCCGATGGTCTGCGCTGCGGCGCAGGGTTGTTTATTGAAGGCGAGAGTGCCAATCGCGGCACGATCTTGCTGGGTCAAAACGATGGCCGTCTACAGGTTGGCCCCTACGACGGCTACGCCTTCCGCCCCGATGATGGCAAGCCGCTGCCCTTTACGCCCAATCAGCCAAGCCGCTGGCGGCTGCTGGTGCGCACTGGCCACGCCGAGTTGTATGTGAATGACGAACTGATTCAATGTTACACCCTCTCCCACGCACCGGGTGGCCGGTTGGGCTTTGTGATCGAGGCTGGCGCGGCGACGGTGCGCAATGTGTGCGCCTGGGAGATGTCGCTTTAAACCATCTACAAACCGCTAAAAAGCTTGACCAACTCCGCATTCTCCCCGCGCCCCTAAACCGGAATCTGCTCCAGTGGCGCGGCGGCAACGATACGTTGACCGCCAGTGAACTTGGTGTCACTCCAGGCGTTGGTCAAGTCGGTGCCGGCTGGCAGGCATCCTACTCCTACTCACTTTTCTTTTTCCGCCCCCTCGCCACCCTGCGGCTCGGCGCTTTAAAATCGGTGCGGATCAGCCAGGTATAGATCCGTTTGCCCTTGATCATTTCGTCAAAGTAAAGCGTATCGGTTGCGCTGTGTTTGCTGGTAAAACCGACGTAGAAGCCTTCTGCCAGCCCTTCGCTGGCGAGGTAATCGGCCAGTTGGGATTTGCCATGCTCGAAGTAGCTGGCATCGATAAAGATTTTGGTCTCGATGATATACTTGTGACCGCGATAGAGGATCAAAATATCGGTGCGTCCACGCCCACTGGGGACTTCGACAAAGGTTTGGCCACCCAGCCGTTCAATAAAGAAGTTGATAAAGCCATCCAACGAATAGTGCCAGGCTCCTTCCTTGAGATGCTCGGTGTCGAAGGCTTGAAAGCCGCGCCGTTGTACATAGTCGCGATATTTGTCTATGATCGCATTAATCTGTAAGCGGTCGCCCTGTGCATAATCGCTCAGTTTCTCATGCGCCGAGAAATATTCAGATGCTTCGCCGTTGACGAGTGGGCGTAAGGCTGTGATCAGCCGTTTGTGGTAGAGCGGCACGGGGATGATCACCTGCCCTTCGGCTTCATCAATCACCCCATGTGCATAGAGATAGGCAATATCGGGGTGGTCTATTGTAAAGGAAATCGGGGTGTTGCTAAAGAGCAAGCGCAGCATAAAGTCCAGTTTTTCTCTGGCTTTTTCAATGATATTGAGGATATTCTTGTCTTGTCGTTTGGTCAGAAAATATTGGAGGGTCGGATAAAAAGCCGCCATCGTAACCGGCTGTGTGGGATCGGTGACAACCTGCGTGACCAAATGATCACAGAGGGCCGAGACCAAGCCCGGTTGCCCACTGGTGTTTTCGTAGATTGCCTGGATGACGGTTGCATCGAAGGGCTGTCCCGATTCGCTGACATATTGGGCAACCAATTCTTGCACTTCGTCTAGGCTAAAGTAAGGAATTGCCAATTGATCGACGATGTTGAAGGGTGAAGCCGAAGAGACGACCAATTGCGCCAGGCTGCTGACTCCCACGAGCAGAACCGAGTGCAGTTTATGATGATCACGTTTTTGGTAAAGGGCACGAAAGGTGTGCAATACTTCGCTCTTAACCACCTCGGGGATGTCTTCAAATTCATCGATCACAAGCACAAGCGGCGCAGATTGGAGCGAAGCTTGTGCCAGGTACATTTGTAGATCGATCTGGTTTTCGATTGGCTGTTCAATTTGAATGCCAACTTGGGCAAATTCGGATTGTAGATACCAGTGAAGGGTTTTGTAAAACTGAGCACGCGTTGCCGTCTTCAGACTTTCAAAGCTGATCCAAATCGGTAGATAGCCTTGCTGGCTGAGTTGGCGAAAGAGTAGCTGAAAATAGGTGGTCTTGCCCGATTGGCGCGGGGCAAAGAGGGTAAAGTAGCGCCCTTGCTCAACCAACCGTTGACCCTGGGCAACCAGCCCTTCGCGCATCACCGTGTAATGCCGTGCAGGGTCACAGGGACCCGATGTGTTAAAGATTCGCATAGGTGTAGTATAGCATGGTGGATGCGGATCGAGAAACACTTTAAACCGCGTACAGACCGCCAAAGAGCTTGACCAACTCAGTCTTCTCTCCGCGCCCATCAACCGGAATCTGCTCTAGCGGTGCGGCGGCAATGACGCGTTGGGCACCGACGTATAGATATTCTGCATATGCCACACATCCAGCTTCTTCAGCACGGCATCCTTGCCTTGCGCACGCAACGAGACCCCAACGCTGTCGCTGCGGCCAGGGTAGACACGCACCGCCACGCACTGCTTGCCGTTGACAAAGACTTCGACCACGCTCTTATCCACAAAGATGCGTAACTTCAGCAGCTCGTCGGGGGCCAGATAGACGGGCGCGGTCTCTGGCGCACGCGAACGAACATCGGGCGCGACCGAGGAATAGGAGGAATCGAGGGTAATCAGGCTGTCAGTGGCGGAGCGCAGTTGATCGCGCTCCCAACCGGTATACCGTTCCCAGTTACGGTAGCCGCGCTCGCGGTAAAAGGCAATCCGCGTGTACTCTTTTTTGCCCGGCGAACGCAACACATTGATCTCGACCAGCGGGGCATCGTTGGTGTCGATCTCGGCGATCAACTCGATGGCGTTGCCCTCAATCCCTTCCAGCACAATCTCCTGATTGGCCGGCAGCGTCATCCTGCCCACCGTGTGGTGCTCGCCGCGCAAGGATTCAATGTCCCCTGCCGGCTCCACGGCTAGCGCATCGCGCCCGAATTTATCATCGCCCAGCAGGGTCAACCGGCGCGGCAAGGTCATGATTTGATCCCAGCCGACAGTTGGCTTGGCCGGATTCATGTTGAAGATGGCGATGATGCCGCCCTTGCCATCGGGGGTCGCCGATGGGGCGTGAACGCCGCCGGGTGGAAAAGCGCCAAAATTGAACTTATGCTGGGCGGTAACCACAAATTTGTCGCGGCCTTTGTCATAATCACCCAGCAGCGCTTGACCGCCGCTCATGTGGCTAAAAAAGAGCAAGAGATGGCGGTCGCCAATCGGCCAGAAATAAGGGCAGGCGCCATCGTCGCCTACCAACGTAAAGACATCGCCTTCGACAAAGGGGTGCAGATATTCCCAGGTCACCAGATCGTGCGACTTGAGCAGAAAGTCGGCGGCGCGCCGTTTGCCTGATGGTTCATGCGGCCGGGTTCCGCCCGAAAGCGAGTAGTAGACGCCCTCCTTCTGCCAGATACAAGGGTCAAAGACGCGGTAGGGCAGCGGCGAGCCATCGGGATTGGTGCTGGGAATCACGGCTTGCCCAGTTAATTTTTCCCAGTTGAGCAGCAGCGGGTCATGCGAAAGCGCGACCATGTTGCCCACCTTGGTGCCGTGATAGATGGCAATTACCCGCTCCGCTTCCACCAAGGTCGCGCCCGAGAAACAACACTCTTCGGGGTTGGGATAGATGGCATAGGGCAGATCACGCCAGTGAACCAAGTCAGTGCTTACGGCATGACCCCAATGTTGGCGCGGATCCTCGGGTGGATAGGCTTGATAGAAGAGATGCCAACGCCCCTGCCAGAAGCAAAGTCCGTTGGGGTCGTTGAGCGTATTTTCTGGGTTGACGTAGTGATAGATCGGGCGATGGGGATCGTTGGCATAACCCTGCCGGGCGGCGATCAGCCGCTGCATGAGCGGGTTGACCCGGAGTTGGGCTTCCTGCTCGGCCAACGTGTCGGCAAAGGTATAGCGGGGGACCAGAGAAGTGCGATTTGGGTTGGGTTGGGTCGTCATGTGAGTTTCCTATGTTGAAAAAGCAGGTTAAGCCTTTGGCCTCTCTATCTAGTTTTGGGGACAGTCTAAGATTTACTTCCCCGTCTCCACAGGCATCACCACCTGTGCCTTGGGTCCCACAAAGACCACCAACCACGCGCGCAAGTCAGCAAGTCCCTGTAATTTTTCATGGCGCAGATAGGTCTGGATCTGGGTCAATCCTGCTGCTTTCACCGTTTCGAGTTGATCGGCATCTTGCTGTTTGAGATATTTCAACTCAAAGGCGAACTGATAATTGGGGTCAATCGGCGGGCGGCGGGTAAGGAGGAGAGCAACATAGCGGCGATCCGTTTCATATTCGCTAATGACCGTATAAATTTGGGTAGGATAGAGGAGCGCGGCAAAGACAGCCTTGACGTACTTCTCATCAAAACCAACCGCATCGCGATTGGAGAGTTGCAGCAAAATCGACTCAACGGCTTCGATCAACGGGGCGATGTCGTTCTCTTGCGCCAGTTTGAGGACGCGGTCGTAGATACGCAGGTCATCGGCGCGCAGCGCGGCACGGCGCAGGACAATTTGTTGAAAATAGGTGAAGTACAACTGGGTGATGACAAAGTTCGGTGGCTCGAAGATAAAGCGTGAAAGCTCGGCGGCTTTGATCGTGACAATGCCCAAGTAAAAGAGCAGGCTGATCAGGTCATCCCGTGTGAAATCCTTCTCAAAGCTGAATTGGCGTGTCAGTTGGGCGGAGACCTGTCCTTCGGTAATCAACTCGTTGAGGACGGCCAGATTTTGCACCTCTTGGCCTTCCACACGGAAGAGATCGCGCAGTTTGCCATAGTCGCTGGCGATATTGATGTCGAGCAATTCTTCGGGGTATTCTCTGGTGCGGCTAAATTCAGAAGCAAAATAAAGCACCATATCGGGGTTATACAGCTTGGTTTTGGCTTTGCTGTTGAAAAGATAGCCATTGTACCATTGGCGTAGATCCGCCAGTGTAGCCGGCAAGTTGCTCTCTTCCATCCCAACACCGGTAAGAATCTCGGCAACTTCTTGTTCGGTAAATCCCATCATTTGGTGAAACTGAATATCAAGGCTGAGATGTTTGCCGATGTGGAAGCCACTGGTCAAACTGTCGAGCGTCAGCGGCGAGACACCGGTGATGAAGATGCGATCCACCACCCCATCACCGGTAGCGGTTTTGATACTTTCATAAAATTTGCGGACAAAGCCATTACGGCTGACGCTGGTTTTGAACTCTTCTAAGCGAAAGGCGACTAGTTCGTTGGCAAAGTGGTCATATTCGTCAACGAGTACATAAATTTTATCTTGGAACTTGCCAGTGTTCTGGTGATTCTTTGTACGCTCAAAGAGCCGACTGAGGACAATACTTGGTTCTTCGGCAGAGAAAATATAGTGATGATCGGCCTCCGTATAATTCGCTTGATAGGCACTCAAAAAATGACTCACCCCTTGGTTCACATTTTCCAGAAAACCGGCAAAGGTGCTTTCCCGCGTTTGTGTGTTGATCCGGCTAAAATCTAGTTTTAAGACCAAATAACGATTGGCAAGTGGTGTTGGCGTCTGCCCGATTGTATAGTTGCCAAAGATCTCGATAAACTGTGCAGCATACTCTAGCCCATAATAACATTGCAGCATTGAAACAAAGAGCGTCTTGCCAAAACGGCGCGGACGCAGATAGAAGAGATAGGGTTCGTTCATCTGCTCTAGTTGGGCGATAAACGCAGTGCGGTCAACCAAGTAGTACTTTTCTTTGGCCAATTTGGTAAAATTGCTAACCCCATACGGTAATTTGAGCATGTTCTCTTTCTGTCGCTTTGCAATCGCAGTTTAAACCCGCGCCTAAAAATGCGTGCAAGAATTATACCATATCCCTCAAGCAACCCTAGCCCTCTTGTGGTAATCGCCAAGCCGAGCGAGCCTTTACTCTATACGCGTTAAGACAACGACGGGAATGACGCGCGTGGTTTTGCGCTGATACTCGGCAAAACCCGGCAGATCGACATATATATGATCAATCTGCCCTAGATCAACATGGGACTGCTGCGGTGGACAAACTGACCGCTGCCCGGCTCAACCAACAACTCGTCGCCATCCACGACCAGGTTGCCGCGCACAAAGACTTTCTCGGCCTTGCCACACACACTATAGCCTTCAAATAGGTTGTAATCAATCGCGCTGTGATGGGTGCGCGCGCTGACTACATGTTTGGTGTCGCCGTCCCAGATCACAATGTCGGCATCGCTGCCTACCGCCAACGTGCCCTTCTTGGGATAAAGACCAAACAGCTTGGCGGGATTGGTGGCGACGAGTTCAACAAAGCGGCTGGGCGTGATGCGTCCGCTGCACACGCCTGCATCCCACAGCATATAGAGGCGATCTTCGATGCCGGGCACGCCGTTGGGAATTTTGGCGAAGCTTTCCTTGCCCAACACCTTCTGCGTCTTATAGTGCCACGGGCAGTGATCGGTG
>Ga0209490_10001887_pt1 | contig 20087 bp, 14 predicted proteins | sample MAT06_FD_187209 | JGI IMG/M metagenome (GOLD analysis project Ga0209490, IMG submission 187209) | Freshwater microbial communities from Lake Fryxell liftoff mats and glacier meltwater in Antarctica - MAT-06 (SPAdes) (version 2) | ecosystem: Environmental > Aquatic > Freshwater > Ice > Liftoff... | reverse complement strand
GTCACGCCGCAGTTAGGAAGCGCCCTTGTCGCGCTTTTCTGAGAGGCTCTTCATGAAAGTTAGGCTGAGGAGCGATCAGAGGGTTTCGCCACGGGCTGATAGTGTGCATGCGATTGTTGTTCGCGTCGCACCACCAAGTCTCGAGAATGTAGTAGTCACAGTGTAAATCGCAGCCGCCCAGTTCATCGATGTCGTAGCCCTCGAGCAAAAGAAGTGCTAACCGGTTTGCTTCGTGGGGTTCGACTCCTGCATTAAGGAAGGTGACGAGCAGATCTGCTGATGGACTTTCCGAGGGAACGAGGGTCCAATCTAGATCCTGCTGCGCTGAAGCCTGAAATGCAGCTGTTGCAGAGATCACGATGGATGCAATTGAGAGAGCTACCTTGTTACGCATACTGGAACTCCTATATCTCTAAAGTAAAGCTATGCGGGCACGCGCCGCATTTCATTGAATCAGGCTCGACCAACCTCCCACCAAATCACCCCAAGCTTCGGATCGGCATCGCCGAGCCTCGGTGCGAAAGGGGTCCATCCAAGCCGCGCCTTCGTCGCAGCGTTCGCAGACGATTGAAACACGGTCGAATCGGCACCTACACGCGGTGCAGGTCGCCTTGTCTCGTTCCACAGCACTCTCAATGCCGTGTGACTACTCGATCGAGAACGCACGCGGCGCCGCAACTCCCGACGCGAGCAGCTCGAAAATTGCGAGGTCATCCGGCAACTCGATGCTGGGCAACTTCGCGGTGGACTCGCCCACCTCCGGTGGACACGGGCGCGCGATAGGCTCCGGCCTGTCGCAAGGAGGGTGACACATGACACAGAGCATTTCCACACCGCGCCAATACAACCGTGAGTTCCGCGAGTCCGCCGTCAAGCTCGTGCTTGCCGAAGGCTCGTCCGTCACCGGCGCCGCCGGTCGTCTCGGCATGCCCATGAACACCCTCTCCGCGTGGGTCGTCGATGCCCGCGCCGGTCGAAGCGGACGCCCACGCCGAAGCCGCATTGCCCAAGCGCACCTGCAACTCCGCCCAGACTTCCGGCTCGTCCCTCCGGGGCGTGAGCGCCAGCGCCCGTTCGAACGCCGCGACTGCATCCGTGTAGCGCTGTTGCGCGTGGAGCGACTGGCCTTGCAGCGTGCGGGCCGTTCTCGCCTGCCCGCGTGCCGCGCTGGCCTCTGTTTGAGCACGCGCGGTGAGCTGATCCGCCGCGAGAAGTCGCTTCTCCTCGGCATCCGCCGCAAGATCGAAGTTCGCGGCCGCGGAGGCGAAGTTGCGGACCGCGAAATCGGCCAAGCCGCAATCCATGGAATCGGTGCCGGGGTCCGCGTTCACCGTCGCCGCGAACAGGTCGATGGCTTCGTGCAATTCCATCGCCGGGATGCCCTTCTTCTCAGCCAAGCTCGCGACCGCGCGCTCGGAAAGTTGCTCGGGCGTGAGCTTGAGCGCGGCGAGTTCGGACTGAAGGCGCGTCCGCTCGTCGACGACGGCCTGCACGTAGCCGCGCTGCGTGGCAAGCTCAAGCTCGAGTTCCGTCGTCCGAGCGGACACTCGACGCAGCCGGTCCTAAATCTCCTTCGTCCGCAGTTGGAGCGCCAGCGCGAGATTCTCCAGTTGCTCGCGCGAAGCCACCAAGTAGAAGAGGTGCGCGCTCGACTGCAGCTTCTCGCGGTGCGCCCGCTGGAGTACGCATCGCTCCTCGTCCTCTGTCTTGTGTACGTCGTACGGAAAGCCCTCGCCGCAGACGAACACGTACACCGGCTTGCCTAACTCGCGGGCGATATCGACCTCGAGCTGGGTGTAGCTCCGGCGCTCCTCGTCTGGTCCGCGTTCCTGCGGTTCGAAGCCGTAGATCTCGCCCGCGACGTGGATCACCGCGTCGCAGTCGTCGATCTTGGACCGCAACATCTCGCGCACCGTGCTGGCCTCGGGCGGGAAGGCCGTCTGCTCGATCGCGACGCAACCAAGCGTGGCGAGCGCCTTGGCGACGATCGCTCGGCACGAGCCGAGGTCGCGGCTGGTTGCGATGACGAAGATCTCTGGGCGAACTGAATCGGCCATGCGGGTTTCGCGGGTACCACCGCACCTGCGAAGGACGGATCGTACTTCGTGGACGAAGCGGTTGTGCCTGCCATGGTTGCGATTTCGCGATGCACACTTCGAACTCGCGACGGGTCACGAGAACGGTGACGAAAAAAGCGGCGCAAAAAGCGGCGCACTCCGTGGCACAAAGTCGGCGCGGAGAGCGGCGCAGCATCCGACCGCGCCAGACTGCGGGCGACTGCCGTTGAGCGAAAAACGCTAGGAAACAAGGCGTTTTCGCAGTCGTGCGCAGTCGGTTGCGGTCCGTTGCAGAATCACGAGATGGGCTGGGTGGGATTCGAACCCACGTCACGGCGATTATGAGTCGCTGGCTCTGGGCCGCTGAGCTACCAGCCCGCGCGGCTTTGCCGCGAGAGAGTAGAAAGCCGTAAGCAGACAGCAGATAGTAGAGCATCCGCTATCTTCTCGCCGCGATGCACGATGGCACAACGAGCCCCGGTACCGGCGCGACCTTTTCGGTGGCGCTCGAAGTTCGGGATCTCGTGAAATCATTTCCAGGAACGCGGGCACTTGATGGCGTCTCGCTCGCGTTTCGTCGCGGAGAGATTCACGGCATCATCGGAGAGAACGGCGCTGGCAAGAGCACGCTGATGAAGATCCTCGCGGGCGTGCAGCCGCCGGACTCGGGCGAGGTGTTCATCGACGGTGTTTGCGTCCATCTGCGCTCGGTGCGCGATGCGCTCGATCGTGGCGTCGCGATGATTCACCAAGAGCTGAATCTTGTCGGCGACCTGAGTGCTGCCGAGAACATTGCGCTCGGCCGCGAACCGAATCGTTTCGGTTTCGTCGCGCGCCGCACCATGCTCCGCGACGCCAGAGCTGCGCTCTCCGAGGTTGGCGCGACGTTCTCGCCATCGTTACGGGTCAACGATCTGTCAATCGCGGCGCAGCAGCTGGTCGAGATCGCCAAGGCGCTGGCATGCGACGCTCGCTTCCTCATCATGGACGAGCCGACCGCCGTCCTCTCCGAACGCGAGACGACGGCGCTGTTCGCGTTGATCAAGCGCCTCGCAGCCCGCGGCGTCACGATCGCCTACATCTCGCACCTTCTCCCAGAAGTACTCGCACTTTCAAACCGCATCTCGGTGCTGCGCGACGGCAAACTCGTCAGCACAGTTATCCCGAGCGATGTCGATGAATCGCGCCTCGCTGGACTCATGGTCGGGCGCGCACTCGCCGACATTTTTCCGCCCCGCGCCGCGCCGCCGCGGGCCTCGCCTCTGCTTGAGATCCGCAACCTGCGGGTTGGCGCGGCGGTTCGCGACGTTTCGTTCACCGTCGCGAGCGGCGAAATTGTTGGGCTCGCTGGACTCGTCGGCAGCGGCCGCACGGAGACTGCGGAAGCGATCGTCGGACTTCGCCCGCGCGATTCGGGCACCATCTTGCTAAGCGGCAAGGCAGTGCGATTTCGCGGACCGCGCGCCGCGCTTGAAGCGGGGATCGCGTACGTCTCCGAAGATCGCAAGGCCCGCGGCGTGCACCTCGCGATGAGTTGTGTCGAGAACGTCACGATTCCGCATCTCAAAGCTTTTGGTCGCGTGTTTCCCGATCGCCGCCGCGAAAGAGCAACTGCTGACACGTGGATCGCACGCCTCGCCATTCGCTGCCCGAACCCGCGGGCCCCGATCAGGACCCTTTCGGGCGGAAACCAGCAAAAGTTCGCTGTCGCCAAGTGGCTCGACGCGCTGCCGAAAGACCGGCCTCGGGTGATTCTGCTCGATGAACCAACGCGCGGAATCGATCTCGGGGCGAAGCTTCAGATGTATCGACTCATCGCGGATCTGGCCGCCCAAGGACTCGCGTGCGTCCTCATCTCCAGCGAGTTGCCTGAGCTAATTGGACTCTGTCATCGCATCGTGGTGCTCCGTGCGGGCGAGGTTGCCGGTACTGTCGATGGTGACTCCGCAACCGAGGAATCGGTTATGCGATTAGCGGCAGGCGTTGGAACACGCCGCGTGGGCAACGAGTTCGGGAGGACGGGCTAAATGCTGGCGCGCATCGCGGGTCTGTTTGAACGGTACGGCGTGATCGTTGCGTTTCTCGTCCTTCTCGTATGGAACGCTGTCTTCGCTGAGAGCGCTGCGGACTTTCGTCGGCCGGAGAACCTGCGAAACATTCTGAATCAGAACGCGGCGACTGGCATCGTCGCCGTCGGCATGACGCTCGTGATCGTCGCTGGTGGCATCGATCTCGCGGTGGGCAGTGTGATGGCGCTGTGCGGCGCTGTCGCGCTCGTCGTCGCGAACGCGCTCGCGCTGCGCGGATTCGGCGAAACGAGCTGCGTCATTGCGGGACTGTTCGCAGGACTCGCAACGGGCATCGCCTGCGGAACGGTGAATGGCCTACTTGTCACACTTGGCCGGCTACCCGCGTTCATCGCGACGTTAGGCGGACTCGTCGGCTATCGCTCGATCACGCTCGCGCTCGCCGACGCGGGTGAGATTCGCGCTGCGAAGACCGACCTCCTCGGCGCGATCGGCCGCGGTGGCATCCCAGTCATTCCAAGTACGTGGATGGAAAGCGGGCGCACGCTCACCTTCACTTGGAACATCATTCTCTTCTTCGTCGTCGCGATCGTCGGTCAGGTGCTTCTGTCGCGCACTCGATACGGGAGGCATCTCGTCGCCGTCGGCGGAAATGAGACGGCGGCGCGGTACTCGGCGGTTGCCGTTGACCGCGTTCGGCTTATTGCGTTCGTGCTCGTTGGTCTGTGCAGTGCCATCGCGGGGCTGATGCAAACCGCTCGGATGGCGTCGGTCAGCTCGTCGCAGCTCGGACTCCAAATGGAGCTCGATGCCATCGCAGCTGTCGTGATCGGTGGAACGAGCATGGCCGGCGGCAAGGGACGCATCTGGGGTACGGTGCTCGGCCTCCTGATTCTCGCCATCATCAATAACATGCTCGTGATGTCCGCCGTCTCGTCGCACTGGCACGGTGCGGTGAAAGGCATGATCATCGTGCTTGCGGTACTCATTCAGCGCAGTCGTCGCGCGTGAGTTCTTTCGTTCGAACATCCACTTGGACTCCCTCTCATGACCCTCACTCGTCGTCAATCGCTCGGACTTCTCGCTGCCACCGCCGTCAGTGCTCCCGCATTCGGGCAAGCTCCTGCGGGAAGCGCTTCGTCACGGAAGAAGGTCTCGATCGGCGTGAGCATTCCTGCGGCCGACCACGGTTGGACTGCGGGTGTCCTCTGGTGGGCGAAGCAAGCGATGGCGCTCTATCCGGAGATTGAGTGGACCCTCGCCCCGGCCGCGAACCCAGAGAAACAGATCGCCGACATCGAGACGATGCTCGCCAAGGGCGTGCAAGGGCTCGTCATTCTCGCCACCGAGAGCGCGCCACTGACACCGGTCGCGAAGCAAGCTTCGGAACGCGGCACATTCATCGTCAACGTCGACCGAGGTTTCCTCGAGCCGGTCGCTGACATCTTCCTCGAGGGCGACAACAAGTCATTCGGTCGCAAGTCAGCGCAGTTCATCGTAGATCGTGTTAATAAGACGGGTGGAGGCAAGGCCAAGGTCGTCGTTCTTGAAGGTATCCCCTGCACCGTCAACACCGACCGCGTCACCGCAGCGGCCGAAGTATTCAAAGCGAACCCAGGGATTGAGATCGTCGGTCAAGCGAGCGGCATGTGGAACCGTCAGAAGGCGCTCGAAGTGATGGAGACGCTCCTCGTCAAGAATCCGAAGATCGACGTGGTGTGGGCGTCCGACGACGACATGGCGCTCGGTGCGGAGCAGGCGATCAAGGAGGCAGGTCGCGAGAAGAGCATCTGGATTCTCGGCGGCGCAGGTATGAAAGACATCGTGAAGCGCGTTAAGGAGAATGATCCGATGTATCCAGCCGACATCACATATCCCCCGTCGATGATCGCAACCGGAATCCAACTCGCGGTCGGCGTGCTCCGCGACGGCAACCGCGCCAAGATCCAATCATTCATGCCGCGGCACATGATGATCGATGTTGAACTCATCACTCCAGCGAACGCGGATAAGTACTACTTTGCAGAGAGCGTCTACTGAGCGCCTCGACTGAGCGCCCGTGGGTCGCTCTGCCTTGTCAGTGACTTACGGACACTGCCCCCAACTGCCTAACAGAATCGCGATGTCGCTCGAGCCTGTCGTTTTATCGCCGTCGAGATCGCCGCCTACGAGCGACCATTGTCCGAGCAACAACGCCAGATCAGCGGGACCAACGCTTCCGTCAAAATCGAGATCTGCGACGCACGCCGGAGATTCGGGCACGACGTCTTGCCACGTCGTACCGACTCGAATCTCATCGGTCGTAAAGCCGCCTTGATTGTCGATACAGAGGCCATTGGATAACGACCGAGAGTCAGTGATGTTCAGCATCGCCGCGGGCGTTGCCGGAACGACCGCGCCGACAGCGGGATTGACATACAGCTTGCAGCTGTGCCCACCACCCGGGGCTGGCGCGATCTCGACGACGAGGAGCGCTGTGACACCTTCGACGACCGGCACACCTGAGAACGAGACCATCGCTTCTCCACTCCCCATCCCTTCCATGAGCCCATAGAAGCCGAATATTCCGATCGGAATGCCAACGTAGACTCCGTCCGAGGCATCGCCGATCCGGACGCCTCCCCAGGAACCGAAACTTGCATCGGGCCTCAGGAGAAACGACACGAAGATGCTCGTTGAGCCAGCTCGTGGTGGGGAGAACGATCGGCAGTACATCGAGAGCGGAAAGACGCTTTCCGTCGTTCCCGTTACCGCCCCGCCAGGTGTCGCCACCATCCCCAGGTACGTGAGTCCGACGCCCGTCACCGACGTCGGCTGGTCGAGCGTCACATCGGTCCACGCTGTGCTCCAGCCAAAGCCACCGCTCGATCCGTTGAGATCAGCGAGCGGACCGTTGCCAAAGCCGTCATAGGCGATCAGTTGTGCGGAAGCCACCGAAGGCAGCGCCACAGTCGCGATGAGTGCAATTGCCGGGAGACAAGTGGCAACGAACGCGGCGTGCAATGTGCGAGAATTGGCCATGACTAGAGGATTGCAGCCTGCTGATGCGCGCACCATCGGGGAGGTGCCCGTATCTGAGCGCCTGCGATGACGCAATCGCGTCGTTCACACCACTGTGATTGAGTAGATTCGACGTGCCGGTCACGGGAGGAACCTATTGCGTTCGACGGGATTTGGCAAAGCGCACGCCTCGGCTCTCCCGAACCAACGAATGCGCCGGTCAGCGACGAATCGATAGCTGGCATCGCGCAACAGGCGCGGGACGATGACGCCTACCGCGCCGAAGAGAGCCCAAATCCCGCCCATGCGCTTCAAGAAACGTATCACCGCGTCTCCCCGAACGAGTAGTTCGTCCTCATCGAGAAAGACGACGGTGGTGAGATCAGTAGGTTTGTTAGGTAGCGAGAGCGCCGCGTAGGTCATGCCTTGCAGCGGCGCGAAGCGAATCGTGCCGCGGTGATCGTGCCGAAGAATCCACCGCACCGCCGCGTGGCAGAGGCCGCAGTCGCCGTCGTAGAAGAGGATGGAGTCAGTGGAGGTCAATCTGATGGTGTCGAATGTGCGCTCAGAGCGTACTCCCGTCGGCCGCTGCGGGAAGTTCGCTGCGCACGAGCGACCAGCCCTCGACGTCGACGCCATCGGTGCACCAAGCGATCGGCTCACCGCTCACCTCGATACCCGCAGCTCGCACGAGCCCATCCTCGCACGACAGTACGCGAGCCTCGCGCAACGGCCACGAGGGATGAGCGACGCGGCCACGGAGGATGCGACCGAAACGCTGACTAAAAAGATAGTAACGCTCAGTCAAGAAGTGCGCGAGCGAGCCTGGGAGCGCCGGTGGCAACGATTCACCGCGTTCCCAGACAACGTGCGACGCGCCGTCGCCCCAGCGCCGTCGAAGCGCATAGTCGGTCACCGTCGCAGTGCGTGCGACGTCGAAAGTGCTCCACTCGTAGGGCAAACTCCAGAGTGCTCGCGCGCCGATGACCGGGAGCAAGTGTTCTGCGTCGAGCGAAAAGAACCACACGCCGCTGCGCCCCGCGTGTTTCACGTAGGTACGGACGTTGCACTCGAAGAACTGACGCGTCGCCGAAAGATCGGGCACTCCACGAAACCGAGTTTCCCGCATCTCAAAAGGCACCAAACCAATCCACGCCTGACCGCCGTAACAGTCGAGTTCGAGCTGGCTTGGAATGGCGCGTCGCATCAAGGCCGCTTCGACTGGCCAATGCAGGAAGGCGAGGTCGTGCCAGCGCATGCGAACGGACGGAGCAAGCGACATCGGCGCATGGTACGGATCAACGTCCGTGCAGCATCGCTCTACGACCACGATCCAAGGACGACTGCGAGATCTTGAGCGTCTACGGCGCAATCGTGATTGACATCCGCCGGGCAGGTGGCGCAGTCGACGCAGCCGCCCCACGCGCCGAGCAGTATTCCCAGATCACTGCTGTCCACAGAACCATCGAGATTCAGGTCGCCAGCGCTTCGCCCCACAGACGCCGCTTTGTCCGCCTGAATCAGTCCATATCCGCGGACGAACAGCGGATCGGTCGAACCGTTCGCGACGAAATCGGTCGCGGTAGCGAACAGCGCCGAGCGCAACGTTGCCACCGTGAAATCGCCGCGCGCCTGCAAGATGCACGCGACAGCTCCGGCGACGAGCGGCGTCGAGAGACTCGTACCGCTGACGGCGGCGAGGCCAGTCGCGTTCGTCGAGTGAATCGTTGCTGTCGCGACGCCGCGCGCGAGAATCTCAGGCTTCACGCGGCCATCGGCCGAGGGTCCGTCGGACGAGAAGTCCGCGATTACGCCGTCGCTCGCGACCGCGCCGCACGTGATGACGTCAAACGCGTCAGCCGGTGCCCCGAGGTGATTCGTCGCCGGATCGCGGTCATGGCCGCCGTTGCCCGCGGCGGTGAGGCAGACCAGTCCATTCTCCGTTGCGGTATTCACAGCGATCGTCGTGACGGCAGTTTGGCCGTCGAAGTCGCTCGGTAGATACCAATCGAAATAGCCAAGAGAACTCGTCGCGAGATCGGCGCCGTTCGCCTCGATGAACTCAAGGCCAGCAACGTAATAGTCTTCCTCGACCGGCGTCTCGCTGGACACATCTTCGGTCTTCGCGAGCACGAACGATGCTTCATACGCAGTGCCGACGAGCTCGCCAGGCAGATAGGCCGCGAGCGTGCCGAGAATCCACGTGCCGTGCCGGTGTTGATTACTCGCGTCACCCCGTTCGATGTCGGTATTCGGGTCGTCGTTGATGAAGTCGTGTTCTGCGAGCACATCGAGCGGATGCTCCGCCGACGCGAATGCCTCGTGAACGCGATGGAAGCCGGTGTCAAGAATGCCGACGACAATGCCAGCGCCGTGAAACCCTCGCGCGTGCAGCGAGGCAAGGTCCATCTGCATAACTTGCTCTGTCGAAGCGCCATAGTCGTCGCTCGCGACGCCGCCAGACATCGCGACCGCTTCGGCGTTCGGTAGACCAGCAGCACGCACAGGTTGCGTAGAGACTACGAACGGCAGTGACGCAAGTGCGAGTCGCGCTGCGGGGCTGATCTCAACGCTGATCGCATTCAGCCAGCGGCTCTCGACCCGCACTCGTCCGCCGAGCGCCTGCACCGCGCTGACGTACGCGGGGTTGACAGGCAGATCGCGGACGTCCATGACACCCGGTGCCGATCGTCGGGCGCTTCTCCGCGCGATCGCCCTCTCGGTGAGTGCAGTCTGCGCGAGCGCGTTCGCGTCACCGGCGCCCTTATCACGGAAGAAGACCCAGGTTGGTCGAGCGTGAACGCTCAGTCCATGACTGGGTTTGGGTGCGCCAAGAATAGGTGCATGAATTGGCGCGCTAGCCAGCGCGGCTAGTGCGACGGTCGCGGCGAGAAGCATGCCTTCATTCTGACCGCTATTTCGTTGGGTGTGACTCGCAACCATGGTTCTTCGGGAGCATTTCGCGAACAACTCCCGCGTTCGCGACCGCATCGGACGGCTTGCAGTGGATGTCGTCGTGCCGCCGGATTGGCAGGCGATCGAGCCGTCTTCAACCCGGTCCAGACTGGTTCAGGAGGTGCGGTGGCTTTTTTCCCGCCGCACAGCATCGAAATCGCGGGCGGGTTCGAGGAGAGAGTTGTTTGCCTGTCACGGCCTTCTGGCCGATACTGCTTGTTCGCATGTTGGCGCCCCGACGTCGATTCACTCAGCCACTCCCATTCACCACAGCGGTGATGGTGGCGGTTTTGGTCGCGCTCGCGTCGACGTTCGCCGACGCCAACGTCGGCGGGGAGTTCGCGCGAAGCCGTTCTGATGCTCGGCTCGCGGATGTTCGCTTGGCTGCCGGTTTCGTCCTCACGGGACGAACGATCGCCGCGGCGCTCTCGAATGTTGCCGAAGGACTTGAAGACGATTGGACGCGGCCAATTCGGCGCGCGACCGGCAGCTACTGGATCACGTCTGGCGACAGCGTCTCATGTGTGGCTTCCTCGACGATGAGCGTTGAAGTGAAGTCGTCAGTGAGCGCAAGAGTTCACCGGGTGCTCGATGACGAGCGCCGCGCGTGTGATCAACGGACAGCGATCCACCGACGCCTACTGAACTTGCCTCCGCCAGCCTGCGCCTGAGCGTTGAAGGTCGATTGTTCGGTTCCAATCGCTGCACTTGACATGTCACTTGACACGATCGCATTCCCCGCGAGCACGCTGCTCGCGTTTCGTCGCCCGTTCGCACGAGCGTGAGGCGACCGACAGAGAAAGGCATACTCCAATGGGCGTTCCGTTTTTTGGCCCCCTGATGAAGAAGATCCTCGGTTCCCGCAACGAGCGCATGCGCAAGCGACTCGAGCGCGTCGTCGACAAAGTTGACGGGTTCGAACCTGCAGTGCGAAAGCTCACCGATCCTGAGCTTCAGGCGAAAACCGACGAGTTCCGGCGTCGTATTAAGGATGGCGAGAAGACGCTTCCGATGATTCCCGAAGTACTGGCAGTCGCGCGTGAAGCGATGGACCGCGCTGTTGGAATTCGGAACATCTTCAACCCGCACGAGAAGTTTGATCCCGCGGCGCTCCCAGCGGAGGCGCGTCAACTCTACGCCGAGACGAAGGCGATCATGGACGCGACGCCAGCGCGGCCGCCTGAGGGCGCTTTGCGTGGCTGCCGTGAGCCGATCGCGGCTTGGCAGTTCGTCGACATCCCCTTAGCGATCTATGCGGCAGTGCGCGAACTGTTGCCCGATAGTCGCCCCCCATTCCGCGCCCGTCCCTTCTACGTCCAGATCACGGGTGCGATCGTCCTTTCCGAGGGGCGCATCTCCGAGATGAAGACAGGCGAAGGAAAGACAATCGTCGGTCCGCTCGCGTGCTACCTCGCCGCGTGCGAGGGCAACCAAGTCCACGTGGTCACAGTGAATGACTACCTCGTTCAGCGCGATCGCGACTGGACGTTTCCGTTCTTCCGCGCGCTCGGATTGACTGTCGGCGCCATCCATCCGATGCACATGCAGAGCTCCGAAGACAAGAAGATCGCGTACTCATGCGACGTGCTGTACGGCACGACCAGTGAGTTTGGCTTCGACTACCTCCGCGACAACATGAAGGTACGTCCGGAGGAGCAACTCCAAAAGCACCGCGGTTTCGCAATCGTCGACGAAGTTGACTCGACGCTGATCGACGAAGCGCGTACGCCGCTCATTATCTCGGGTCCTGCCCACGCATTCTCACCACGCTATGAACTTGCAGACCGGCTCGCTCGGCATCTCGTCGCGCGACAGGCGACATGGAACGCCGCTGACGAAAAGGTTCAGTCTTGTAAGGCGGAGATCGCCGGGCTTGAGGGTGATATGCGAAACGCGCGCGACCGCGCAACCGTGCCAGCGATGAAAACGAGAATGGACGCTGCGAAGAAGCGGCTTCCCGAACTCGAGAGCACGCGCGACAAGAACACGCAGTTCTACGAGATCGAACTCGATAAGAAGCGCACGACGATGACCCACGACGGCATCGCCGAAGCGCAGAAGGTTGCGGGCGTGGGCAGCTTCTACGTCGGCGACAACATCGATCTCCCCCACTTGCTTGAGCAATCGCTTCGATCGCACACCGTGTATCAGCGCGATCGCGACTACGTCGTCGCTCCCGACGAACAGGGCGTAGAGAGCATCGTCATCGTCGATCAGAACACCGGTCGCAAGATGGTTGGGCGCCAATGGTCTGACGGATTGCACCAAGCTGTCGAAGCCAAGGAAGCGGTCCGCATCAAGGAAGAAACCCAGACGATGGCGACGATCACGATTCAGAACTACTTCAAGCTCTACAAACGACTCGCTGGTATGACCGGTACCGCCGATACCGAGGCCACAGAGTTCCACGAGATCTACCGTCTTGACGTCGTGAGCATTCCAACGAACGTCTCGCCGATCCGCCAAGATCGCAACGATCTCGTGTTTCTCCAAGTGAAGGACAAGTGGGACGCGATCGTCGAAGAGGTCAAAAGCTTTCACGACATCGGCCGTCCGGTGCTGGTCGGTACGACGAGCGTTGAGAAGTCGGAGATGCTCGCCCAGCTGTTAGGCAAGAAACATCAGATCCGTCATGAAGTCTTGAATGCGAAACAGCACGAGCGCGAAGCCGACATCATCCTCGGCGCTGGCGCGCTCGGTGCCGTCATGATCGCCACGAACATGGCAGGCCGTGGAACCGACATCAAGCTACAAAAGTTTACTCGCGATGAGTTAGTTGAGCATTGGAAGCGACGAAACATCTGCCCGCGCGAGGCGAAGCCAGAATGGTCCGATGAACAGATCATCGCGAGTGCGTATCGGCATATGGCGATCCGAGAGATCGGCAAGCCCCAAGTCGAGGGGCTCGACGATGCCGCTGTGTACCTAGCGCTCCTGCGACACTGGGTCGTTGAGCGCGGCGTCGCGGAGAAGAAAGCAGCCGGAATGTCTGCGGCGGCGTGCGTTGCCGAACTGGACGCGATCGGTGGTCCACCGATTCACCGGCTGAAGATGTTCAAGAACATCGAAGAGATGGGAGGCTTGCACATCGTCGGCACTGAGCGCCACGAAAGCCGCCGCATCGACAACCAGCTCCGCGGTCGTGCTGGCCGCCAAGGTGACGACGGTTCATCTCGCTTCTTCCTGTCGCTCGAAGACGACTTGATGAAGATGTTCGCTGGCAAGACCACGCTCAACGTGCTCTCGCGACTCGGCATGAAAGAAGGCGATGCGCTCGACAGTCCGATGTTGACGCGCGCCGTGGAGAAGGCGCAGCGGAAGGTTGAGGAACGCAACTTCCAGATGCGCAAGCAGATCCTTGAGTATGACGAGCCGATGGAATTCCAGCGCCGCGCGTTCTATGGACTTCGTCAGCCAATCGTGGAAGGCAGAAAGGTGCGCGGGACGGTGGTTGGTTATCTTGAGTCCGCAGCACGACAAGCGGGCAATCACTATCTCGCAAAGGCGTACGTCGGCAACTGCATCTCAGAATGGGTACGCGAGAAGGCTGGCGTACACGTCGATGGTTCGCGATTCCTCAGCAAGGAGCGAGCCGAGATGCACACCTTCATCGTGAAGGAGTGCCTTGAAGAGTCCAGCGCGACGATTCGCGCGACCGCAAACGAGTACCTCTCGGACGAGGTTGATCGCTCGGAATGGGACGTCGAAGGGTTCGCCAATTGGGCGAAACAGCATTTCGATGCAACGCTCGACGAGAAGTCTGTTCGCGAGAGCGAGCCGCTTGACGTAGTCCGCAAGATCGAGGCGGCAGCGGAGAAGAAGTTCAAAGCAATCGACTTCTCACCGCTCGACCAATACTTAGAGCGCGGTTACGGGCGCAAGGAACTCGCTGCGTGGGCGACGCGCACATTCGGAGTGCCATTCGACCCCACGATGTTTGCGGATACGGCGCGATCTTCTGGCGGCGTGGATCCGGTTGCGGCGAGCACAGAGAAACTCGTGAAAAGCGCGCTCGACGCGTATCGCGAGCGGGAGATCAACTACCCGATCGACTTCGCGATTGAGGTGACCTCGGGGCTCATGGCGCAGAACCCGCAGGCGGCGCTGACGCAGTTCTGCGCGTGGGTGAAGTCACGGTACGAGTTGAACTGGACGCCGGAGTCGCTTCCGTCGAGCGACCCTCGCGAATTGCGTCGACTCATTGCTGAACAGGCTGTGACGTGGGATCAAACCAAGATCAAGAACCGCGCCTCGAAGTGCGCAGCGGCGGTTGCCCGCGAGCCGGCGGACCAGCACGGTGAAGCGGCAGATCGCTGGTTCCAAAACGAGTGCATGATTCGCCTCACCGACGACGAGAAGCAAGAGGCCGCGAAAGACATCGCAACATTTGCATCCGCACGGATCGCAGAGCATCTTCGCTCCGAGGTCACGCAATTCGAGCGGTGGGTGCTGTTGCAGATTCTTGACACCGCGTGGAAGGATCACCTCCACAGCATGGATCAAGTCCGTGATTCGATCGGCTTCCGAGCGTTCAGCCAGAAGGATCCGCGCATCGAGTTCAAGAAGGAGGCAGCGCGGCTCTTCGAGGAGATGCAAGAAGTCGTGCGCGACCGCGTGACGGACATCGCGCTCAAGGGTCGACTGACGCCGCAAGTGCCGCGCATGCAGCAGCAGCCGGAAATCGGTGCGGTCGAAGCCCCGACCGCGCTCTCCGCTGGGGCGCAGCAGTCTGCTCAAGTCGCGCCGGCGGCGCAGCGTCCGGTGCCATCGCCAGCAATGCCCGCGATCGCTGCGGCGGCACAGATGGTGCGCGGTTCGGCTCAGCAGGAGCGTGATCTCGAGATCGCCGCGCGAGCGGGATCACCCGAGGGGTCCACCCCTGCCGGGGCGCCCACGCGAAGTGGTCCGCCGGTCGTCGGACGCAACGAGCCGTGTCCCTGTGGCTCGGGCAAGAAGTACAAGCAGTGCCACGGTCGCAAGGAACCGGCGAATGCGTAGTCAAGACGCTCTGATTTTCGCCAAGGACTACTGCCGAGCCCGCTCGGCAGTAGTCCCAGCGGGAGTTGGTTGGAACAGCGCCTGAACCAAACGGCGCGAACCACGCCGATCAACACCCGCAATCAGTTGCGGAGCGCCAGCGCTACGCTACACTCGGACCCTTCGGCGCGGCGACCGCGCCGCGCAGAGTAGATGCGCCTCGTTAGCTCAGTTGGTAGAGCAGCTGACTCTTAATCAGCGGGTCGTAGGTTCGAGTCCTACACGGGGCATTGATTTTCAAATTGGGGCAGTGCGACGCATCAGGTCGCAACGGAAGGACCCAAGGCCACAATCATGCGAGACTTGGTCGTTGTCGTTTTTGTGTCGATCGCGCTCGCGTCGTCGCAACCGGCGGAAGCCAATCACAGCGAATCGTGCCCCCACTGTGGGGACAAGTGCGGGGAGCACTGCGGGGAGTTGACTTGCCGAATCGGTTGAACGTCGCGACGCCCGCGCTTCGAGTAGCCGACTTCGACGGTCACCGTTGGCGGATTGGAATCGAGGTCGAAACTCTCACGCGTCAGCGAGGAGACTTCGCTCGCGCGAAAGCCGGTCGCGGCAGCGATGCGATAGGCGGCCGCAGTCCACCGACATCAACGACGGTTGCCGTGACGCGGCCGTCGCGTGTGACTCGCACCATGTCGCGTCCGCCGAGTGAGCCGAGAAGTGAGCGAGGAAGAACGACCGAGAGGCCCCCATCCAAGACAAACCGACTCCTCCAGCTCGCGAAGGCTGTCCCCATTCGGGCACGCGACCTGGAACGCGCCGCCATCCCCCGCGCCTGCCCCCGTCGGCTCGCCGATCGGGGAGCGACCGAGTGAGTCGCTTCGGGGCTGTAACGCCTCGCCGGATCAGACCTCCGCGAGACCGCCACACTCGCTGACGTGGTAAAGCGGTATCCGAAGGCGATCCTGTGGGGCGGCTGAAGATCGGGCACCAACGGACGCATGCCGGACCGGAAACTAACGACTGCGATGTCGCCGGAGATCGCGAGATCGCTTGTGTACCGTCTCGTCTGCAAATTCGCGTGTGGAAAAGCTGACGACTCCTGTCGGTTGCCGTCGTCTGCCACGCGCCGCGTTGACTTCCCGTGATCGGCAGGTCATGAGGGCCCCAGTTTTTTAGCCGCAACACGGAGACCCAACATGACCAGCCTCGAACATTCTAACTCCTCCCCGATCCTCGAACAGCTCTTCGCACTCGTCACTGAGCACGGCGCCGAGTCCATGTCACAAGCATTCGCCACTCTCGTCAACGCCGCCATGCGCGCCGAACGCGAATCCGTCCTCGGTGCCGCCGACTACGAGCGATCACCCGAACGCCGAGGCTACGCGAGCGGCTTCAAGGCAAAGACGCTCCTCACCCGCGCTGGCAAAGTCGAGCTCCGCGTGCCCAAGGCGCGCGGCATCGAGTTCTATCCCCGGCGGAAGCCATCGTAGACACACACGTTCAAATCAGTCTGGATCACTTCTGGCGAGCATTCTCACCAAACTGAGTGTCCACGAAAGTGGGGCGGACTGAGGTTGGACTGGCTCTTCTGCCCCTCTGTCGCTGCGCGACATCTCCCGACGATCGAAGCGATCGTGGGCAGAGGAAGACGGTTGTCAGCGTCGCACGCGCTGCTCTAACTTCCTGATGACCGCTTCAGTCATGGGGAGATGTCGCGCAGCGACAGAGGGGCGTTCACCAATCGACTAATCGTGTCGCGCAGCACATAGCGGACACCCCCCCACATCCAACCACATTAGAAAAAAATCATCACTTTCGTGGTCGCGCTATTTCGTCGTTGATGATCTCGCGTCAAACGCAACGCCGCGTAAACACATCTTTGATCCAGAGAAACCCGTCACCTGCCATTGCATCTCGCGCTGCGTTCGGCGCTCGCGTGCCGTCGGTGATGGAGGGCGCGAGCCTTGCCGCGTTCATCGCCGAGGTCGACGCAGCCGGACGAGTGAAGTCTGAAGACAAGCGCGGCGTGGTGGCGCCGTCGACACCGAGGCCGCTCGCCGAGCTGGACCTCGCATTACGTGAATCCGCGAGAGGCACAGGCGACGCGCAGCTCAGCAATCTCGTGCGCGGTCCACTTGCGGCAATCGAGTCGGCAATGGCGCGCAAGGCCCGCGAGACCGGCCGACGGTTCGACGTTGCGGTGGCGGCGCTCGTCCCCGGCGCGGCGCGACGTGTGGCAGCGGAGCGAGCGCCGCCGGACACAGGCGAGTCGCCGCAAACGGCGCACTGTTAGGGGATCCGTCGGCAAACTTAGGCGAAACGGCATTGGACAAACGAGCGTCTGCGCGATCGGTGCGCGCAGGCGGAGGCGTTTCGCTATCGTCTCAGTCGCAAAGTGCACCTCGGCGGCTGCGGATGCGACCGCAAGGCGCGGGACGAGCCTCGGACTGACGCCTCGGTCAGCCGTCAACTGCACACGCCGAGCGCCGAGCTGCAATCGAATGGGTGTGGCCACTATGACTAATGACTAATGACTAATGGGTGTGGCCACTATGACTCCCCCCGCAAGCATCTGAGCGCGAAGTACATGCGTTTCAAACACTCGATCGTGCGTAACCCTCCGCAGGCTGGTAAGAGGCTCGGTAAAGACTTCGCCTCAACCGCCGGTCCGCGAACCGGTTCGCCGGAGGGTGCTGGATGAAGACCGCGGCAATCTACCGCTGATTACTCGCTGTTTGAACAGCGGCGCGGTACCGTCGCCGTCACTCTTCGCCCGCTAGTTCGGCCAACTCGGCCGCCCGGGCGACGACGCGTCTACTCATAGAGGAGAAGATCCATGCAACTCGAACTGGTCGGAGACGGCGGCGCGCCATCGCGCGCCCCGTGGTTTTTTCGGCGAGGCACGCTCGCGGGAGCGATGCTCGCGATCGCGATGGCTGGCATCGCAACGGCGGACACCGTGACCTTGCAATCACCGAATCCGGAAGTCGGCGGCTTCTTCGGAGCCGAGGTCGCTGGCATTCCTGATGTCGACGGCGATGGCCTCGCTGACGTCATCATCGGCGCGCCAAGCGAAGATGGTGGCGGCGTCAACGACGCCGGACGGGTCTACATCTTCTCCGGGGCGACTGGCCTCTTGATTCGCGCCCACAGTTCCCCCAACGACACCAACGGTGGCAACTACGGTGACTCGGTCTCGGGCGTTCCTGATCTGAACGGCGATGGGCGCGGCGATTACATCGTCGGCGCGCCGGACGAAGCGGGACCGGGCGGCCGGGTCTACGTGTACAGCGGCGCGACCGGCAATCTCATTCGCACCCACGTCTCGCCGAACGCCCAAGTCGGCGGCGACTTCGGATACGCCGTCGCTGGTGTCCAAGATCTCAGCGGTGATGGCCGCGGTGACTACGTGATTGGCGCACCGCAGGAAGACAACGGCGGCACTTCGAATGCTGGTCGCGTCTACGTGTACTCGGGCAATACCGGCAACCTCATTCGTCAGCAGAATTCGCCGAACGCCGAAAGCTTCGGTGAGTTCGGGTGGGCTGTCGCTGGCGTTCCCGACTCGACCGGTGACGGCCGCGGCGACTACATCGTCGGCGCGCCTTCCGAGGATCCCGGCGGATCTCCCTTCGAGAACGGACGTGCGTACATCTTCAACGGCAGCAACGGCAATCTTGTCGACACGCTTGTCTCGGGAAACCCTGAGTCAGGAGGCAAGTTCGGATTCTCCGTCGCGGGCATTCCCGACGTCGGAGGCAACGGCCTCGGTGATGTCATCGTCGGCGCCCCGTACGAAGACGTTCCGGTGCCCAACGACAGGTCCGGCGCCGACTACTTCAACGCAGGTCGAGCGTACGTCTTCTCTGGAACAACGGGCAATCTCGCTCATACCTTCACCGAGCCCGCGGACGAGTTGAGTGACGAGGACTTCTTCGGCGACGCGGTCGGCGGCCTGCCCGATGCCAACGGCGATGGACTTGGTGATGTCATCATCGGTTCGCCTGGTCTCAGCTACCGCGCATACGTCTTCGCTGCGGACACGGAGACGCTGCTTGCGGAGCTCAGCTCGCCGGATGACACTGGCGTCAACCAATCATGGGGAACGGCCGTCGCGGGACTTCCTGACGTCAACGGTGACGGGCGCGGCGACTACATCGTCGGCGGACCTGGTTCGGATGACTTCCCAAGTGATCCCTCACAGAACGGTCGGGCGTACCTCTATCGGCCGCTGGCGAACAACGGATGCTCGTCGCTGGTGACGCTGCCCGTCCTGACCATCGGCGACAACGAGTTCACGACAATCGGCGCGACCGAAGGCAGCCCCGAGGCCGGCTGCAGCCAGTTCGCCGATCCCGGTCCGGACGTCTGGTTTAAGTACAACTCCAATTGCGCCGGAACCTTGTCTCTTTCGACGTGCGGGCAGGCCGATTTCAACACCAAGCTCGCGGTCTACAAGGGCTGCAACTTCGTTGGGTTCTTCATCTGTGACCTGACCGACCTAGTTGGCTGCGCGGACAACACCTTCTTCTGTGGCGACGGGACGACCATTCTCCAGGTGCCCGTCGAGCAGAACGAGTGTTACTTCGTTCGCGTCGGTGGCGGCAACAACGAATCGGGCCGCGGCACGATCACGTTGTCCTGTGACAACTGCGCCACCGGCGAAACCGTGCTCTTCTACACCGACCTCGCAGCATGGAATGCCGCGGCGAACACCACCGCGATCTTCAACACCACCGCGTTCAACGTGGGACTCGCCAACGAGGTCGGTCCGATCCCGGTCAACAATACGAACGTCGGACCGGTGCTCACGTTCGACTCCGTGTCATCGTTCAGTTTCGATTTCCGCCTGAGCACGCTTCAGACCGACGCCAGCTTCACCTTCAACGACACCGAGACGACGGTCGATCCGCCACCCGGCTTCTCGAACGCCCTCTCGGTCGGTGACGTCGGCAACTTCGAAGACGACGATTGGCAGATCGAGTTCATCGGCGGCGACACCGTCTACGGATTCGGCGTTGACCTGAATGACAACACCATCGATCCCGGTGAGTCGATCACG
>Ga0209490_10001884_pt1 | contig 20090 bp, 18 predicted proteins | sample MAT06_FD_187209 | JGI IMG/M metagenome (GOLD analysis project Ga0209490, IMG submission 187209) | Freshwater microbial communities from Lake Fryxell liftoff mats and glacier meltwater in Antarctica - MAT-06 (SPAdes) (version 2) | ecosystem: Environmental > Aquatic > Freshwater > Ice > Liftoff... | reverse complement strand
CTACATGGCGGCCTTGAGCGGCATGGGTCCGCGAGCGCAGCGTTCGACGCGCATTCTATCCGAGGCGAAGAAGATGACCTTCGACGATCTGCGCGCGGCCAAGCTATCGACCCGCGTGGAAATGGCCGACCACTTTGTCGATGCCCTGGTGGCCGCGTCACAGCAACATGGCACTGAGCGCGCCAAGAAGGCGGCGGACATACTGGCCCAATGGGACCGGCAATCCGAAGCCGCCAGCGACGGGGCTTTTCTCTTCTATCGATTTCTGCAACAAGTCGGCACAAACTTTGGCGCCGCAGGCGGCTACGCGGTGAAGGCCGATGACCGGCAGCCGCTCACCACGCCGCGCGGCTTCGCTGACCCGGCCCGCGCCGCGGCCGTACTGGACCAAGTGGCAGCGAAGCTCGAGAGCGACTATGGCTCGATGCACGTAAAGTGGGGCGATGTGATCCGCCTGCGTCGCGGAACGGTCGACCTACCGGCCAACGGCGCGCCTTCGATGATGGGTTCCATCCGCACGATCAACCCGGGGCCATTTGCGGGCGGCAAGGCCGAGGCCGTGCACGGCGACACCTACGCGGCGATTGTGGAGTTCGGGCCGACGGTGCGGGCAGAGGCGCTGCTGACTTATGGAAACTGGTCGCGACCGGGCTCAAAGCATGTGAGCGATCAATTGCCGCTAGTGGCGCAAAAGGTAATGCGCCCGGTGTGGCGGACGCGGAAGGAGATTGAGGCCAACCTCGAGAGCCGCTTGGTCTTTTAGAGGGTTTTGGTCGGGGCGGTGGGATTCGAACTCACGACCCTCTGCTCCCAAAGCAGATGCGCTACCAGGCTGCGCTACGCCCCGACTTCCACCTCCTATCCTACCAGCTTCCAGCGTGTTACGTTTTTGCCGATGCGATTGGCTACGCGGACAGTAACTCTTCGTAGACCTTCCACGTGGCGTCGACGGCGCGTGCCCAGCTGCAATCGGCCACGCGCGCATAACCTCTTGCGCGCCATTGGTCGCGCAAAGCGGGGTCGGAGGTGAGTTCGCGCAAGGCCGCGCCCCAGGCCTCGGTATCCTCGGGATCAATCAGCCAAGCCGCGCCGCCAGCGGCTTCGGGCAGGGCCGAACGGTTGGACGTGATCACCGGCAGACCATGCGCCATCGCCTCCAGCACCGGAATGCCGAAGCCTTCGTCCAGCGAGGGGAAGGCAAAGATGGCGGCTTCGCCATAGGCCGTCTTCAGTTGCTCCGGCGATAGATAGCCAGGCAAGTGAATGCGCTCGCGATGCGGGCTCCGTTCGATTGCGGCCACGACTTCCTCCGCGCCATAGCCCATCGAGCCGGCCAGGTGCAACTCCCAGGGAGGGGGGACCTGCGCAAAAGCTTCTACCAAACGCCCCAGATTCTTGCGCTTCTGGATCGCCCCCAAGTGGAGGATGATGGGCCGTCGTTCAGCATCGAGAAAGGAGGGGTCAATTTGCTCGACGCCATGCGGGATGACACGAATGCGGCTCGTCGATACCCCCAAGTGATGCTCGACTTGTGAAGCTGTAAACTGCGAAACCGCGATAATTAAATCGGCCTGCCGCGCCGCCGACCGGGCCTGAGAAGCGAATCGCTGGCGGAAATCAGCCGTGGAGTACTCCGCGGAGAGCACAAACAGATCGTGGAAGGTGGCGATGGAAGGGCAACGCTTCCGCTGCGGCAAGCGCTGGTTGAGGCCGTGAAAGAGCCGCGGGGCGGGCCAAGTGAGGGGTCCGGCTTCGAGCAGCAAGCGGCGGCGACAATTGGCGGGGGGTGCGGGGGCCGCTAAGAAACGGTGCGGACGATAGCACCAGCCGAAGCTTTGCTCCGGATGCGCGGCGGCTAACCCTTGCAGCAGTTGCCGGGAGTAGACGCCGACGCCAGTGGGCTGCGGGTCCAGCGAGTAGGAGGCATCGAGCGCGATCAAGCGCCAGTTATAGCACGAGAAGTGGGCGTACGGCCGTGATACTCCTTCAACTTTCGATAGAGCGTCGTACGCCCAATGCCGAGGAGGGAGGCCGCCGTAATGCGGTCGCCGCGCGTGTATTCGATGGTGCGGAGAATGTGCTGGCGTTCCAGCTCGGCCAGACGCAGGATCGGGCCGGTCATCCGCGGCGCGGGGGCACCGGAGTGCGAGTGGATCTCCACCATCGGCGCGAGGCTGGGCGGCGGCACGCTGGCGCTGGCGCCATTCACGCCGGCCGCGGCGGCCCGCGCCACGCGCTGCTCGCGATGCAGCGCAAAGTTCTGCACGCTGGTGGGCAGGTCCCGCACGGTGATGTAGGGGCCGGAATTGACGGCCACCATATGCTGGATGCCGTTTTCGAGCTCGCGCACATTGCCCGGCCAATCGTAGGCCAGCAGCGTTTCGAGCGCATCGGTGGAGAGCTGATGTCGGTCTCCGTGGCTCGCCAGGAAATGCGAAACCAGGGCGGGGATGTCCTCGCGCCGCTCGCGCAACGGGGCCAGGCGCACGGTCACCACGTTCAAGCGATAGTAGAGGTCACGCCGGAAGGTGCCTTTTTCTACTTCTTTCGCCAGATCCCGGTTGGTGGCGGCCACCACCCGGAAATCGGCCTTGCGGGCATTCACCGAACCCACCGGCCGGTACTCCTTTTCCTGAAGCAAACGCAGGAGTTTCGATTGCAATTCGAGCGGAAGTTCGCCGATCTCGTCAAAAAAGGCCGTACCGCCAGTGGCCGCCTCCACCAATCCCAACTTATTCGCCTGGGCTCCGGTAAAGGCCCCCTTGGCGTGCCCGAAGAGCTCACTCTCCATTAACGGCCCCACCATGGCGGAGCAATCGATTGTCACGAACGGCCCGGCGACGCGGGCGGCGTGGAGGCGGCGGGCAACGACTTCTTTGCCCGTCCCGGTCTCTCCCATCAGAAGCACCGGCCATTGCGCAGGGCCGAGTTTCTCGATCAAACGAAGCAGTTGGCGCGTACGCGCAGATTGGCCGATTAGGACGCGAGTTTGGTCATCTAAGTTCATGGAAAGCGGATTCTGGGGGATACGGAAGAACATCCGGTCCAGTTCGAGACTGAACTCGGCGTTTCATCCGAACTAAAAGGTTAAAGGAATTCCCAAAGTTGCACTAGCCCGCAAGGGTAGGCTTTCCGCGGCTAGTGTGTGGGGGCATGCCTAAGGAATGGGGGTATCGGCCGGCGGCAGAAATGCGGCCTCGCTTCCCGGCCGGCGCCTCACTCGCCACCCACTTAGGGGATGGCGGAGAAAGGCAAATCGCTCTCGGGGAGGGTTCGCCCCGGCCCGCACTTGTGCCGGGGCCGCGATCACTCTCAGGCGAACGCGGGTGATGCCGGGGGTGAGTAAATCGATTTGTCGCGCGGCGGCCCGCGAGAGGTCCACAATCCGGCCACGGACGAACGGCCCGCGGTCGTTAATCTTCACCTCCACACTCTTCCCGTTGCTCAAATTGAAGACGCGCGTGGTTACCCCAAAAGGCAAGCGCGGATGGGCGGCGGTGAATTGCTCCATGTCATAGATTTCACCGCTCGCCGTAGCGCGTCCATGATACGGACGGCCATACCAACTCGCGATGCCCTGCTCTTCATAACCCAGCTTCACGCGCGCCATCGCCACCCCTTGCGGCGCCTTCTTCCGCGCGCAACCGGGCCCACTGCCTAGGACCAACAATGAGGCGCAAAACAGCATCGTGGATCGCCAGCGCATGGTACCCTCCGAAACAATTGTAGCCTTTCTTGTTTTTTCGATTTTCGGCCCTTTCGTCTCTCTGGCGAAGAAGCCATTTTTCTTCTTGACATTGTTTCCAAAACCTTTTATACCTGGATCACATACGCGATCGTTTTCGATCGTAATTTTGATGTTAGGGAGAATGGTTCGATGAAGAACGCGACCAAAAAAGCAGCCAAAAAGGCTCCGGCCAAAAAGGCTGCTAAGAAGAAGTAGTAGTTAGAGCTCTCGCAAGAGAGTGAGACGGAGAAGGGCCCCACGCCAGTGGGGCCTTTTTCTTTGGTCCTGGGCCCACCGCGGCGAAAAGCCCGCAAAAGGCCTGTTTTCGCGCTTCGCGTCCGCTATCATATCCAGCATGAGACTCCTGCTCTGTTGTTGTTTGCTCGCCGGCGTGCTGCATGCCGCGTCGCCCGAAACCGAAGTGAAGGCAGTGCTCACGCGCCAACAAGAGGCCTGGAATCGCGGCGACCTGCGGGCCTTCATGCAAGAGTACTGGCAATCGCCGGAGTTGGCGTTCATCGGCAAGCAAGTGGCCCGTGGTTGGCAAGCCACGCTCGAGCGTTATCAGAAGACCTATCCCACGCCCGCCGCCATGGGCCGCCTCACATTTTCCGAGGTCGAAGTGCATCCCTTAGGCCAGGACCATGCGTGGGTCTTCGGCCGTTTCCATTTGGCCCGCACCGCCGAAGGCGGCGGCGATGCCCGCGGCCGCTACACCCTCATCTTCACCCGTACCAAAGAAGGCTGGAAAATGGTGCTCGACCACACCACGGGTGAGTAAACGCTAGTTGCGCCGGAGTTGCGCGATCAACACAATAACCAGCAAAATCGCGATCGCCAACAGCGCAATCTTCAGCCCACTGTAAGGCCGGTCTCCTTGCACCTCGCCCGTGCGGGCGTTGACGGCGATCTGAAAGACGCGCCCCTGGAAGCGATAAGCGCCAATCCACACCGGCAACAGTAAGTGCCGGAAGGCGACCTCGCGGTATTGGGTATCGCTCGCCAGAATGCGCTGCTCGTCGCCGCCGATATCGGCGCGGATCCACTCGGCAATCCGCGGTTCCATGCGCTGCTTGGCCAGGGCAAAGCCTTCGGGCAAGTCCACTTGATAGCGTTGGGCTTGAAAACCGGCCAGATAGGCAGGCTCATACGGCACAAGCGACTCAAGATCCCACGGCTCAAGATCGGTGACCCGTTCATCCACTACTTTGGTCGCGACGATCAACACATCGCGATGCGGCCCTTGCACCATGCCCTGCGCCCCACTCCAGCGCACCCGCGTCACTTGCTGCTGCACGCGCTGGCCTTGTTGATTCGTCGTAGTGACCATTTCGGTGTAGTAGTTGCCGCGTTCGCCCCGGTATTGGGTGATCGTGTCCGCGGAGTAACTCCAGTAAGGCAGATAGACGCCCTGCTGCGATGCAAGCTGCGCCATCTTCTGCAGCGCGCTCGGCGCAAACCAGAGGCCACCGATCCAACGACGCACTAAGTTCTGCGCGCCTTCATGCGGAATCTTGAAAGGCAGCAACGCATTGGGGGCCACCAGCGGACTCGCCGCTTTGGGCTGCATCACAATGCGCGCCGCGCAGAAGGGGCAAGCGCCAGCGACTTGCGGCGGCTCAAAGGCAAACACCGCGCCGCAGCCATCGCACTTTACTTCCAGCGCCGCGGGAGAGATCTGCTGCTGATGACTTAGCGCTTCCTCGAAACAGTGCTCGCCCGTGTCGCCCGCCGTGGGCAATACACTTTGTAGGTTGCCGCAAGCCATGCACTTCAACTGACCCTGGCCCGGATCCCAAGCCATATCAGCTCCACAGGCCGCGCAGGTAAAGCGTGCTTGCGCCACTCCAGTTACCGGATCGGCCGCACGATGATCTTCGACAGCGGGCAGCCCCGTTCCACTTGCGCGCTGCAGGTGCGGAACTTCAAGTTCTTATCGAAGCAGACTTGCACCTCTTTCAAGAACCGCCCATTACAATCGACGGCCAGCATATTCGGCTTCAAGCCCGAATTGGCGGCGACGAACTTCCGCTCGAGGTCAGCCGGTGAGAACTCCAACTCGGCCGCCGTCAGGTTCTTCAGTTCGGGAGGAATGCGGACATTGGCCCAGGTGGTAAGGATGCCTTCGAAGTATTGCTTGGGCGTGAGTCCGCTGCAGGTGCCATGCTTGCGCCACTCATGGTTCATCAGCCGCTCGGACGGCATAATCTCGAGAATGTCGCGCCGCAACGAGGCCGGCAGGTTGAGCCGGTCGGTAGTGCACTCTTCGGGCCAACCGCGTTCGAATTGCGGCCACAGGCCATGCACCACGAAGCCGTACTTACGCGGCCCGGCGCACTGAAAGCGATCGCGCGCGCCAGCGGGACCGGCACAATAGTCTGGAGACCAGGAGAGGCTCAGCACGTAAAAGTCGAACTGCCCAGGCGCCGTGCGTCGCGGTTGCGCTCCAAGATTGAGGGCCGCGAGCAGCAACAAAAGAATACGTCTCATCACTCGATTATTATAAGGACTCATGAGCACGCACATCGAAAAAGTATCCTGGGGCGGCTGGCCCAACTGTTATCGCCTGGTAAGTGAGGGCGTGGAACTCATCCTCACCAGCGACATCGGGCCGCGCGTCATGCGTTGCGGCTTTGTGGATGAGCCCAATGTCTTCAAAGAGTACCAGGAGGAGCTAGGCGGCACCGGCGAATCCACCTGGAAGATCCGCGGCGGCCATCGCGTATGGGTGGCACCGGAGCGCGCCAACATCACTTACGAACTCGACAATCATCCGGTGGAAGTCACCTTGGCCGGCGATACCCTCACCGCCACCTCGCCCATCGACCCGCGCACCGGCTTACAGAAGACCCTGATCGTCACGCTCGCCGATGGCCGCGCCACCGTCACCAATCGCCTCACCAACACCACGCTCTTCCCCATCGCCTGTGCCGCCTGGGGGCCCACCGTCATGGCCCCCGGTGGCCTCGGCATCACCGGTTTCCCACCGCGCGGCACCCATCCCCAAGACCTTGAACCCGTCAATCCGCTCGTCATGTGGAGCTACACCGACTTCAGCGATCCCCGCTGGCGCTTCACCGCGAAGTACGTCACCCTACGCCAGGATCCCCAAGCCAAAGCGCCGCAGAAGCTGGGCCTCTTCAATCCCCATACCTTCGGCGCCTACTTACTCGACGACCAACTGTTCCTCAAGCAATTTCACCCGGACCCCGCCAAGACCTACGCCGACTTGGGCTGCAGCTATCAGTCGTTCTCCAACTGCGACATGCTGGAGCTCGAAACCATGGGCCCCTATGAGTTAGTCGCACCCGGCGCCCATACCGAGTTCACCGAAACCTGGACCTTACACCGGGGCGTGTCACTCACCGAAATCAGCGATGCCGCGCTCGATGCGTTATTCTTGCCCCGCCTGATCTACTGAATACTACGCCGCAAACGGTCGCAGGCCTTCTGCGCCTGCTCATACTCCGGCTCAATGTCGAGCGCGGTCTCGAAGCACTCGGTCGCCTTGCGGTAGAGCTCCTGCGTCACATAAACGCGCCCCAGGTTGTACCAGGGGAAGTGATAACTCTCGTAGCGCTCGCTGTGCGTGGCCTTGAGTAACCAGGGGATCGCCTCTTCGTGCCGGCCCAACTCGATCAGGTAGGCACCGATGTCGTTGTATGGGTTGCCGAACGTGGGGTCAACGGCGATGGCCCGTTCGCATTCGGCGATCGCTTCTTCAAGACGCCCTTGGTGGCGATAGGCGAATCCGAGGTAGGTGTGGGCTTCTGCCGTGGGGTGGATTTGGATCGAACGCCGGTACAAATCGGCCGCCAAGTCTAAATCACCCGCCATCTGGAGCCGATAGCCATCCTGAAAGAGCTTGATCGCCAACTCCGCGAGCGCGCCGCCACTATCCTCAACAGCCATCGCCTTTATGGTACCCATTTGGGCCGGTCCAGCGAAAGGTAGACTAGTAGATAGCCATGCACCCTCCTGTCCGCAAAGCCGTATTCCCCGCTGCGGGACTGGGCACACGATTCCTGCCGGCCACCAAGTCGGTGCCCAAAGAGATGCTGTCGCTAGTCGATAAGCCCCTGATTCAATATGGAGTTGAAGAATGCGTGGCCGCCGGCTTAGCCCATTCCATCATCGTCACCAGCCGGGGCAAAACGACGATTGAAGATCATTTCGACCAAAGTTACGAGCTGGAGCAGGTGCTCGCCAAGCGCGGCAAGAGCGATCTGCTCTCCGTCGCCCGTTCTGTCGCGCAGCTCACACAGATTTCCTATGTGCGACAAGCCGAGGCGCTTGGCCTGGGCCACGCGGTCCTCTGTGCGCAAGAATTAGTCGGCCTCGAGCCGTTCGCTGTCGTCCTCTCGGACGACGTCATCGACTCGGTAACGCCCTGCATCGGCCAACTCGCCGCCGTGCACGCCAAATACGGCGCCTCGGTGATCGCGCTGATGGAAGTGCCGCGCGAGCAGATCTCTTCTTACGGCTCCGTGGACGCCGAGGAGATTGAACCGGGCCTGTACAAGATCAAGAGCCTGGTGGAGAAGCCCAAGCCCGAAGAAGCGCCGTCGAACCTGGCCATCATCGGCCGCTACGTGCTGACGCCCGAGATCTTCGATTCGCTCACCCGCATCACGCCGGGCGCGGGCGGCGAGATTCAGTTAACCGACGGCATGCGCCACTTACTCGGGTCCCAGCCGATTTACGGCCTCAAGTTCGAAGGCCGGCGCTTCGACGCCGGAGACAAGCAAGGCTTCTTGCGCGCCACGGTGGAGTTCGGGTTAAAGCACCCCACTTTAGGCGCCTCGTTCCGCAGCTACTTGCGGGAGCTATCGCTCTGACGCCCGTCCCCTTTGAATTGCCCTTGCGCAGCAGCGAGGCCGCGGCCATCGCCGACGTGCTCTTTCAATCGGTGGAGGCCTTGGCCAATGCCGGCCGCAAGCTGAATGATGAAGCCCGCCATCGCTTCGCCGCCCGTCTCAAGAACATTGAGACGCCTTCGGTGCGGGTCTTTCCCCTCTCGCTCGAACCCGACCCCATTCATCCGTCCAGTTACTATTTGGCCGTCGATGGCCTAAGCCATGGCCGCGTGGCGCCGTTGCTATTGCGCTTCGGCTTGGCCTCGTCGCCGGCCAGCGGGTTGTTTCCGAAGTCCGTTTTGATTGGACGCATGCGCCCCGCCGGCGGCCGCGAAGTGGTCGTCAACGCGGTGCCTTTCGGCCCCCCGTTCGGGCCCACGGACGCTGACCCCATCCGCACCTTCAACGAGAAAGTCACCAAGGCCTTTCAGCCTCGTCCGCAAGGCGCGCAGCCAGCCCTCATCGTCTCCGGCGACGACTTCACCGTCACCGCGCCGCTCGCCTTCGAGGCCTTCCGCCGTATTTTGCGCGATACGAATCAGAACCGCGCCGCTCTCTCCGCCGATTTCGCCACCGCCGATGCCGCTTACCTCACCGTGCTCTGGGCCGCGGTCCGCGCCGGTTGGCGCGAAGGCTATAGCCTGGGCGTCACCGGAATTCCCGCCAACGCCTCCTCCTATCCCGCGCTGGAGCGTTTGAACGGCTTCACCCGCTACTCCGTCCATGCCGATCATCTGGAGGGTGCCTCGGCCATCTACGATCACCTCCGGCGCGTGAAGCAGGGTGACGTACCTGGCCAGACTCGCGGCTTCGATTTCGAACTCGACTTCCGCCACGTCCCGCTAACCGCGGAGAGCCTGGAAGGAACCCTGCAGGCATGGCGTACCGCTGGCCGCGCCGTGCATTCCATCATCCCTCCCGCGGGCGCCGATCTCGAAAGCTTCGCCACCCTCCTGCGGTCGCACAATGCCGTCCTTACGCTGGTGGGGCCGGTCAGCCTGCGCTCCTTTGGACGCGGCCATCGCTGGCTGCACAATCCCACCTTTGACGCCCTCGTCGACCTCGGCCGCGACTAATCCTAAAACTGCAGTTTCAACGCCATCTGAATCGTCCGCGCATCCCGCGCCGACGTGATCACACCGAAGGATCCCGACTGGTTCAGCCCATTCGGACCCGGCGAAAAGCCCGTATTCGGCGCGCCAAGGTTCACTTGGTTCAGGAAGTTGAACATCTCCGTCCGGAACTGCAGGTTGAAACGTTCCGTGAGCCTGGTGTTCTTGATAAACGATAAGTCCCAGTTCACCGTACCGGGCGTGCGGACGTTGGGCAGCACGCGGCCCAGGTTGCCGAAGGTGAAGGGCGCCGGGTTCACAAACTGCGTGGTGTCGAACCAGCGTTGAGCGGTGGGATTGTCGAGTCCGGCCGATTTGCCGGTGGAGTCCGGCCGGGTGGCGCGTTGGTTGTTCGCGCCGGTGACGACGAGGGGAATGCCGGTCTGCATGACGCCGATCGTATTTACCTGCCAGCCGCCGATCAATTTGTTCCGCATCTGTTGACCCTTGCCGAACGGTAGCTCATAGACCAAGCTCACCGTTGCGCGCTTGGCGACATCGGAGGGGTCCACGCTGCGCTCGGCGGCGCGGTTGAACTTGCCATTCTGATAACCGACCACCGAGGCTTGCTCAATCGGGCCGAAGTTTACGGGGGTGGCGATGGAGTCGCTTATTACTTTTCCGCCAGTGAACGACACCAGAAGGGCCAAGCCCTTCGATAGCCGCTTCTCAGCGCTCAGTAAGAGTAAGTGGGAATTGTAATTCCCCAAACGAGGATTCCGGACGTTGATGCCGCTGTAATAGGGGAATGGCCGTAAGGATTGCTCCCGCGATATCGTCGCCCCACCCAAGGCTCCCGGGACTAGGCCGACATTGGGATTCGGCACCTGCGCCTGCAAACCCTGGCCCAGCGACAAGAATTGCGGATCCAGTTGATTCAAGTCGTAGCTGCCGGCGGTTAAACCCCGGCCCAAGTTACCCGCGTAGGAAGCTTCGAATAACCAGCTTTTCCAAACCTGCTGCTGCAAACTCAACGTGAATTGCTGAATCCGCGGGATATTTCCATCGGATTCGTCGTAAGCCACATTCTGTCCCAGGAACGCCGCCGCGCCGAGCGCGCGGCCCTGAGGCTGAATGGGGGCGGAGGGAAAACCCTGGCGTAGCGGGAACGCGGGACGGTTGGGGTCGTTCTGGGGAAAAGTCGTGCTGGTTTGCGCGAATCCATTGGTGTTTCCGTAGTTCTCGCGCCACATTTGCGACGGATACATCATGCCGTAGCCCGCGCGCAAGACGGTGCGCGTATTGCCGAAAACGTCATAGGCGAAGCCCACGCGAGGGCCCCAATTCGAATAATCCTCGCCGCGCCAGTTGCGCGGCTGGCCGTTGAAGCCGGCAAAGACCGTGCAGCCGGCCAGGCCGTTCGGCAACCTACAAACCGGATCGAAGTTACTGGCCCCGTTGTTGCGCTCCACAGCCTGCGACTGGAAGTCGTAACGCAAGCCCATGTTGACGGTGAGCCGCCGCGTGATCTTCCAATCGTCCTGGAAGTAACCGCTAAGCGAATGCGTCACTTGGCTTTCGCCGGTGTGGGTGGTGACACTGGCGCTGCTTACCGCGCCCACGAGGTAGGAGGCATAAGCACTGCCCGTCCCCGCCGGAGTCAACGGATTACCCGTCAGACCCGCCGCGAAGTTATAAGCGCCGGATGGTGACGAACGCTGCAGGTTGTGCCCTTGTAACAGCCGCAGGTCAAAGCCCATCTTCATCGAATGCGCGCCGCGCACGATGTTCACCTGATCGAGGAACTGCCAATTCAAGCTGCCACGCAGGCCCGCCGTACCGGTGTTGAATCCAGTCAGCCCGTTGTTAATTGCCGGAAACGTATCCGCCGGCACTATTGACGGCAAGCCTAACTTTTGCGGCCAGCCGCCGCCAAAACTGCGCACGACAAACGGGAAGTAGCCGCGCGTGGCGCCCACGCGGAACTCATTCACGATGGTGGGCGAGATCACATGTGTGTCGCTCAGCACCGCGTTCCAGTTCTTCAAGTTATCGTCGCGCTTCGAAACTACTTCGTTCGGATAGATGGTGGCACCGCCCGCGCCGTTGTCAGTCCGGTGGTTGAAGAACGAGTAACGGCCGAACATCGAGTTCTTGTCGTTGAAGCGGTGGTCGCCTTTGAGCGTATACTGGCGCATCTGTTGAATTTCGTTGGCATTGGTTTGGAAGTTATTCGCGTTGGTAAAGGCATCGGTAGGCGTGCGATTGGGTACCGGGTAAAACTCATTGATCGCCCGCGCCACCGGGTCGATCAACGTCGGCGGAATCACGTTGCCGGGAAACGCCTGCCGCGTGACGCCGGTGCCGGAGCCCTGCGTCGAGTAGGGATCGAAGATCGGAATCAGCGCGCCCGTCGTCGTCCGCAGATCCGTGAAGTTGCCGATCCGCTGGCCCTCGGTCGGGAAGCTGCCGATGCGCACTTGCGAACGCCGGTAGCGATACTCCTCCCAATTACCGAAGAAGAAGGTCCGGTTCTTGATCACCGGCCCGCCCACCGACGCGCCGAATTGGTTATAGCGAAATGGCGGCCTTACCGAGGCAAAGGTATTGCGCGCGTCGAGCGCATCGTTCCGCAGAAACTCATACACGCTGCCGTGCAGACGATTCGTGCCGGAGCGCGTCACCATGTTAATGACACCGCCGGCCGAAAAGCCGTACTCGGCGGACATGGCTCCTGATTGGACCTTGAATTCTTCCACCGAATCCACGCCCGGGTTGATGGCCACTTCCCCGATGTAACTCTGAATATTATTCCCGCCATCGAGTAACTGCCCGTTCATCGCATTCGGACCGCCATTGATCGAAATCGACGAAAGCTGAATGCCGCGGTCAGCGAAGCCCGACGACGTCGGCCCCGCGTTCGACTTCACGCTCGGCGTCAGCAGCGTGAGCGCCAAGGCGTTGCGCCCATTCAGCGGCAATTCGCTCACCCGCTTCTGATCCACCACCTTGCCGATCGACGTGTTCGACGTATCCACCAGCGGCGCCTCGCCCTGCACCTCAATGGACTCCGTCACCTGCCCCACTTCCAGCCGCACATCCACCTGCGCGCGCTGGTCCACCTGCAACTGCAAGCCGGTCCGCACCACCTTACGAAAACCCGGCTTCTCGATGGTTACCGTGTAGTCGCCCACGGCGAGGTTGGGCGCCTGATAGAGCCCTTCGCCCGTGGTCTGCGTCTGCTGCCCCACGTTGGTGGCTTTGTTGACCACCTTCACCACGGCACCCGCCACGGGCGCGCCGCTCTGGTCCGTCACGGTGCCCAAAATGGTGCCGCGGCCTTGCTGGGCGTAGGCGGCCATCGAGGCCAAAATCAAAACAGGGATAAGTTGAAACGTCATGGTTAGCGATCCTGAAACAATCTGAAATCTGAAATTAAAGTATCACGTCCGCCGGCGAAACGCATCTGGCGCCCCTCAGGTATACATAAACTCCGCGCTCGCCGTGCAAGCCGTCGAACAGACTAGCCGCACCCAATGCGCCGAGAAACCCGTGGGAAAGATGTGTTTCGCGTAGCCATTCACTGTCATCCGCTCGTAGCGCTCCCAACTGCCATTGCCCAGAAAATCGATCTCGATGTCGATCGTCGCCGGCTTGTCCGTTTTGAGGTGGACCATCTTATGCTCGAAGCCCGTCATCAGGAAGGGCTCGCTGGCTTGCCCCGCTTTCACCGCCGCCCGGCGCCACGGCCCGCCCCAGCCTTTGGGCTTGCCCCACTGCCACAGGTCGTCGGTTTTGCCGAACCAGATGCCCGACTGCGGCTGCCCGCCATAAATGTTGTTGTCCTGATTCGGCGACGTCGTATTGCCACCCAACGCCAGCAGTCCGCGGAAAGCCGTAAAGTCCGGGATCACCCGCAGATGGCTGCAGATCGGCTTCACGCCCCAAATGGCATCCTCAAAAGCGATCGGCTGCAACTCGTACATCAGGCCGTGGATGTCCATCAGGAAGTGCTCCGTCTCCACCTCGCGGATGCGCATCCACTCGGTCTGCCACGCCTGATTGTGCACGTGTCCACCCTTCGGTAAGCGATACCGCTGCCACTTGCCCTTCACCAAAGCCGAAAACAGCACCGAACTCTCGTCCCAACCCGTCGTAAAGACGACGTTGCCCATATTCTCGCGCCCCATGCACTCCATGTGCGGCTTCTGGCTCAGGATCTGCCAGCGCGTCCCGTCGAACTCGGCCAAACCCGGGTTCTCTTCGCCAAAGCCGTAATAGCCATTGTTCGCGACCACCACGCGCCCCTGCCCCGTATAACCGCCCTTAAAATGCGGCACCCTCGGCAAGGGCAGCGTCTTCGTCAGGTTCTCGATCAGCCGCGGCTTCAAAGTCCGCACATCCAGCTCAAAGAACTCGCCTTCCATGCCGAGCATGTAGACCAGATTGGCCGGGTCCTTCAGATGCGTCATCGTCGCCGTCAGCCGGACGTCCTTAAAGGCCTCAATAAAGCGCCACTTGCCGCTCATGTCGATCGCATAGGGCCCGACAAAGGCTTGGTTGCTCTGCTTATGTACGAAGCGGTTGGCGTGGGTGCCGTTGTGCAAATGGACCTGCTCGCCCTTCAGGTCGTCGTCGATGCGGTAGAGTCCCAGCCCCAACCCCGTGCGCGAGCTGTGGGAGTTATAGGTCACCGCCCACAGCGCATCCGCCCACGGCATCAGCGCGCCCACGCCGCATTCCGAGCGCGCCGGGCCCGTGTCGGACTTCACGCCGAAATTCGGCAAATTGCCCGTCTGGCGCTGGGCAGCGAGAGGTGCGGCGAGCAGGGAGGTTAAGAGTTGGCGGCGGCTGCTTTTCATTTCCCCTAATTCTGCCCCCCGCCGCCCCCAAACCAAGCACTTTCCGGTTGCCAGAATGTTGCCCTGTCTTTCGAACAACTTGCCAAGCGTTACGCAAACGTTATATCGTTTCCCACAGTGCAGGTCCTCTCCCATCTCGAACGTCGCCAAGCGCTCGACGCGCTTTTGACCAGCGAGACCTTCCGCCGCGCCGAACAACTCAAGCGCCTCCTCTCGTATCTCTACGAACAAGACGAACTCGGCCGCATCCACGAAGTCACCGAATACGAACTCGGCACCCGCGCCCTCGGCCGCTCCCCAGACTTCACCCCGGACCTCGACTCCACCGTCCGCACCCGCATGCACGGCCTGCGCCAAAAGCTTGACGAGTATTACGAGTCCCAGCCCGAAAACCCCCACCTCCGGCTCGAAATTCCCAGGGGCTCCTACCGCCTGCACTTCCATCCGCCCACGCCCCACGCCGTTCCCTCACCGAAGCCGAAACCGAAGCCCAGCCGCCGCACTTGGCTAATCGCCGCCGGAGCCAGTGCCGGGGCCATAGCCGCCGCGGGCGCCGTCTGGTACCAAAAATCCACGCCTCTCGATACCTTATGGCGGCCCATGGTGCAGTCCACCCAGCCTCCCGTCTTGCTCGTCGGCCAGCCCGTCCACGTCTGGGTGCGCGACATCGCCGGCCAGGCGGATCCCCTCGACTACGTCCACTTTCCTGACCCCGTTCCCAACTCGCCCCACTTCCAGACGTTTCTCAAGCCCCGTCTCCACGAGCAAGCCAAACCCGTCCTCCATCCCAGCCCCAACGCCACCCTCTGGGGCGATGCCGCCGGTGCCGCCGCCGCCGCCCAATTCCTGGCCTTTCGGAAAGTGTCGGCGGACTTCCTGCCCGAGTCCGCCGTCCAAGGCGGTGTCGCTTTGCGCGGCCGTCCCGTACTCGCCTTCGGCCGGCCCGAATACAGCCCCGCCATCCAACGCTACTTACTCGCCGCCGGCGGATACACCGTCGGCATGCTGAACGCCATCCGCCGCTACTCCGTTTACCGGCCCGGGCAGCCGGACGACCACTACGTCAACACGCAACCGCCCAACGAAGTCAACTACGGCTTAGTCACCGTATTGAACGACGGCGGCGCCCGCGTCTTCGTCTTCTCTGGCATCACCTCCGATGGCACCGGCGCCGGCCTCGACTATTTCACCCACCCTCCGTCGGTCGCGCAACTCTGGGAGCTCCTCCGGAAAGAAGGCCACGCCGACTGGCCCGCCGCATTCCAGGTCGTCCTGCGTGTCACCTCCAGCGCGGGCTACGCCATGGCCGCCCGGTACGAGAAGCATCTCGTGTTGCAGGCCAAGTCCAGCGGACGCTAAAGATGGTCTTTGACCGCCTCTCCAATTTCCGCGACCTGGGTGGAGTTACTACCCTCGACGGCCACACCATCCGCAAGGGGCTGATCTTTCGTTCCGACGAGCCCTCCCACCTCACCCCGCACGACCTGGCCCTGTTTCGCGAACTCAACCTCCAACTCATCTGCGACCTTCGTTCGCCCCGGGAGCATCACCAGCAATCCCATCCGCCCATCCGCGTGGTCAACGTCCCGATCCATACCCAGCCCACGCTCGAAGCCAGACCCCTGGAACTGCTGCGCTGTCTCTTCCTCAAAAGCGGCGCGGACCGTTTCCACGCCTTCACCCATTCTTTCTACCAACACCTCGCCTTTGCCGACCCCACCCGCATTGGGCGTGTCGTCCACTTACTTGCGCAGGACGGTAATCTTCCCGTACTGATCCATTGCAACGCCGGGATGGACCGCACCGGCTTCATGGCTGCCATCATCCAATTGCTGGCGGGCGTTCCTTACGCGACGGTTCGAGCCGAGTATCTCCGCACCAACGATGCTTTTGCGCCCCGCCGCGCTCGATTCATCCGGATCGCCAGAGTGGTGTCATTGTTTCAGCTATCCCACGAACGGCTCGAACTCATCCTGACGGCGCATCCGGAGGACCTCGACGAAGTGCATCGGCGGATGCTGGCCGAATATGGGTCCGTGGAGACTTACCTCATGAGCGCCGCGAAAGTCGATGCTGAAACGTTGAAGAAATTGAAGCTACGCCTGTTGGCTTACCGGGGCGCGCTTTAACTAGTACGGGGGTTACTCATGGTACTAAAGATGACTAGCCGTACAGGGTGAAAGTCGCTCTCGTTTGACTGTTTACTTCACAAGCCAGCGGGTTGTGCGGGCTAAAAGTTGGCATTGGCGAAAGTGCTGCCGAAATTAATCGTCGACCTTGTAACTCCGTGGAGAGGATGGACCGAAGTACCCCGTACGGCTGTTACCCTGGACTATTCATCAGTATTGACGGGTAATAGTTTTACATGTGATACTTCTCGTCTGACGTTAACTTGATAGGCCCAGTAGCGGGCGGGCGAGGCACGTTCGGAAATACTCGGAGGTAACAATCAATGACGGGACAATTTTCTTGGCGAAGTGGCTTACGAAGCCTCGCTCTTTTACTCACTCTCACCGGGGCGGTCTACGCCGGCCCGGTAATTATCGACGGCACGGATGCGAATGACCATGGCAGCGCGACTGCCACGGAAAATCTTACCGGCTGGCTGTATATGCAGAAGGCGTTCGAGAATCTGGCCAGCCAATGCGCTACCTGCACGAAGGTGGTGCGGGTATTGGGGACGACTGCGGGCTCGTTTTCCCGCAGCGCGGTGGATAGCGCGTTTACGAAGTCCACTTTGCCTGCCGCCGGCTGGACGCTGGTTTATGTGGCGGAGGCGGGTATCGCGGCGACGCTAACGGCGTTAAGCCCGGCCACGACCGGGATTCTGCATATCCCCACGGTCGGGCTGAATGGTGGGGATCTGAGCGACGCGGCGTTGACGACCATCAACGGCCAAGGTGCGGCGATCGCGGCCTTTGTGAACGCTGGCGGTGCTCTGTTCGCGATGGGAGAGGACGCGCCGACGCCCTTTGGATGGCTAACGGCAGTGCTGCCGGGGATAGTGGTGAATTTCGCTGATGACGGTGGTACGCCCATCCTGCTGACCCCTGCCGGTGCGGCAGCGTTTCCCGGGCTGACGAACGCGGTGCTCGCCGGCGCCATACCCTGGCATAACTACTTCAGCGGCAATTTCGGTACGCTGCAAGTGCTGGGCACGTCGCCGGACGGCGGCGCGACCCGCGGTGTGATCCTGGGCGGCGGCGCAGGCACGCGGCTCGGCTCGCTGAACTCCGGGTGGGACTCGCCCTTCCAGATCCGCTATAGCGCCAACCTCAACCTGGGCGATTCGGTGGTGAACATCACCAACTCGGGCGCGCGCGGTGCGGGCCTCGCGGCTGGCACGTCGGCGTCGACTACGGGCGCGATCTGTGCCAACGTCTACGCCTTCTCGCCGGATGAGCAGATGATCTCCTGCTGCTCCTGCCCGGTGACGCCCAACGGCCTCGTTTCGCTCTCCGCTCGCCAGGACCTGATTAGCAACACGCTCACTCCGGCCGTGCCGACGTCGATCGTGATCAAGCTCTACGCCACGGTACCGATCGGCGGCCTTTGCAGCGGCTCAGCGGCCGCTCCCGGCGCCCCGGCGTTCGGCATGTTGGCCTATGGCACCACGGTACACGCCGCCGCGGTTACGGGCGCGGATCTGGCCGTGACGGAAACGCCCTTCTTACCGGCCACCTTGAGCGGCTCATCGAATAACCGCTTCGACGGCATTGGCGAATTGGCGCGGCTAACATCGCTGTGCAACTTCATCAACGCGAATGGCAGCGGCTTTGGCATCTGCCGGTCCTGCCGGTTGGGTGGGCTGGGCGCAGGCCGGCTGTAACTCACAGTTAGTTCGTCCGCAAGTTGGGGGGAAGGGTCCAGTTCCGCTGGGTCCAGCCCCCCAATTTCGTTTTGGAACCTCAATTGGCGGCGACCACGTCGTAGCGTTATCGAATGACACCAGGCTTGGTATCATAGCCCCACATGCGGACTACCCTCGATATCGACGACGACGTCCTGGCCCTCGCCAAGGATCTCGCCAATGCCCAACGCCAATCCCTGGGCAGTGTCATCAGCGACCTTGCCCGCACCGCCCTCTCCGAACCCACCCGCGCCGCCCTGGAACGCATGAAAGCAGAAGCCAAAGAGGCCAAAGCCGATGCGCCCGAGCAGCCCCAGCAGGGTGACCAGTAGGGTGGGCCCCCGGCCCGCCATCTTAGGCCTGACCCTCTTGCTGGTCGCCTGCGCCCCGCGCACTGTCCCGACGCCCGCCACCCCCAAGCCCCTCGCCGGCACCTATCTCGACCTGGAACCTGGCTGGCGCCTCCGCGTCATCACTCCATTGCTCAAAGGCGGCGGTTTCCAGGTGAAAACCGAGCCCGTCCAAGAACCAGGCAACACCCTCACCCTCAAAGCCGCCCCGGATTTCGAAGGCTACGAGACCTCCTACTACGACATCCTGCCCAAGGCCCAAATCCGCTTCACCCAAGCCGAAGCCATGCGCGACGGAAAGCCCTCTCCGTAGCCGCAGCCCGTCCACCGTATCTTCCAAAATGCCAAAGGGATGGCCTTAGCCCGGCTGGTCTACCTGAAGCGCGCCTCGGACACGTTGCACGACATGGCCATCCTCGCCGCCCGCGACCTCACCATCCTGAACGAGGCCACTCTCCGCCTCCAAACCTCCCCCGCCGTGGCCTGCCGCAAGGCCCGCCAAGTGGCCTGCGAATGGGTCCCCGCCGGCATCGCCGTCCGGGCGGAACTACAAAAATCAGGCCAGTGGGTCCCGGCACGTTAATTCGGCTTGCCCCATCCGCCCGCGATTGGCGATAGTGGAAGGGATGGACGCGGGCGGCCAATGGCGGATATTCTCTACCTCACCGAATTACTGGGGCTCAAGGTCTATGACCTCAAGGGCCGCGTGCTCGGTCGCGTGCGCGATGCGGCCATCGTCCCCCTGATTGACCCGCAACGCGTCGACCGCTACCTGATCGGCGGCAGCGGCACCAGTTGGCTCGCCGTCCGGCACGACCAGATTCAGCGCATCTCTCTGAACGGACTGCGCTTACGCGACGAGGTGCTGACGCCCTATCACAACGACGAGTACATGCTCCGCCTGGTACGCGACCTGCTCGACCAGCAGATTATCGACGCCCAGGGCCGCAAAGTGGTCCGCGTCACCGACGTCACCTTTACCATCGACGGCTCCGAGCTAAAGGTCCTCGAAGTCGACGTCGGCCTGCGCAGCGTCCTGCGCCGCCTGGCCCAAGGTCTGCTGCCGCGCGACTGGATCCGCAGCATTCAATCGCCCATCGCTCCGCAGAGCATCAGTTGGCAATATTGCAACATCGTTGAGCCGGACCCGCAACGCCGGTTGCGGCTGAACATCACCCACGATTTCCTCGAGAAGATGCACCCGGCCGACATCGCCGACATCGTCGAGGAGTTGGGCCCCGAGGACCGCGAGGCCATCATCGCCTCCCTCGACGAAGAGGTCGCCGCCGAGGCCCTCAGCGAAGTCGACCCTGACATGCAAGCCAGCATCCTCGAGGCGCTCGAAACCGAGAAGGCCGCCGACATCATGGACGAGATGGACCCCGGCGAAGCC
>Ga0209490_10001878_pt1 | contig 20131 bp, 17 predicted proteins | sample MAT06_FD_187209 | JGI IMG/M metagenome (GOLD analysis project Ga0209490, IMG submission 187209) | Freshwater microbial communities from Lake Fryxell liftoff mats and glacier meltwater in Antarctica - MAT-06 (SPAdes) (version 2) | ecosystem: Environmental > Aquatic > Freshwater > Ice > Liftoff... | reverse complement strand
GTCTCCATTTGAGAGGCTGAATGGATTTTACTATCACTCAAACTGGTTACGCAATTTTCTGATCGCTTCTTCTATGAACGGCAGAGGGGGCGGTAAATTCAACAAACACACAATTAATTAGAAGCAGGAATGTTTATCTTGCACAGACAGAAGTGTAGAAATATGTGTATGTCTCGCTTTTCCTTTTCAGTCAACATCACACAATCTTTTCTCTAAGATTCAAACTTCTTCTGATTTGTCAAGTCTATAGAACAGCCCAAACTTATTGAAACCAATCTCAATAAGAAACGCTGAAACGCCCATATAGTGTCGAATTTGGAATTGCTGCTTGATAAATGACTTTTTTGTTGCCCAACTTCAACTTCTCATACTCAGAAAAAGTAGGTGTTCCGGCTTGCCAGCTTCCAGTTGCAGTGGGAACACTTGTAGCTGTCGTTGAAGAGCCTGCCGTTGCACTTACATCATCTTTAACAGCGACTTTTTTGCCTGCCATCATCTAGTCTCCATCTTGAATCAAGAATGCCAGGAGTCAGGCTTTAACTGCATCACTCCTGGCGGAAATCATTGAATTAGATCACTCAACTACAGCAACGATCGTCAGCCCACCGATGACCTGTTTTTGGTCATTGATGTGCATGACATGGAAGATGTGAGCATCTCCTGGCTGAGAGTTTTCGGGTAAGTTAGCGGTAAAGGTGAAGTTGGCGACCTCATTGGGGGGCAGCTTGATATCGGCTTCAAACGTAGGGGCAGCTTGTTCGACTAGCTTTTCTAACCCTGGAGTGATCTTCAGCCTGGGAACGATCCGTAACTCTGGCGATACTTGCAAATTACGGACATTGAGAGCAGCATTAAACTTTCGATCGGAGATCGCATTCTGGAGAACAACAGCGGGATTAAACACGCTATCCCTAAAGCGTCCGAAGTTTATGCCGTCTCTAAACACAAACCGCCACTTATCTTGGAATGGAATATCCCCAGGATTAATGGGCGTTACTTTTTCTAGACGCGAGTTGTCTCGGATGATCGGAGAGAAATTCTCTGGAACTTGCAGGGCAAATCGCTCCGGCGCGATCTGAGCAAGTTGTCGGAATCCTTCAAATTGTTTGAGACTCGGCAGAATAGCCTCAAGGACTGCGGTGCTGGGTGCGCGATCGGCAATGGCTCGAATCGTTGCTCCTTCAATACCCTCAAGACTTAGTCCAGTAGTTTGAATGGGAAGACTAAGAGATATCCCAGGATCTACCGTCACGATTTTAAGATTGAGCTGTGCAACATGATCATCCGGTCGAACATGGAAACAGTCACTATCAGGCTTTGGATCTGGAAGGCTATCTTGATAGACTCTGGCAATTAGGCATTTGTGTCCTGCTCGCTGAACAGAGTCCCCAGGATCGGGCATCCACTTGATCCTGCCGCTTGCTTCTCTAGAAATCTTGACATTCCCAGATGGCAGTCCAGGCACACTAGGATAAGGAGCCGCAGTAACTTGTCCTTGGGGCGGCAATATCGACGATAGCCATACACTGCTGCTTTTTGGAAGAGAAGTCGCTCTAATACTACCTGTAAATAACCGACGGGTATCAGTCACAACAGTAGGACTCATCAATAAACTAGGATTACAGACCCAGAGTTCAACGAGGATGTCAAAAGTATCGGTTAGCAATGGTTGAGCGGTTCTGTATACTCGAACATCAACATAATTGTCTGCATTAAGGACTGCCTTGCGATCGCTGACTTCAGCGCCTCCAGCGCCCAAGCGAAACAGCCTTATATCGGGGCTGAGCCACCAAGCGGGATCGGGACTGTCATTAATTCTAATGCTGAGATCAGCAGATAAAGTTGGATCTGGATCATTACAATTCGGCATAGTAACCTCTTAGTGGTGATGGAAAATATAGATTATTGGTAAGTACAGGCTTTGCAAAAACTACTTACCGAATGTTTTAGGCACGAGCTAGAGCAACCTGAATAGCAGAAATCGAAGCAGTTGCAGTTGCAGCGGCATTTAGTATAACTGCTGTGATGAGATATTTGTTGGCTGTATTGTTGATGGTGGTATTGACTTCTGGTCGCAATTGCAAGGATTTATTGAATGCCCCATCGGGATCTTCAGCTAGTTGACTTGAGAAAAGAACTACTGCATTTCCAGCACTGCTTAAAGGCTGCTGTTGTAGCGCTAGGCGGAAGTGGAAGCTCCCGCTTTTTGAGCCAACTACTACAACACTTTGAATCACTAAACCATTCGGCAACTGGAGGGATAGCCAGCCGTTTGCCTCTGATTTAGTAGGGTCTTTAGTGACAATTCCACTGGTTTGCAGCCAAGGTGATGCGGGAGCATTAGGAAACAAGCTAGGTGCAAACGTAAGTGTGGTGGATAAAGGTGTGAGACTGCTGTTAATTTGACCCACAATGCGAGCAATTTCTTGAAATTCTTGCTGCAAGTCTCTAAATCGTTTGTTAAATCCTTTAGCGGGATCTTCAGCAGATACCAGATCGGCACCATCCCGCCAGTCTTGATGTTGAAATCTCGGTGAATAGTTGTCGGGCATAGTCATTTTCCTTGATTGAGTGTCAGTGAGAGGAATTATGAGTAACTGGAAAGAGGCTTACTGGGTCAGAGGATCAGGTCTCGGTTAGATTAGTAAAGTCTTCCCCTCGATAGCGCGATCGCTGGAATTGGCGATAGGTTTTAGAGACATTCGTCTGTAACGGTTCGGGGTTACCGTCGCCATCCAGATCAACATTGTTTTGGCGAATGGCAAAGGTATCCACCTCAATACCAAGGGGATGGAGATGTTGGAGTAGATTCATGAGGAATTCGTATTGTAGTAAGGTCAGCACGGCATTGTCGGGTAGTTGGACGCGAAACTGATAGGGATCGGTCAGCCCTCGGCGGGCATAGCCAACGGCAACAACAGCGAGTAAACCTGTACTCCCCGGCGTTAATTGAGTTCGACTGCTGGTGGCACCAATGACATCGGGTGGAGCTTGATTTTGTTGCCGTTCTGCTGCACCTGGATAAATCGGCACAACGTACCAACGAAATCCAGCAGAGCGGCGTTCTGAGAGATTGATTCCTACCCCCGGCAGGGTGGTTACTCCCACCACCAGTACCATCTCAGTGGCACCTGTCATCAGCGGTAGAGCGGAACTCAAACCATTCTGGCGTAGCAGCCGCACTAAGCGTTTGAGTGGAGCTTTTGCACTGTCTTGACCTGTGAGAATGCTGGTCGCCAGGTTGGTGGGTAGACGAATCGTCTCAAACAGATCTTCAGGAATTCCCCCATCTTCTGGAGCCAGGTTTAATTGTTGAACCACTCTGGCAGGCGTATCCCTGGTCGCTAGACCGGCTGCTTCCCAGATCTGTTTTACGCCAAGACCTGGGTCTTGGGCAAGTCCCCAAGCAGTTCGGGCATCGGCATCAGAAAGCACTATCCAGGGATCGTTCCCTTCATTTTGCCAGATAGCCAGTGCTGCTATCAATTCTGTTGCCAAGACAAAATTACTCCCCGGATCGCCGGGGGCATTGTAGCGGACGGTCAAGTCTGTGGAACTGCCGGGGGCAATGTTGGCAAGTCCAGTAATTTCTAACCCAAAGGTGGGGAGACGGGATAGATAGAGACGATCGCCCGCAGTGCGATGAGCCGTCTTAATGCCGCAGGGTTCGAGCAGCCAACGTCCCACTGGATCATCGGTAGGCGATCGTGGTGTCATTGCTTGAATCAGTCCTTCAATTTCAGCATCAGCACGAGTCCGATTAGGGTTCGCGAGTTGGGTTGCCATCTGATTGAGTTGAGCGACTGTGGGTAACAAAACTTCGATTCCTAAGCCCAATTCATAGCGACTGCTTCCCCCATCTGCCTGCAGGCGAGAATCTTGAGCGCGAAACACCTGCCAGGGTGTTGTTACCCCTAACGCCCGACGACAGCGCCCAACCAGATCGAGGGCAGTGGCTAGCATTGGGGCGATCGCGGCACTGGTATCAAAGCTAAAATCAAAATTCTGAACCAACCGATCTCTCAACGCATCAATGTTCTGCTTTTTAGCCTGAGGCAGTGGGCGGTTGAGATGGATCTGTTGAGTTGTTGGATTCCGGACTGGAAAAATCAAGTAGGCATTCCGAATGTAATCCAAAAAATTCGTTCGTAATGTTGGGTCGCTTACCGCAATGAGATGAATAGCAATCCCAAAATCATTACTTTCTTCAATTAGTTGAAATCGTTGCTGAACCCCCAGTTGACTCAATAACCCTCGATTTGGATCGGTCGCAGCCCCAGAGCCATTGAGTGCATCCAGGATGGTTTGCTGATTGGGAACCAAGAAGGGATCGTAAATGGCGAGGCGGCGACGATATTCGGCATCGGGTTCGCGCCGAGGTTCGGTGATAATCTCACCCCTAAAACCTTCGCCAAACCGACGTGTACCAAAATTAAATCTTCCGAAAATGGCAGGTTCTTCTCTTGGTTCAGGTTTGCGGAAGCCAAGATTATCAACAAAACGGGGAACCCCTAAATCGGCTCCGATGCGATCGAGGGCATTGTCTCGTGCGAGATCGAGCGATCGCATGGCCACAATTTCCCTTGCTTGTCGTCGGATGCGTTGTTTCTCAGCACCCAGCAGGTAAAGCATTCGCCCCATCAGTCCTTGCAGCAAATGTGCTTCTAGGCGTTGGTTAATCGCAGCAAGTGAAACGGACGTACCCGTCGTGTCCTGTTCATTGGCAAATTCAGTGACGGTCAGCGTCAGCACAAATCCACTGGCAGTTTGCGTATTGGGATCTACCGTTGGACGGTATAGCGGTAACGTTGCCCCCGCTTCGGAATAGGGCGCAAATTCTATTGTCTGTAAAGGTATCGGTGGATTACTAGAGCTGAATTCTGCTTCTACTCGTAATCTGCGAACGTCAATCGTTTTTGTCAGGGTAATAAGTATTAACGGCTCGCGCAGCAGTTCGCTTGGAAACCCTGTCACATCAATCTGTCCAGTATCGCTGATGGCAACACGAGTATTGACAGCGCCTGCTGCAAACGGTGCTGTCAGGTGTTGAATCTGGTTGCGATGGGTCGCTGACCGCCATAGATCTGGATCAAGGGTGACAGGCATGGGTCGCTTCTCCTAGAGGATCTCTAACTTTGATGGATCATCAATGAATACCGGGATTTCCACAGACTGTAAATTGATATTTTTGCCCTGATCGAATACCTGAGGCTGAGTGCCTTGGTTTGTTTGCCGAAAATCTACAGCGTCAAACCTAGGTGGGTATGGGAGCAGTTTTAGATCGACAATATCCACAATTCCAGGCTCACTCATCAATGCCCAAATAATTTCAGAGGCACGCACAGGTTCGCCAAAGGAAAGGGTATCAATATAGCGTTGTAGCCGTGCTATCAGTCGTTGCTTCAGAGCGATCGCCGAGGTTGAGCTATTCACAACAGATCTGGAACCTGTGGGCAGGGGTAAGCCCCGAACCACCAGTTGGGCACTCACCCCAACCCCAACTTCTGTCGCCCGAATAATTCTGGGAAAAATGCTGATCGGACGCAGATCTTCAATGACAGAGGCGATCGCCACTTCCAGTCCATCCGGCCCTTCCCAAATTGCAGCAGGCGTGGGGGCAGCTAGAACAGTGAAGTAATAAGGACTGGCCAAGTCACGCTCACTACTAAACAGACGATCCATGAAATTGAAGGTGCCAAAGACAGGTTGGGACAGGTCTAAGCCACCCAGGGCATCCCGTACCTGCACCTGACGCACCCCCGGAATTAAGGAAACCGCAGTTTGAATTGCCTCAACCGTCCACAGCGATCGGGGAGCTTGCAACACAAGCTGACGGTAGCGATTGTCATCCCACTGAAGTTCACCTCCCGTGAGCGCAGCAGTATGGGCAATCTGAAGCAAGGGTACTCCAGCGAGACCTTCGACTCGAAACAATTCATCAAGCATTGAGTCGTTGCGGTTCCAGCGATCGATTTTTTCAGGAAACGTCCCATCTGCTGCTGCACGGGTGGGGTTAAGGTTGTGCTCTGGACCTGGATAAAAGGCAACCACTAAGACTTCCCGCTCACGGTTGGCAGCAGAAAAAACTGCGCTCTCATCAGTGGCGACATGGTGCCCACCCGGAGTGAGCAACCTTGCTCCCCGTGGAATGCTTAACTCGGTAACTCCCGCAGGCAATGTGCCGGTTAAGGTCAAGCGAATTTTGCCTCTTGCTTCTAAAAAGGGTCTAGGAAAGCCTAATTCTTCACCCAAACGACTTAGTGCTTCACCCGTCGCAGTCGAGACAAAGTTATTGTCATACATACTGGTCAGGGCAGCCCAGGTGCGGGCATCTTCCAGCGCAGAGACTTCTAGCAATTTGCGAATGACAGAGCCTGAACTGAGATCGAGGTCATTGCCAAACAACTCCCGTGCCAGGGCTAGTTTTTCTGCTAGTAGACGGGCAAAGGGCTTGGCAATAAATCCATTCTGGGTAATGCCAAACTGGGCTGAGCCTGAGGAGCGAGCAACCGCTGCATCGATCGCCAGAATATCTGCGGTATCAATTCGAGTATTGGTACTATCTGGCATTGGCGATGACCCTCCCTAAATTTACGCCTAAGTTGATGGAGTTTTCATCTCCAGAGATTGTTTCAAATACAACCCGCACATCCATCGTGCGCCAGCATTCTAGTCGTTCTTCAGGACTGAGATTATTATCAGCATTGGCATTGGGGGGATCTAATCGGGCATCCAGTAGCTTGAGATCGACAATGCGACGAATACGAGGGTCTTGTCGGAGCACCTGAATGATAGAGATCCGAACTCGTTCTCGGATTAATATAGGATTGATTTCTTCAACGAGGGCATTTAAGCCGTCGAAGCCAAATTGAGTATTAAAAATATCACTTCCCAATAAAGTTGTTAGCGCTATTTCCAATGACTGACTCAGGTTATCCATGGCTTCAACACGAGCGAAGTCTTTGCCATTAGAACCTGCTGTCATTTTTAAGTCTTGACCCAGATCCAAACCTGGATAGATCGGATCACATGCTAATCCCCAACCTAAAATTCGGCGGCGTAACTGTTGTTCTAGTTCTAAGTTCATAGCCATCGCGATCGCCCCCTTAAATAGCAGTCAATTTAGTTTGTCCGGCAGTTGCCGACAGCAACATTTGCGGTGTTGTTTTAGCCACCATGCCATCGGTTGTGCCAGACAGGGTATCAAGCATCACTGCTTGACCATTCACTTTAAGCTTGGTTGCCTCTCCACTTGTAACAGAAGACACTGCTGTACAGGGCTTTGCAGTTGGTCCCGACGGATCAGAAGCAGGTACAGTAGCACAGCCTGCGATCACCTTGCTTTCAATACTGGCTTTAACTAAAACTGGATTGTTGTTAACCCGTAATTTTTGTGTACTGGTTACTGCTACATTACCGCTGTGCCCACAGGTGACCATACTGTTTGTTATTAAAACGCCTGTCATAAAACAACCTCATTGAATATTCATAGAATCAGACACCTGCACATCAACCTTGTTAGCCTTCATGGTGATGTTGCCATCACCTGCATCTAGTTCAATGTTTTTTGCAGTGATCACCACACTCCCGTCTGGTTTCATCACAATCTTTGACTCTCCTTTGGTGTGTTCAATCGTCACACTGCCTTCATCATCTGGGCGATCGGGTCGCGTCCCCGCATCCTTGAGGCTGTCTTTTCCCACTCGGATGGTCAGCTCTCCCACCTCAATAATGCGATTGCCCTCTGCATCAATTAAGTCTTGGCTCACTTTGCCCGTGTGTTCTTCAGGAGTAGCACCCTCAGCAATGGTTGCCCGCTCTGATTCTGGAATATCGACAGGTAAGATCAACCACCAATCGCCTGCCTGGGAATCAGGGCCATGTCCGGCTTCCCACAATGCGCCAACATCTAAGGGATCGTTGGCCTGACCATTGCGGTGTAGCACAACTACACGGGTGCCCGGATAGCGGGGGACAACCAGTCCACACTTGCCCCAGGCAAATGGTGTCGCATAGGGAACACGTTGCAAGATTGAGGGGTGTTCTCGTTGGGTCGCCAGTCGATTAGCTTGGTTGCGCCGCCCATCAGGTGCCACTAACCCTCGCCAGGTGGTAAGGGTTTGTCCAGGAGCTTCTGTCTCTGAACCGCTCCCACTGGTCTGGACACTGCGGACCTCGCCAATATCGGCAAAGCGGCGGGCACTGGCGGAACCTTCTGCCAATTGTCGAACGGCTTGAGCCGCCTGAGTACCACTATCAGCCGAGGAGGGTGAGGATACTGGAGCGGAAGGATGGGAGCCACTGGGACTATGCTCATCCCATGCTTGATTAAGATCTGCGATTTGGACAGTGGTCACCACCGTTGAGAAGCCACTGTTACGCCCTAGGCGGTGTTGAACAGAACTAACGTAGAGGTTTACAGGGTTTTCTAGTCCGCCTCCAATGGCTGGAAGCAACGATCCTGCGACTCCAAGGAGCGCGTCTCCAAAACTAGGGGTTGTCTTAAGGACATCCTCAGGCGGCAAATCTACTTTAACCACATCTCCTGGTTTAATGTCTGGACGACCCTTTAAGGTGAGCCGAAATTCTGGTCTACGGGGAGGTGCATTGGTAGGATCGCTATTTGGGTCGCTATCCATCGAGCCGATCGATTCAATTTCAATCAAACCGGAGGCATAGGTTAGTTCTTTGTCCTCGGCAGAGCCTTCTAGAGGAAAGGATCGCAAACCCACATGTAAGATCCCATTGCGAATCAAGAGCATGCCTCGCCCACGTTTGTTTGTTGCCTGTTCTAGGGCGCTGGCTAGTTGTTGAAACTCTTGTTTATAAGTATTGCCTTGTTCAAAATTGATTGCTTCTGCTTGTAAACTGCCAATTTCTGCTAGTCCATGAGGCGTAATGTCACGGATACCCGTGTTACTTTTGACTGTATTGAGCACACTTTGAAGGTTGTCCTCGTGGATCGGTTCAGGGATTCGACTGGATAGAGCCATAAAAACTCTTTCTTTGGCTTGAATCGTAGTTTCATAACGCCGTGAACCTGCCTTACGGGAGACCGATTGAATTGCTAACTCGGCAACTAATGCCTCTTCTGGAACCGAAGAACCTCCAATTAAATCAGAAATCCCTACCACATTGGCGAGATAGCCCCCTATATCAGCACTAGCATCACGCCAATACAGGTAGAGTTTGACTACTGCATCCCATCGTCTTCCTTGTTTGGAAACCAGTTTTCTTAGCTCTCCATACTGATCGTCTATCAGTCCTTCAATCACGAACGTATAGGTTCCACCTTCTAGACCCGATTGTAGGGTTGCCTGAATATCCGCGTAGTAATCTTCAACCCTGAGGATAGGTAGTTCTGAATAAGGTTCATTTTGATGATAAAACTTGAGTGCCCACCCAGCATCATTGCCGATTTGAGCTTTTTTTTGTTGACTTTGTAGAAAGGATTGAACCATAGCAGACTACCTAATTGAGTTGGAGGTTTATCAGATATTAGAAGGGTTGAAGTGCTCGATACTTGTTGGGCAAACCTTAGAGTTGAAGTCGTGACCTCAGCATTGGGTTAATGGGTGGCGGGGAAAATTGGAGGGTGGCTTGATTTGCCCGTCGCCATGCGAGTGAGAGGCGAGAACCAAAGTCGCCTGCACCCCTGACACTGCCTGCTCGCACGTCCCATTCCAGAATGACCAGTTCGATTTGTCCACCGAGGTTATTGGAGCCACTATCGGGCACGACTCGGCGTAACCCTGCCACCAGAGGAATCACGCCAATAGTGCGGCGGGACTGTTGGACAATAAGGCGAAAGGAGGCACGGGTGACATCCGCAAGGGTAAAGTCTGTTGGGGGAGTTGATGGGCTAAGTTCAGCTTCGCTACTGCTGACTAATGCGGTGGCATCCGCATCGCGCCAGGGCACTGCCAACCCAGTTGGTAAGACGACAATCAGTTGCAGATCGCCTGTGAGCGGAATGGGGTAGGGCAACCCAGTGAGAATGCGAACATCAACCTGGGTAAAGCCCTCTGGAGTAGTTGGCTTTTGGGCAGGGACTAAATAACGTTGAACGGGAATGGGTGGCATTTTCATATCAACCGCCTCCTGCGGCACTGCCGCCGAAATCAGCCAGGGCACCAACGCCAACGCTGACAGCGCTGAACAAGGAACCCAGGGCACTGGGCAATGGCATATGTGCCATGGTGATAGCAACATCAATTACATCTCGTTTAGTGGCAGATACCGTAAATGACAAAGACTGAATTTGCATATCGGTGCGAATTGTCATTGAGGTGACTAAAATCAACCCGCCAACTTTGCCACCTGTGAGGGCACCTAAGGCTGTTCCTCGTTTGCTGGCTTCGGCGATGCGTTCTAACAGCAGTTTCCAGGCATAGCGTTCGGCTCCAACGAGGATTCCGCTGAGGGAGATGGTGTCATCGTGGGTGGAAACAATGGCTTTGGCACCAGAGGAGCCAATCGGCGGTAGGTGATAGGTTTGGCTAAGGGAGAGGGTAGTGACGGCCCAAAGGGGAATAGTGTTGAGTGCGCCATCGGAGATGATGGCGGAGGGAATCGTACCGTAATTTTGAAAACTTTTAGTAATTGCCATTGCTCAAGCTTTTATAATCTTTACGAGACATCAGATAAATCAGAAAATTCTTTAGGGAAATCTATAAGTCCAGGTAGCAACACGTTTTGTTAACCCGATAAAAGGACTACTATACGCAACACCCTTTAATCTGCCTTCCCTAGCTGCTTGTTCAAGAATTGCAGCCCAACGTTGACCAGGTGCTCCCCCTTCATTATGAAGGCGTTGAATATTGCCCCAAACCCATTCAAGCTCCATTTGTCCAGGATCGAGAGTTGCTCCACCTCCTTTATATTCAACAATGTAGATTTCATCTCGGTACAAATCAGAGCCATGCACCCTAATATCATCAAATCCTTGTCCGTAGCGTCCCCGGTATTCAAAAGGATTAACAAAATTGCTCTCATTTAGTCCCTCTCTGAGGGCTGTACGGCTACCTTGCCTTACGCCATGCTCATGAGCACGCTCAACTGCCGCTGCCAGATCCATTCGAGATGGCAACTGGGTTGGTGTCCTTCCTTCGTAATAAAATCGTGTTTTAGCATTGATGTCGGCAGCAGTTGAGCCTCTTTGATCCAGAAAATTAATTGCTTCTTGTAGTCGATCTCGATTTGAGTGGAAATAATGCGTTAACAGATCGTAATCAACCTCTCCTCCTGATACACGTCGTAGAAGGCGATCGATTTGCGCAATCTGCTCTGGAGTAGCATTTGGCGGAAAAAAGCACGGTGAACTACAACGCCTGAGCGCCCGTGCGGCAAAAGGATGCTCTAGTAATGAACGCCGTAATGTTTCGTTTGTGCGAAGAAGTTCCTGAGTTTCAGGATTAACTCCAAGTTGCGCAATTTCCTCTTCAATAATTTGTTCACGAGATAATATGCGAGTAAGTGGTGAAGTCGCACCGTGTCGTGGAACACTGCTAGCTTCAGCTTCCAGTCGTTCCCATGCACGGGCTTCATTACGTGCCAGATTTTCAAGCAACTCCCGGAACTCGATTGCTCGTGTTTCACGAGGTAATCGACCATGAATTCGGGTTAAAGATTCAAGATAGTTATCGAGAGTTTGAGGGTTACGCCCAACTCGGGTGTAAATGACACTAAATGCGTCATAACCCAGATTCGATAAGGCATCCATTCGTGTTGGGCTTTCCGCCAATGCACGCAACATATCACTAGAGGCACGTCCACCCAGTGCAACATCTTGTGGTATTGCCCGCATCGCACGCGCGAAGGAAGCACCCTGACCAGATGGTATATGGCGAATGATATCGCCAACTTCGTTCCCGTGTGCTCTAGTTAAACGCTGGAAAGCCTCAACCACCTCAGTACTCAGCCCACCTGCTTTTGTAGCTAATTCGTTTAAGGCTTCAGCCTGTCGTAAGGATGCAGTAGCCAACTCACCTACTTCGCGGTTAGTTTGGACGAGACGGGCAAGCGTCGTAGTTTCGTCAATCTCAATCCCTTCTAACGCTCGTGCCAGACGAGTTGCTTGTTCTTCAGGCAAGTGAGATAAAAGCTCCAATGCTCTTTCTTCACTGCGTAATGCCCTGCTAGAGCGACTTAGTAATGCAGCAAAACGACTGATTCTTGTTGCAGCTTGTTCCCCTTCGGCAAGACGACCTGCTAAACCTAGAAGCCTCACAAATCGGGCTATAGCAGCAGCTCGTTCAGTGATATTAAGTGCCCGTAAAGCAGCTTGAATTTCTCCAACACCAACAAATAGTGAGGCAACCTCCCAGATAATTGCCCACCGAATACGCCGAAGAAAGCGTTGAGATGCTCCCGTAACTAATGCTCCGCGTAAACCGAAAATAACCTGGCGGCTCATTTGAGTAAACAGTTGACCAACGAACTGCTGTGCAGGAGGGTAGCCCAATTCAGCTAGCTTGAACATAACTATCATCTTGATGAGTTGCCCAATCCCTTCAACAATCTTGTCTGGATGGGCAATCAGCATGATGATTCCATCAATGAATCCTTCAATTGTTCTTAAAGCAGAACGTACCGCTTCTTCGATTTCTGCCAATGCATTTACGCCAATTTCTGGACCATTAGGACCAATGCTAATACCAGGAACAACTGTGAGCAGCCGAGCTTCAAGTAAAATCTGGATAAATTCGTTAAAACTGAAACTTTCTGTACCACCAAATCGTTCACCAAGAACGACAAGCAGTGACCAGAGTTCATTGTCAAGATCATCGAATAGTTTCTCCCAAAGTTCTGGTGTTTGCTTAATCTGGGCAAATACAGCATCTAGCTCCGAACGACTAGTGATACTCTTAATGATTTCTACAATTGCTCGTTCTTCCGCTAAGAAAGTCCATGCATTCAGTAAAATAGTCAAATATCGAACACGAGTTTCTCTGTCAATAACTCTAAATGCCTCAACATTAAGACGTGCAAGTAGTTCGGCAGCTCGTGCCAGATTTTCTTCGCCACCTAAGCTAATTGATTGATCAATCTCACCAAAAACATTGGAACGCAGTAATTCTGCGGGTACGTCAGTCCTACCTTCCTGCTGATCACTGTGCAACTGTTGCCCTAGACGAGATGTTGCTCCAGGTTGAGTTAGGAAAACATTTCCCCTATTCACAATAGCGGCAACTATTCTGAAACCATGAGGAATTTCTCCCATGATCATTCCTCCCACTGAACCTTCCCGGAAATCTGGCGGAAGATCAGAAATTGAGATATCTGAGCTTAGCCCTGCCACGTAATACGTTTCGGCTGCGGGCTGTACTAGCGGTGCAATAATTACTGAGCTTACGGTGCCGAATAAAGCACGTCCCCATACAGCAGCGCGAGCAATTGTTCCAGTGATTACATAGCGATCTGAATGGACAAACACATAGCGATTGCCAGGAAGTTGCAGGATAAGCGCACCTTGAAATGGTGGCTGAGCTTGAACGACATGATCTCGAACAACCTGAATTGTTTCGTCCTCGAACGTAATTTCTGTAGGTTGAGGTGGAGTTGCCCTGCGACGAGCACCTACGATGGGGCGATCCAGTGACGTGAAAGTAAGTTCAGGTATTTGCTCTAAAGTGTAACGCTCACGCAACTCTTGGCTGAGAGATTGCCCAATTTCTTCAAGTTGGCGGGCTTGTTCTAAATCATGACTACGTAATGCATTCTGTGCAAGCTGTGGATAGAAGTTCAGGATACGATTGAGCCTTACACGAATACCAGCTAAATCACCTTGAATAATCAAACTATGATTAGCTCCAAGCACTTCATTTAGATCAGTATGTTCTGTTGTTTGTTCACCTTGTCTTTGCCTATTTTGCGAGATCTGCTGAAGCTGCATTTGGCTCATCAGATATGCAATACGGAATAAGTGCTGTGCCAAATCGTGCCGATTAGTACGTGCTTCTATTTCAGCCCGCTCTATGATCTGGTCGGGATCCAGTAGACCAAATGGTGATCCTCCACTAGTTGGTAAATCAGGACCAGCAATAGCAATAAAACGTATCCACCAGCTATTCTCCAAATTGCTCAACGCTTGCTCGGCAAGGCTACGTTCTCCTTGGTAGAGCAACCACAATGCTAAATCAAGCGCATGGGCAAAGGCATCATCAGGCGACATGCGAGCCAGCAAACTAGGAACTAGCTCTAAAGGATCAGAGTTATGATCCTCTAAGATTGGTAGACCGGCTGCGAAATATCGAGTCTGTAGACGTAGACGACGGCGATCAAATTCATCCCAAAGCTGGGCAAATGTACGCGTGTCGATTCCGGGCAGAGGAGATTCACTTGTCCCTGTCCTCTGTTCTAGTGGCACGGTAACCTCTCCAGCATTCTGATAGCTGGGCAGGGTGTAAGCCTCTGATACGCTGGAGAAACGATCGCGATCAATCCTCTCCACAATTTCTGCAAGCAGCGGTTGTTGAGCTTGTTCTCCTACCCGCGTTACCTCTAGAATTCCTGCTGACTTAACTGCCTGTATTAAGGTATTGGTGATTCGTTCCTCAATTTCATAACGGTTTGTACCTGTAACTCTGTCCAGTCCATCTCCATACCAACTTATATCTGGGGGATGCACCCGCACCCCCACATACCCACCCCTCTTCTCCAGCACCACATCCCGCGAGTTCACCAACGCCCGCCCCACCGCAGCCGCCAACGCCTCCTCAACGTCAGCCTGCCGCTCAGTCAGCGCTGCTGGATCAACTCGAAGCCGAATTGGAATCGTTACCCGTACTGGCATAATCTACACACTCTCCAAACTTTGAGCAAGATGACTCAACGTAGCCTGCACAATCTCATCCAGATCCATAGCCTCAGGAGCAGCCCGCACCTCAATCTCCACCGGGAAGTAGTAGTGAATCACCGACTGAGCATCCTCAGCCACCTGACTTGCCTGCGCCTCACTGCCCGCCGCAGGCAACACCAACTCTCCTTCATGCACCAAGGCAATTCCTGTCCGTTCAACCCGCGCTGCCCGTCCACCTGCTCCTTGAACCTGAGACTGCTCCTCATCCATCGCCTGATCCTCCAAAATTACTGAGCTTTCAGCTTAGGGAACCTCAACCTTTTCGCCCACCTTTGGCTCTGCCGAAGCCGCCAAACTAAAGCCCGAAAACGTTGCAGCCGGTGCTCCCGATATGCTGGCAGGGGAGGGAGAAGCACTGGTAATAATGCAGTTCTTCATCACGATCGTCTTGAACGACCAATCATTCCCGTCATCGGTTTCTTGCAGCACAATGTCAAACGTCTTCCCCTCCATTGCCAGAGAAGTTAGTTGAGCCGTCACATTCCCGATCGCCTTTACCGTCATCGAAAATGACATGGCTTGGGGCATATAAATCACCCCAATATGGGTTTGCTCAATGGAATGCATTGCTTCTGCATTGAGCGAAAAGGTTGGCGTGTAGGAATCGATCGGTGAAATGGCGACCGTATTACCACCTTCAATATACGAAACAGCAAGGCGAGATTTCCAGTCCGGCATAGCACATTACTCCTAGATTGAACGTTTGTAGATAGGTTAAAACTTTGGCGACAGTGTCACTTTGAGCAGATGCACTGCGGGTCCATAGGTAACAGATACAAACAGGTCAACCATGCGATTGGCACGCGCCGTTTGCACGATCGCACGATCCGTTGCGTTCCAGGCAGTCTCTGGCACACTCAGAATACTCAGCACCGGGATATCAATGGCAAAATCCACAATCACGGCACTCCGTTGTAAGGGACCCAGAATGCCTTCCACCCGCGTTTTCAGCATCGTCATCCCTGACTTGGTAATTCGAGCATCGCCCACTGCCCCAATCAATCCCGCTTTCAGCCGGAAATCAATATCATCCAGCACTCGCACAATGTCGATATAGAGCAGGCTGGCATCCGTGGTAAAACACCGCCCTTCAGCAAAATGTAGGCTTTCACCCACAATCAACGCCGGGTCAATAATCGGGATAATGCCCGCTTCTGAAAGTCCCTTAATCTCCGATGGACTGTACTGGCTCTCCACAGGCATTGAGAAACCCCGCACCTTCTTCAACACCACTGAGACTTGGGGATCAAAGCCTGCGATCGCTGCCATTGCTGCTGTTGCTGCATCACCAGTCGCTCCCCGTGCTGCAATCATCACCATTCGGCTAGAACTACTCTTCAGCGAATCCACAGTAGTGTTAACATCATCCACATAGGTATTTGACTTTGCCGTAGCCGGATCGACCATTGCAACACCAATCCGCTTTTGTCCCTGAGCAGACATCGTTTCAACATGGTCTTTCAAAGCCACTAGACCTGTTGCAGCAGCTCCTCCACCCGCTGCTGCCCCTACCGTAACTTCATTAGAAAGGGAAACAAACGTAACATCATCTGCCGCTTCTAGTGAGGCTAAAGCGGCAGCGTAGTTGTCAGTATCGACCTTCACTCCATAGATTTTGGAGGGCTTTGGATCTTGGAGAATCGCAATTTTTAGCGAACTATAGAGTGGAGTCTCGGTAACAGTACCGTCAGCATTCTTGGTTGCAAATAGTTCAGCAGCCTGATCGAGCGTGTCAATTGCAAAGGGCTTGTTTACAGCAGCGCTACCTGCTGCTGATTTCCCAACAATCGCAATCACACCGGGCGATCGCTGCGCCACCGGAGTCAGTGCCGAAGTATCAATCTTGACCTCAATAAACGGAAAAGCGGCTGGAATTGTTGCCATTGTAATTTCCTCATCGAATAAGGTGATTTAGCTTTAATAGTCCTTGAACCTGATCTTGAAACCTGAATCCTCAGGGTGGCGTGGCAACCAACCCAATTCCTTCACGGGCAAGCCACTGACCCGCGATCGCTCTACGGGCATCTCGCAATACCGCTGGTGTCATCCCAGGATTGCCACCGGGCCAACCCACATCATCAAAGATCGTTGCTGGCACAACCCAGATAATGAGCAAGGGATGACGGAGGGGTAAGGATGGATCGGGCGATCGTTCTAATCCTTGTTTTTCCAGTTGTTCACGCAGCATTTTGCTCTCCATCAACAGTTGAGCAACGGAGAAACCGATATCCCGAATTAAAAAAGCAGCAGTAATTGGAAGCGCCTTTGGAGATGGTGGAGCCGGATCAGGAGGAGAGAAGGTTACCTGTACTGCGCTACTTTGCACCGTTCCCTGCAATCGAGTCACTAAATCACTAACCGACGTAGCCCCCACACTGAACAGCCACTTATCCAATAGTTCATCGGTAAAACTTACTGGCTGATTTAATGCAGAACGAATACGTGTTAAGAACCGTGTACGCCTTTCCTGTTCTAACGCTTGTGTATTAGTGGGTAAACTCCCCAAAGCAGCCACAATTTCCGCATCTACCGTGCCTGCGTCTGTCCATTTTGCTTCTACCTGAGTGATTCGTGCAGTCGTTGGCACCGTACGAGCAACAATATCCCCGCGCCATAGTGCATCCACTCTAGTGAATGAATTTGGTCCCAACCCAGACGTGTGGAAGCGAGCTTCCACTCTGTCTACCCCACCTACTGGGTTCCAAATTCCTTCTACAGCCCCCATATTTGAGAGTACAACGCCTAGCCGAAACTCTTGAAAGATAGGCTGATAGGGACCTTCAACAGTCAAAATATCTGTGTTGTATGTGGCAGCAAGTAGCTGCCCAAGCGCCAGGTCATCAAACAATGGCGATCGAGTTGCTTGATCAGCGAGACGAATAAGTATGCCATCTTCGTAATTCATACTTGCAGCTTTTAAGAATGTAGAAGGTAATTTCACATACAAAACCTATCTTTAGCTTATTGGTATGCCAATTACTCCTTGATTGATTAGGAACACAAAATTTGGAGATTTTGTAAATGTATTACAAACACCTGTACGTGGATAAAAACTAAACAGATTTATCAACTCCTTGTAAGTTCTACAACCATTGATCACAATCATTAATTTATGTGCGCTCTCGCTAACTACAGCACTTTCCATTGCTATGGAGTACAGTGAAATCCTGAAATCCTTTACCTAGCAAGGAATCTAGGCGTTTCAGGGTGTGCCATCAAGCCTAAAAGTGCTGTAACTCAACCACTATGTACTGAAAGTGCATTGGTTCATAAGGGGCTAAAAGCCCCGTCCCCTGGCTTCATTGTTAGCGTAACTGGGAATTAGAGTTACAGCACTTTTAGGCTTGATGGCACACCCTGAAACGCCTAGATTCCTTGCTAGGTAAAGGATTTCAGGATTTCACTGTACTCCATAGCAATGGAAAGTGCTGTAAGTCTGCTGGAGTGTAAAATCATGACTTGCCTAACCCAGAAGTGTGTAGCAGCTAAAACCTCCCACTAAAGTGGGTAGTTTCGACTAGCGTGCTGGGACTAATGAAGAGATACCATGAGATTCTTTGGAGGAGGTAAATATAAAGAAATATTTTACTATTCGTAACTACCCAGCCTTCGGGATAGGAGACAAGGAACCCCTATGAATATTTGAACGAGTAGGGTGGTTTCATGTTAGTAAACGAAAAACATCGTGGACTTGATTAGCCAGTTGGCGCATCCCAACGGGGATGGTTCGACACCCTAAGCGACGAATCAAGGTGATCAAAAATGAGTTGAAGACCGCCCAGCTACTCGGGGCATATCCGCCTCGGCGAGGGGGGTAGTCGCCTTTGTTCCATTGCTAAACAAAGGCGGAATGCAGCTACGCTACCTTTACCCCTAGTTCGGGTATGGTTAAACTCAGCGGAGTGGGTGACTGCTCCGCTGAGTTTAACCATACCCGCAGTAAAATCAGGGCATCGGCGCGAATCGGGTCGAGGGAGAGTTCGGATGGTTGGATCTCTGTCAGGGTGACAGGTTTGGCCAGCAGCCAACTAGCGAAGTCGGCGGAGAAGTTTTCGGCAAGGAATCGGCAGGTATCGTCATACATGGGGGTGATTGTACCGATTTAATTTTGAGAAAATCTAACGTTTGATGAACGATTGTTTCGGGGTGTTCGGCTTTGCTGTTTCGTAGAGAATCAAGACTAATTCTGCCAGAAATCCCGTGAGATCGCACTGTCCTCCAGAGGATTGCTGGCATTGGGTTTCGCTATGCTCGACCCAACCTACGGGCGAGCGATCACACTTGGTTAAGTCATGTCGCTCGCAAGCGGTTGGCCAGCCCTCGAAACTGACCTGCCCCCTCCACTAGTTGATCGATATAGCCTTCGTATGAATAACTGCCTGGTTCAGCCGAACTGGCGAGGTGTTCCCACGCATCGCAGACCCTGTCTAGTTTGGTAGCCAAGCGGCTAATCTCGTCAGATGCAAGTGTGCCGCCCGCGACATCTCGTATCGGTTTCACGTACTCCCGCAACTCGGCACACAAATAGATCGATTGCCTCCGATCCTCGCTCATTTTGCTGAATTGCTCTAAGACAGTACTGATCTCGTCACATAGCGACGCAAAATTCTTTAGTTTCTCATCGTCAAGCTGTCGCTTCCATGTAAAAACGCTGGCAAGACCTTTCACTACCGCAATCAAATCACCGAGCATTTGCAACCTGGGGTTCTTTGCACAACCCCTCAAAAAGGTATATTCCACTTTGAGACGATTAAGTCTTATTGTGATTCTCAGGAAGCTAATAGCTGTCAAAACGCTCATATGTAAGGACTTCTGGCGATTTGCTGCACCCTCACCTGTCTGCACGATGCTCACTGCGTCAGTGCTCTTCCCACCCAGGAGGGTCTCCAAGTCTATCAGATCTAGTAACAAAACCCATACCCAGTAAGCTTTACAGAGCCTGTTAAATAACCTCTTTAAGAGGGATCTAGTAAGTCTTTTACAGGTCATCAGCGGGTATGGTTGGAGCGGGGGGAGACGACGGAGATGATGGGGTTGTGCAAAGAACCCCTTGTGCAACTTCAACCTTAGTAGGGACGCTTGGGCGGCTCTGTGCCAAAATTTGATAGAAACTGCTGCTATCCGCATGAATTCCTCATCTGAACCCGATCGCCCCAAACCATTTGACGTTTTTCTTTGCCACAACAGCAAAGACAAACCAGAGATTCGAGCGATCGCCGCTCAACTAAAGCAGCGGGGAATTTCCTACTGGCTAGATGAAGAACAATTGCC
>Ga0209490_10001877_pt1 | contig 20133 bp, 17 predicted proteins | sample MAT06_FD_187209 | JGI IMG/M metagenome (GOLD analysis project Ga0209490, IMG submission 187209) | Freshwater microbial communities from Lake Fryxell liftoff mats and glacier meltwater in Antarctica - MAT-06 (SPAdes) (version 2) | ecosystem: Environmental > Aquatic > Freshwater > Ice > Liftoff... | reverse complement strand
AGAGCAGGTCAGCCCGGAAGAACGCGAGCGGCGTGACACGCTGCGTGAACGCCGCCTTTCGCTGGGCGATGTGCTGCAGCGCGCGGCTGACTTCTACCGCGCCCAGTTGAAGGCGCAGCCGCGCGCCATCGACTACCTGAAACGCCGCGGCCTGACCGGCGCCATCGCTGCGCGCTTCGGCCTGGGTTTCGCGCCGCCGGGCTGGCGCACCTTGGCCGGCGTGTTCCCGAACTACGACGACCCGCTGCTCGAGGAAGCAGGCCTCGTGCGCCTGAAGGAAAGCGAGGACGGCAGCGCTGCCGCGTCTGGCAGCGACGGTGGCCGCTACGACTGGTTTCGCGACCGCGTGATGTTTCCCATCCGCGGTGTCGACGGCAAGGTCATCGGGTTCGGCGGCCGCGTGCTGGACGACAGCAAGCCCAAGTACATGAACTCGCCAGAGACGCCGCTGTTCAGCAAGGGCCGCGAGCTGTATGGCCTGTTCGAGGCGCGCCAGGCGCTGCGCGACAAGGGTTATGCCCTTGTGGTCGAGGGCTACATGGACGTGGTGGCCCTGGCGCAGAGCGGCTTCGCCAACGCCGTGGCCACGCTGGGCACGGCCTGCACTGCCGAACATGTGCAGAAGCTCTTCCGCTTCAGCGACAGCGTGGTTTTCAGCTTCGACGGCGATGCCGCCGGCCGACGCGCGGCGGGGCGAGCCCTCGAAGCCTCGCTGCCGCACGCCACTGATCTGCGCAGCGTGAAGTTCCTCTTCCTGCCCCCCGAACACGACCCCGACAGTTTTGTTCGCGAGCTCGGGCCCGCGGCCTTCGAGCAGCGCGTGGCGCAGGCCGTGCCGCTTTCGCGCCAGCTTGTCGAGCAGGCCTCGGAAGACACCGACCTCGGCAGCGCCGAAGGCCGCGCACGCATGCTCGCCCAGGCCAAGCCCCTGTGGGCCGCCTTGCCCGACGGTGCACTGAAGCGCCAGTTGCTGCCCGAGCTGGCGCGGCAGGCGCAGCTGGAGCCGGCCGATCTGTCGTCGCTGTGGGGCCAGCAGCCGGCAGCCCCCGCAAGCCGCATGCGCGGCGCGCCGCCACCCGCGCAGGCACCGCTGCGCCGCGCCGGCCGGCGTGCACCCGCGGGCTCGGGCGACCTTGCGCTGCGGCTGATCCTGCGTCACAGCGACTGGTGGGAACGACTCTCTGCCGACGACCACGATCTGCTGCACAGCCTGGGCGGCACGCATGGCGAGGTCGTGACCTGGCTCGAACGCCAGCTGGCGGAACATGGGCCCCAGACCTGGGCAACGCTCGACGAAGCAGCCGGCACCGAGACCTGGCACGGTGCCGCGCGCGCATGGGTTGAGCATGCCGCCCCTGACGAGGAGCAGCAGTTCACTGACCTGCAGCGCGTGCTGCATCGGCTGTCTGCGGCGCGCCTGGAAGAGGACGCGGCTGCATTGATTGCGCTCGGGCCCACAGATCGCGCGCAGCTCGATCGCATCGGCGCCATCCGCAAGCGCATTGCAGACCACAAGGCGGCCGAACTGGCTTTGTCGCGCGAGGCTTGAGGCGCGGTCTACCGAGGAAGAATCCGGCACAGCCGGGTACAATCCTGCATTTGCCGCAGCGTCAACAGTGACAACAGCACCTCCGGGCATCGACCACCCTCGAAAAGGGCACATGGCTACCACCCCTGGCCACAGGTCATACCCTCCCGCAAGGGCTGCACATTGAGTGAGTTCACGCGAATTTGCATGCCCGACATGCGCGCGCTTCAGCCCAGCCACCGGCCCCGCAACCCGCCCTTAACCGGCCCCGCAACCGGCCCTTCATACGGCCGGCGGGGGCCAGCCCCAGATCTTGACGTCGGTAGTGCCGACGGGTCTTGGGTTGTTTTTGAGGCGCACGCAAGTGCCCTGCCGCCCCATCAGCCCCAAGGAATCGCATGACCGCCAAGAAGACTGCTGCCCCCGCCGCCAATCCGGCCACGACCACCACTGCTGCCCCGGCTGCAGCACTCAAGGCAAAGGCGGCACCGGCTGCCGAGGTCCACACCGCCAAGGCGCTCCCCAAGACCTCGTTGAAGGCAGAAGCAAGCACCGTTGCGGCCAAGCAGGCGAAGCCGGCCAATCCGGCGAAAGCCGACGCAGCGAAGCCCGCCGTGAAGGCCATCAAGGCGTCAGTCAAGCCTGAAGCAAAGGCCGGCGCCAAGCCGGCGAAATCGGCGAAATTGGCCAAGGACGCGGCCAAGGACACGGCGAAGGTGGGCAAGAAAGCCACCGAAGCCAAGGGCCCGCCGGCCGAGGAAGTCGACCTGGCCGACATCGAAGCCGAATTCGAAGCTGAACCCGAAGCCGAGGTCGAAGCCGAGGCTGAACCCGAAGCCGAGGCAGAGGCGGAGGGCGAAAAGACCGTCAAGGCCAAGCCGCTGCGCATGAAGGTCAGCCGCGCGAAAGAGCGCGCGCTGATGCGCGAGTTCGGGCTGGAAGAGACCGCCCTCACTGAAGAAGAAGCCGCCAAACGCCGCCAGGAACTGAAGACGCTCATCAAGATGGGCAAGACGCGGGGCTTCCTCACGCACCAGGAAATCAACGACCACCTGCCCGAGAAGCTGGTCAACGAAGAGATCCTCGAAGCCATCGTCTCGATGCTCAATGACATGGGCATCGCGGTCTACGAGCAGGCGCCCGATGCAGCCACGCTGCTGGTGGCGGGTGGCGGCGCCACCACGGCCACCGAAGAAGAGGCCGAAGAAGCCGCCGAAGCCGCGCTGTCCACCGTCGACAGCGAATTCGGCCGCACCACCGACCCGGTGCGCATGTACATGCGCGAGATGGGCACGGTGGAACTGCTCACGCGTGAAGGCGAGATCGAGATCGCCAAGCGCATCGAAGGCGGGCTGCAGGCCATGATGCTGGCCATCAGCGCCAGCCCCACGACCATTGCCGAGATCCTGGCCATGGCCGACCGCATTGCGGCGGGCGAACAGCAGATCAGCGAGATCGTCGACGGCTTCATCAGCAGCGACGAGGCCGACGACTACGTGGCCGAAGAAGATTTCGACGAGTTCGACGAAGAAGACGACGACGACGGCGCTGGCGGCAGCAAGGCCTTGACCAAGAAGCTCGAAGAACTGAAGAAGCAGGCACTGGAGAAGTTCGAGGCGCTGCGCGTGCATTTCGACAAGATGCGCAAGGCCTACGAGAAGGAAGGCTACAAAGGCATTTCCTACAACAAGTGCCAGCACGCCATCAGCGACGACTTGATGACCATCCGCTTTACGGTGAAGACCATCGAGAAGCTGTGCCACATCTTGCGCAGCCAGGTCGACGATGTGCGCCGCTACGAACGCGAGATCCGCAAGATCGTGGTCGACAAGTGCGGCATGCCGCAAGACCACTTCATCAAGACATTCCCGCCCAATGTGATGAACCTGAAGTGGGCGGAAAAGGAAATCGCCACCGGCAAGGCCTACAGTTCCATCCTGCTGCGCAACCTGCCTGCCGTGCAGGAACTTCAGACCAAGCTGAGCGACCTGCAAAGCCGTGCCGTGGTGCCGCTGGAAGACCTCAAGGGCATCAACAAGAAGATGAACGAGGGCGAAAAGGCCAGCCGCGATGCGAAGAAGGAAATGATCGAGGCCAACCTGCGCCTTGTGATTTCCATCGCGAAGAAATACACCAACCGCGGCCTGCAATTCCTCGACCTCATCCAGGAAGGCAACATCGGCCTGATGAAGGCGGTGGACAAGTTCGAATACCGCCGCGGCTACAAGTTCAGCACCTACGCCACGTGGTGGATCCGCCAGGCGATCACGCGGTCCATCGCCGACCAGGCCCGCACGATCCGCATTCCGGTTCACATGATCGAGACGATCAACAAGATGAACCGCATCTCGAGGCAGCATCTGCAAGAGTTTGGCTACGAGCCCGATGCGCCGACGCTGGCCGAGAAGATGGAGATTCCGGAAGACAAGATCCGCAAGATCATGAAGATCGCCAAAGAGCCGATCTCCATGGAAACGCCGATCGGTGACGACGACGACAGCCACCTGGGCGACTTCATCGAAGACACCAACAACGTGGCCCCGGTGGACGCCGCGATGCAGGCCGGCCTGCGCGATGTGGTGAAGGACATCCTGGACAGTCTGACGCCGCGTGAAGCCAAGGTGCTGCGCATGCGCTTCGGCATCGAGATGAGCACCGACCACACGCTGGAAGAGGTGGGCAAGCAGTTCGATGTGACGCGCGAGCGCATCCGCCAGATCGAGGCCAAGGCCATCCGCAAGCTGAAGCACCCCAGCCGCTCGGACAAGCTGCGCACCTATCTCGACAACCTGTAAGAGCCCGGCGCGCAAGGCCCATGACGCGTATCTCCGACCGCACCGTGCTCTTTGCCGACTTGCGCGGCAGCACGGCGCTGTATGAGACGCTGGGCAACGCCGAGGCCACTTCGGTCGTCACCCACTGCGTCAACGCCCTCAGCGGCCCTGTTGCCAACCACCAGGGTCATGTCGTGAAGACGCTGGGCGACGGCCTGATGGCGGTTTTCGAAACCCCGGCTGCTGCCGTGCAGGCTGCCTTGCAGATGCAGGATCTGCTGGACGGCATGGTCACGCGCGGCAGCGAGCGCGGTGCCTCTTCCGGCCTGCGCGGCTTGCGCCTGCAGGTGGCGGTGGCCCGCGGCGAAGTGGTGGAGATGGCTGGCGACTGTTTCGGCGACGCCGTGAACGTCGCCGCGCGCCTGCTCGACCATGCCGGCGACAGCGAGACCTTGGTCACGGCCGATGTGATGGTCGGCCTTTCGGCCGAGATGAGCTCGCGCTTCCGCAGCCTTGACCGCCTGGTGCTGCGCGGCCGTGTCGAGCCCGTGCAGGTGCACGTGATGGGCGGGCGGCGCGGCAGCGGCGTTGACGTGGCACAAACCCAGTTCGGCGGCGACATCACCACGGTGAGTGAGCCAGACGGCCTGCGCCTGATCTGGGGCGGCCACCACCGGGTCTTCGGTGCCGTGCAGATGCCGGTGGTGCTGGGGCGCAACCCGCAGGTGGCCTTCTGCGTGGACGACGCGCGGGTCTCGCGTTCACATGCGCGGCTGGACTGGCACAGCGGCAGCTTCCAGCTCACCGACCTCTCCTACAACGGCACTTACGTCCGTTTCAACGACGGCGAAATTGTCAGCCTGCGTCGCGGCGGTTGCACGCTGCACGGCAGCGGCAGTATCGGCTTGGGTGGTTCGCCCGCCGACCCGGCTTCGGCCTGTGTCAGCTTCGACGTGCTGCGCCTGGCCGACACCCAGCCTCAGCCGCTGCTGCCGTTGCGCTAGTCTTCTTTCCCTCTACCCATGCGTGTGCTCTACATCGACGACGACCGTATCAACAGCCTGCTGTTCATCGAGGCCTGCCGCTTTGCCGGTGGCGTAGAAACCGAAACCGCCGCCAGCGGCGCAGAGGCCCTGGAACTGGCGCAGCGCTGGGCGCCCGACCTGCTGGTGATCGACCTGCACCTGCCCGATACCGACGGCTATGCCCTGCTGCCCGCGCTGCGCAGCGCACTGGCTGCACCCACCCTGCCCGCTTACCTGTGCACTGCCGACGAGGCCGCCCTGGTGGCAGAGCCGGCACGCGCCGCAGGCTTCGACGGCTGCTGGAGCAAGCCCGTCGATCTTCAAGCCATCCTGGCGGAGCTGACACGCCGCAGCGGCCGCGCCCCAGCCGCATGAGCTTTCGCAAAGAGTCCGCCTTTCGCCACGGCCAGCCGGCGCGCACCGCGGTGTTGCTGGTGAACCTGGGCACGCCAGACGAGCCCACGGCCCCGGCTCTGCGCCGCTATCTGGCTGAATTTTTGAGCGACCCGCGTGTCGTCGAGATTCCGCGCCTGGTGTGGTGGGCCATCCTGCACGGCATCATTCTGCGCACGCGGCCTGCGGCTTCGGCAGCCAAATACGCCAGCGTCTGGATGCCTGAGGGCTCGCCGTTGGCGGTGTGGACCCGGCGCCAGGCCGAGGCGCTGGACAGCACGCTGAAGGCTGCCGGCCACGACCTCATCGTTCGCCACGCCATGCGTTACGGCAACCCGTCTGTGGCATCCGTGCTGGATGCCTTGCGCGCCGAGGGCGCCACGAGAGTGCTGGTGCTGCCGCTGTACCCGCAGTACGCCGCAGCTACCACGGCCAGCGTGGGGGACGCCGTCATGCGTTGGGCGCTGGCTGCACGCCGCACGCCAGAACTGCGTTTCATCGGCGAGTACCACGCCGAGCCCGGCTACATCGCGGCGCTGGCGCAACGCCTGCAGCAGCACTGGGCCGAACACGGCCGCGCCGAGAAGGTGGTGCTCAGTTTTCACGGCGTGCCCGAGCGCTCTTTGCTTATGGGCGACCCCTACCACTGCCAGTGCCATGTCACGGCACGCTTGCTGGCACAGCACCTGGGCTTGAGCAAGGACGAGATGGTGGTCACGTTCCAAAGCCGCTTCGGCAAGGCCAAGTGGCTCGAGCCCTACACCGAGCCCACGCTGGTGGCCATGGCGCAGCAGGGCGTCAAGCGTGTCGACGTGATGTGCCCGGGCTTCGTCGCCGACTGTCTGGAAACGCTGGAAGAGATCAGCCAGGAAGCGCGTGAAGCCTTCCTGCATGCCGGCGGCGAGCAGTTCCACTACGTGCCCTGCGTCAACGATTCACCGGTCTTCGTGCAGGCCCTGGCCGATCTGGCGCTGCGCCATCTGCAGGGCTGGCCCACCGTGGTGAAGCCCGAAGACGCAGCTGCCCTGGCGGCCCAGCGCGAACGTGCACTGGCCATGGGCGCCAAGGACTGAGCGGCAGGAGCGGCGCAGGCGTCACAGGCGGCAAGGGCGGCACAAGCGGAACAAGCATGAACACTGAGAATCGCGTGCGCCTGGACAAATGGCTTTGGGCTGCGCGCTTCTACAAGACCCGCAGCCTGGCTTCTGAGGACATCGGCCGCGGCCGAGTCAGCGTCAACGGGCAGGTGGCGAAGGCCTCGCGCGATCTGAAGCCCGGCGACGTGCTGCAGTGGCGGCAGGATTCGGTGCTTCGCACCGTGGTGGTGAAGGGGCTCAGCCACATGCGCGGGCCGGCGCCGCAGGCCCAGATGCTGTACGAAGAAACCCTAGAGAGCATCACCGCCCGGGCCGCCGCCGCCGAGGCCCGGCGGCAGGGTGCCGAGCCTGCCACCAGCCTTGAACACGGCCGGCCGACCAAGCGCAACCGCCGCGAACTGGTGGACTGGCAGCGCTGGAGCGCCAGCCTCGACGACACCGACGGACGCTGAAACCACGCCGCTGGCAGCCGTCTCGACGGGCCGTCCCTTGAATTGCACTCGGACGACCCCACAGTCATCACAGGCTTCCATCGCACACCCATGAACGAGACACCGAACACTCCAGCGAACCCCGACGCCGCAGCCGCTGCGTACGAAGGCTCGGCTCAGGCGCCTACGCTTGAAGAACAGCTGGCGGCCCTGCAAGCCCGGCTGACCGAGGCCAACGACAACTTCCTGCGCGCCAAGGCGGAAGCAGAGAACACGCGCCGCCGCGCCGAAGAAGACGTGAGCAAAGCCCGCAAATTCGCAGTGGAGGCCTTTGCAGAAAGCATGCTGCCGGTGAAGGACAGTTTGGAAGCAGCCATCGCCATTCCGAACGCCGACAAGGAACAACTCTTTGAAGGCACGCATGCCACGCTGCGCCAGCTGACGGCGGCGCTCGAACGCAACAAGGTCGTGGCCATCAACCCGCCGCCAGGGACCAAGTTCGACCCCCACCAGCATCAGGCCATCAGCGTGGTGCCGGCCGAACAAGACGCCAATACGGTAGTGACGGTGCTGCAGCGCGGCTACTTGATCGCTGATCGCGTATTGCGCCCGGCCCTGGTCACCGTGGCTGCGCCGAAGTAAGCAGTTTGCACAAGCCGGCCCCCTTGAAAGCCGGCGAGTTATCCACAACTCCAGAACAACCGAATTCCACTCTCTACGGAGCAAGACCATGGGCAAGATCATCGGCATCGACCTCGGCACCACGAACTCGTGCGTGGCCATCATGGAAGGCAACACCACCAAGGTGATCGAGAACAGCGAGGGTGCCCGCACCACGCCGTCGATCATTGCGTACCAGGAAGACGGCGAGATCCTCGTCGGTGCTTCTGCCAAGCGCCAGAGCGTGACCAACCCGCGCAACACGCTGTACGCGGTGAAGCGACTGATCGGCCGCAAGTTCGCCGAGAAGGAAGTGCAGAAGGACATCAGCCTGATGCCGTTCACCATCGCTGCGGCCGACAACGGCGACGCCTGGGTGGAAGTGCGCGGCAAGAAGCTGGCACCGCCGCAGGTCAGCGCCGAGATCCTGCGCAAGATGAAGAAGACGGCCGAGGACTACCTCGGTGAAGAGGTGACGGAAGCCGTGATCACGGTGCCCGCCTACTTCAACGACGCGCAGCGCCAGGCCACCAAGGACGCCGGCCGCATTGCGGGTCTGGAAGTCAAGCGCATCATCAACGAGCCTACTGCCGCGGCGCTGGCCTTCGGCCTGGACAAGCATGGCAAGGGCGACCGTAAGATTGCGGTGTTCGACCTCGGCGGCGGCACCTTCGACATCAGCATCATCGAGATCGCCGATGTCGACGGCGAGAAGCAGTTCGAGGTGCTCAGCACCAACGGCGACACCTTCCTGGGCGGCGAGGATTTCGATCAACGGATCATCGACTTCATCGTCACCGAGTTCAAGAAGGAACAGGGCGTCGACCTGACCAAGGATGTGCTGGCGTTGCAGCGTCTGAAGGAGGCTGCGGAGAAGGCGAAGATCGAGCTGTCGAATTCAACGCAGACCGACATCAACCTGCCTTACATCACGGCCGATGCCTCGGGGCCCAAGCATCTGAACATCAAGCTGACGCGCGCCAAGCTGGAAAGCCTGGTCGAGGAGTTGATCGCGCGCACCATGGAGCCGTGCAAGATCGCCGTCAAGGACGCCGGCGTGAAGCTCTCCGACATCGACGACATCATTCTGGTGGGCGGCATGAGCCGCATGCCCAAGGTGCAGGAGAAGGTCAAGGAGTTCTTCGGCAAGGAGCCGCGCAAGGACGTCAACCCTGACGAAGCCGTGGCCGTGGGTGCCGCCATCCAGGGCCAGGTGCTGGGCGGTGAACGCAAGGACGTGCTGCTGCTGGACGTGACGCCACTGAGTTTGGGCATCGAGACGCTGGGCGGCGTGATGACCAAGATGATCAAGAAGAACACGACCATCCCGACCAAGTTCAGTCAGACCTTCAGCACTGCCGACGACAGCCAACCGGCCGTGACCATCAAGGTCTTCCAGGGCGAGCGTGAGCTGGCGGTGGGCAACAAGTCACTTGGCGAGTTCAATCTCGAAGGCATTCCGCCGGCGCCGCGCGGTCTGCCGCAGATCGAGGTCACCTTCGACATCGACGCCAACGGCATCTTGCACGTGGGCGCCAAGGACAAGGCCACCGGCAAGGAGAACAAGATCACCATCAAGGCGAACTCGGGCCTGAGCGAGGCCGAGATCGAAAAGATGGTGAAGGACGCCGAGGCCAACGCGGCTGACGACGCCGTGAAGCTGGAACTGGTGCAGGCGCGCAATGCCGCTGACGGCATGTTGCACAGCGTGAAGAAGAGCGTGGCCGAACACGGCGACAAGCTCGAAGCTGAAGAGAAAGAAAAGCTCGAGGCTGCCCTGAAGGATGTGGAAGACGCGCTGAAGGGCGACGACAAGGCCACCATCGAGTCCAAGACCGAGGCCCTGATGACGGCGAGCCAGAAGTTGGGCGAGAAGGTCTATGCCGACGCGCAGGCTGCGGCCGGCGCCACCGGTCCGGCTGGCTCAGCGGGCTCTGACAACACAGGCGAAGCCCCGCAAGGACAGAGCAAAGCGAGCAAGGCCACTGACGACGACGTGGTCGATGCCGACTTCAAGGAAGTCAAGAAGTGATCAGCCGTCAGGCCTGCGGGCCTGACGAGCATGCGCGCCGCGTTCGAGTACTGGGCCTTGGCCCGGCTCTCCACGCGGCGGTTTCACTTCCAATGATCTGAGAATTTCCATGGCAAAGCGCGATTTCTACGACATCCTGGGCGTGCCCAAGAACGCCAACGACGACGACATCAAGAAGGCTTACCGCCGCCTGGCGGCCAAACATCACCCCGACCGCCACCAGGGCGAGGAGGCCAAGGCGGCCGAGGAGAAATTCAAAGAGGCCAAGGAGGCCTACGAGATGCTCTCCGAGCCGCAGAAGCGGGCCGCCTACGACCAGCACGGGCATGCCGGCGTCGACCCCAACATGGCAGGCCGCGGTGGCCCGGGCGGTGAAGGTTTCGGCGGCTTCGCAGAGGCCTTCGGCGACATCTTCGGCGACATCTTCAGCGGCCAGGGCGGCGCCAAGCGCGGCGCTGGCGGGCAGCAGGTCTACCGCGGCAGCGACTTGAGCTATGCGATGGAAATCACGCTCGAAGAAGCGGCCTTCGGCAAGGAAACGCAGATCCGCGTGCCCACCTGGGACACCTGCGACACCTGCAAGGGCAGCGGCGCCAAGCCCGGCACCAGCGCCAAGACCTGCACCACTTGCAACGGCGCGGGCAACGTACACATGCGCCAGGGTTTCTTCAGCATCCAGCAGCCCTGCCCGCAATGCCGCGGCAGCGGCAAGATCATTCCCGAGCCCTGCACGGCATGCAGCGGCGCCGGCAAGATCAAGAAGCAGAAGACGCTGGAGGTGAAGATTCCTGGCGGCATCAACGAAGGCATGCGCATTCGCAGCGCTGGCAATGGCGAGCCGGGCACCAATGGCGGCCCGGCCGGCGACCTGTATATCGAGATCCGCGTCAAGCAGCACGACATCTTCGAGCGCGACGGCGATGACCTCCACTGCACCGTGCCTGTGGGCCTGACCACGGCAGCGCTGGGCGGCACGATCGAAGTACCCGGTTTGGCCAGCAAGGCCGAGATCGAACTGCCCGAAGGCACCCAGCACGGCAAGACCTTCCGCCTGCGCGGCAAGGGCGTCAAGGGCCTGCGCAGCAGCTACCCTGGCGACCTCTACTGTCATGTCAGTGTCGAGACGCCGGTCAAGCTGACCGAGCACCAGCGCAAGCTGCTGAAGGAGCTGGACGACAGCTTCAAGAAAAGCGGCGATCGCCACTCGCCGAATTCGAAGAGCTGGACCGACAAGGTCAAGGACCTGTTCAAGTAAGCCGCGCGCCGCCGGCCGGGCTTCAGTTCTCAGCCCACAGCGCCGATAGCGCAGGGATGCAACTTTCTGCCCCCTGCCACCGTACCGCCGGACGCACGCGCAAGCAGCGCCTCTGCGCAACGGGGCCGCGCGCGCTCTGATGCGCCATGGTCGACCGCGACATCCACCTGGCCCGGGCGTTGCTTGTCGAAGGCAACCCGTTGCTGCGCAGCGTGGCCTCTTCGCAGCTGAAGGACACCGGCGTCGGGCACGTCACAGCGGTGAACCGCGTGAAAGACGCGCGGCTGCTCCTGGAGCGCGAAAAGTTCGACATCGTGCTGTGCAACCGCGAGTTCGAAGACAGCGATTACTCGGGCCAGGACCTGCTCGACGAGCTGCGGCGCGAAAAGCTGCTGCCGCACAGCACGGTTTTTTTGATGGTCACCTCGCAGGCCAGCTTCCACCACGTGATGGAGGCCGCCGAATCGGCGCTGGACGGCTTTCTGGTTCGCCCCTACACCTCGGCCGCGCTGGCCACCAAGCTGATGGAGGCCCGCAACCGCAAGCGTGAACTGGGCCCGGTGCTGAGCGCGCTTGACGCCGGCGACTGGCAGGTGGCGCTGTTGCATGCCGTCAAGCGCTTCCAGGAAAAGGCGCCCTACTGGGCCTACTGCGGCCGTCTGGCCGCCGAGCTGATGCTGACGCTGCAGCGCCCTGACGATGCGCTGCGCCTGTTCCAGCACCTGGTGAAGGCCAAACCGACCGCCACCTGGGCGCACCTGGGTGTGGCCCGCGCGCAGTCAGCGCAGGGCGACAGCCCCGGCGCACGGCGCGCGGTGACTGCAGCGTTGGCGCAAGACGCCGGCTCGGCCGATGCCCACGACCTGCTGGGCCGGCTGCTGGTGGAACAGGGCGACTTCGAAGGTGCACTGGCGCACTACCGCAGCGCTGCCGATCTGACACCGGGGTGCCTGCTGCGCAACCAGCACGCCGGGGCGCTGGCTTTCTACCAGGGGCATGCCGACGAAGCGCTGAAGTTCCTGGAGCGCACGCTCGGCATGGGCGTGCAGTCCAAGCTGTTCGACCCGCTGAGCCTGCTGCTGATCGCGATGCTGCGCTTCGACCGCAGCGACGCCAGCAACGTCAGCGCGATGCGCGAGCAGTTGCGCCGCTACCGCACGCGCCACCCCGAATCGGGGCGGCTGCAGCGCTTCGACCAGGCCGCCGAGGTGTTGTCGGCGCTGCTGAGCCCACAGCCCGAGACCGCGCTGCCGGCGCTGCGCGCCTACTCGTCGCAGGCCGGCGACGACGATTTCGACCTCGAGGCCGCCAACACCGCGCTGGCGCTGTGGGACCGCATGCCGGGCCATGTGCGCCCGGCCGCCGACCACGAGGCGCTGGTGGAACATGTGGCGCTGCGTTTCTGCGTCAGCAAGGCGGTGGGCGAGGTGCTGTGCGCCGCAGCGCGCCGCACCGCCGGCACGACGGCCATCGTCAGGCGCTGCCAGGCCCGCTTGCTGGCCGCCACCGAACAGGCGATGGAGAGTGGGCTGAAGGGTGAGCCCGGCACGGCCGTGGCGAAGTTGCTGGATCTGGGCGAACAGACCCTCAACGCCAAGCTGCTGGAGATGGCCGCGCTGCTGGCGAAGAAATACGCCGCGGCCTTGCCCGACGCCGCTGCGCTGGCCGACCGCGCAGCCGCCCTGGTGCGCCGCAGTGGTCACAGTGGCGGCCACATCGCCGGGCTGCAGCGCTCCGGGCGCTCACCCGGCGGCCTGCAAATTCGCGGGGCCGCAGCGGGAGTTCCTTCCGCAGCATTCGCAGCCGCCAGCGTCGCCGGCGTCGCCAGCGCCAGCACTGCCAGTACTGCTACAACGGCCTGAAACCTAGAAAAGCTGTCCCTGCCCGGGTTGTGACGCCGGCCGACGAAACTGCGTCAGATCGAGTTCCACCCTTGAACGGCTCAGCTTGAGACGTGAGCAGGCCTTGTGCACGCGCTGCCGCAACAACTCGGCCCAGGTGCCCTGCCCCATCATGCGGCTGCCGAAGCGGCTGTCGTTGTCGCGGCCACCGCGCATTTCGCGCACGCGGGCCATGATGCGCGCGGCGCGGTCGGGCACGTGCTGTTCCAACCACTGCTGGAAGATCGGGTTCACCTCCCACGGCAGGCGCAGCACGATGCTGAACGCTGAGGTGGCACCGGCGTCGCGCGCGGCTTGCAGCACGCGTTCGAGTTCGGGCTCGTTCAAGAAGGGAATCACCGGTGAGACGCTCACGCCTACCGGAATGTCGGCGCGGGCCAGGGCCTCGATGGTGCGCAGCCTTCGCTGCGGCGACGCTGCTCGCGGCTCCATCGCTCTCGCCAGCGTGGGGTCGAGCGTGGTGATCGATACATACACCGCGGCCAGGCGCTGCGCCGCCATGGGGGCGATGAGGTCGATGTCGCGTTCGACCAGGCTGCTCTTGGTGATGATGGAAAACGGATGCTGCGCCTCGGCCAGCACCTCGATGACCGAACGCGTGATGCGCAGCCGACGCTCTGCCGGCTGGTAGGCGTCGGTGACCGAACCGATATTCAGCTGGCCCGGCGTGTAGCCGCGCGCCGCGAGCGCCTCGCGCAGACGTTCTGCAGCATTGACCTTGGCGATGATGCGCGTCTCGAAGTCCAGCCCCGGCGACAGGTTCAGGTAGCTGTGCGTCGGCCGGGCGTAACAGTAGACGCAGCCGTGTTCGCAACCGCGGTAGGGGTTGATGGAAAGGTCGAAGCCGATGTCGGGCGAGTCGTTGCCGGACAGGATGCCGCGCACCTGCTCTTCGACCACTTGCGTGGCGGGCGCCAGCTGCTCAGTCTGCGCGGCTTGCTGCAGCGTATCCCAGCCGTCGTCGAAATCGCTGCGCGCCTGGCCGCTGAAACGGTGCTCGATAGCCCAGGCGGTGCCGCGCCCGCGCAGCGGCTGCTCGGCGCTGGCGCGGGGCACGAACACGAGCGTGGCGGCTGGGATGGCGCTTGACGCGGGCAGTGAGACGAAATCATTAGCAAAACGCATGCTGTGAATATATACAGCTATGCCGACAATGGCAAACGTCTGGCCTCTGTCGAAGCTGCCGCAGCTTCCATCCGACCCTCATCTGGTGCTGCGCCTGCCAGCAGGCGCGCCGTCAGTACTCGGCGTTGTTGCTGCCGGGCGCCAGATTCTCGAAGCGCGTCAGAGGCTTCATGAAGGCCAGCTTCACCGTGCCCACGGGGCCATTGCGCTGCTTGCCGATCACAATCTCGGTCACGCCTGGCTCCTTGCTTTCCTTGTTGTAGTAGTCGTCGCGGTAGATGAACATGATGATGTCGGCGTCTTGCTCGATGGCGCCGGATTCGCGCAGGTCGCTCATCATCGGCCGCTTGTCGGTGCGCTGCTCGACGCTGCGGTTCAGCTGCGACAGCGCTATCACCGGGCACTGCAACTCCTTGGCGAGCGCTTTCAGACCCCGGGAGATTTCGCCAATCTCGGTGGCGCGGTTTTCATCGCTGCCGCTGCTGCCACTCATCAGCTGAAGGTAATCGATGACGATCAAGCCCAGCGTGCCGAACTGCCGCGCCATGCGGCGGGCGCGCGCGCGCAACTCACTTCCGGTTAGGGCCGCGGTTTCATCGATGTAAAGCTGCACCTGGCTCAGGCGCTCCACGGCGTCGGTCAGGCGTTCCCATTCGCCGCTGTCAAGGCGGCCGGTGCGCAGGTTCTGCTGATTGATGCGCCCCAGGCTGCCGACCAGCCGCAGTGCCAGTTGCGCCGCGCCCATCTCCATCGAGAACACCAGTACCGGCAGACCTTCCTGCACCGCCACGTGCTCGGCGATATTCAGCGCGAACGCCGTCTTGCCCATCGAAGGCCGCGCCGCCAGCACGATGAGGTCGCCCTTCTGCAAGCCGGCGGTCATGCGGTCGAGGTCGTAGAAACCGGTGCGCACGCCGGTGACTTCCTCGGCGCCGTTGTCGTGCAGTTCCTGCACCCGGTCGATGAGGGCCACCACCAGCTGGTTGATGCCCTGAAAACCTTGCTTCTGCCGCGAGCCTTCTTCGCCGATCTGAAAGATCTTGCTCTCGGCCTCGTCCAGCACCGTGCTGACCTGGCGGCCCTGCGGGTTGAAGGCGCTGGTGGCAATGTCGTCGCTGGCCGCAATCAGCTTGCGAAGGATGCTGCGTTCACGAACGATCTCGGCATAGCGCCGCATGTTGGCTGCGCTGGGCACACTCTGCGCCAACGCGTTCAGGTAGGCCAGGCCGCCGACGTCTTGCGCCTTGCCGAGGCCTTGCAGTTGCTCGAAGACGGTGATGACGTCGGCCGGCTTGCTCTGGCCCACCAGCACGCCGATGGCGGCATAGATCAAACGGTGTTCGTAGCGATAGAAGTCGCTGTCGGTCAGCAGGTCGCCAGCGCGGTCCCAGGCCAGGTTGTCGAGCAAGAGGCCGCCGAGCACGCTTTGTTCGGCTTCCACCGAGTGCGGCGGCACGCGCAGGCGGGCCACCTCGTCGTCGCGGGGCGAAAGATCTCGGGCGTTGAACAAGGCGGACATGGCTGTGGACAAGACTGTGGATGAGGCGTGGGCTGCCGCTGCTGTTGATGGGATGTGCATGGGCTGTGCATGGGCTGTGCAAGCGCTGTGGACAGACAGCCGACCCAAAAAGCGGAAGGCCGGCAGAGCCGGCCTTCCGAAGACTGCGGACAGCTTACGCCGTATCAGTCGACTTGCGCAACCACGTGAACCGTGATCTCGACCACCACGTCACCATGCGGCGCCACAGACACCGGGTGCTCGCCCACGGTCTTCAGCGGGCCATTAGGCAGGCGAACCTGGGCCTTGGCGATGGCGTTGCCGGCCTTCGTCAGAGCTTCCGCGATGTCGGCGTTGGTGACGCTGCCGAACAGGCGACCGTCAACGCCGGCCTTCTGCGCGATGCGCACCGTCTTGCCAGCGAGTTGTTCACCCAAGGCAGCGGCAGCAGCCAGCTTCACAGAAGCGGCCTTTTCCAATTCGGCGCGGCGACCTTCGAATTCCTTGATCGCCGCCTCGGTGGCGCGGCGCGCCAGCTTTTGCGGGATCAGGTAATTGCGGGCGTAACCCTGCTTGACGTTGACGACGTCGCCCAAGCCGCCCAGCTTGCCGACCTTATCGAGAAGAATGATTTGCATGGTGTGCTCCTCAGACCTTGTGCTGGTCAGAGTACGGCAGCAGCGCCAGGAAGCGGGCGCGCTTGATGGCGGTGGTCAGCTGGCGCTGGTAGTAAGCGCGCGTGCCGGTCAGACGGGCCGGCGTGATCTTGCCGTTCTCGCCGATGAAGTCGCGCAACACGTCAACTTCCTTGTAGTCGATCTCTTCGACCTTGGCGACCGTGAAGCGGCAGAAACGCTTGCGGCGGAACAGCAGCGACTGGTTGTTGCGCTTGGGGCGCTTGTCCTTGGAAAAACGACCTTTACCACGTGGTGGGGGCATAGTCAGCTCCTACTTGAATTCTGTTGAACTGGTTCCGGCGGGCTTGTGGCTTCCACAGGCTCTACCGACGTGATGTGAAACAGCAAACCGCGTCCGTTGCGTGCACTGGTGATGAAGCCGGCATAGAGGCCCGCGCTTCCCAACTCAGTCGCCAGCAGCCGCTTCGTCACCGCCCCTATGGCCACCGCGCGCATCTCCATCGAGACCTTTCGGGGCTGGCCGTCTTCGCTGAGCTGGGACTCGTGCTTCAAGCCCAAGTCCAGCGCCGGAAGACCGGCCGGGGTGTAACGCAGCGCCGCCCGCTCCACCAGCGTGGCCGACAACAGCAACCTGTTCATGACAGGCTACCGGTGCCAGCCGGCCGGCGGCAGACGCCGCTGGCTGTCAGGCCGAAGCCTCCTGGCGTTCCTTGCGGGCTTCTTCGCGCTCGACCGCCTTCATCATGATCGAAGGGTTGGTCTCGGCCTTGTCCCTGCGCACGGTCATGTGACGCAGCACGGCGTCGTTGAAGCGAAAGCCGGTTTCCAGCTCGGTCAGGGTCTCGTGGCTGCACTCGATGTTCAGGCACAGGTAATGTGCCTTCACCAGCTTCTGAATCATGTAGGACAGCTGACGCCGGCCCCAGTCCTCGACGCGGTGCAACTTGCCACCGCTCGCGGTGACCAGCGTCTTGTAGCGTTCCAGCATGGCCGGAACCTGTTCGCTCTGATCCGGGTGGATCAGCAGAACGATCTCGTAATGACGCATGAATACTCCTTGTGGATTCCGGCAGTAAACACTGCTGGTGGTGGAAGCCGCCCTGATGCGTCAACATGACAGGTGCGGCAAGGAAAGCTCACGATCATAGCACCGGCCCTATCGTTCCTCGGGCCCTGGAAAGCGCATGCGGTCTACCAAGGCCAGCTGCTGCGCGCTGGGGCCAGGCGTCAGGCAGCTGACAAGCAACATGACCAAGAGCCCCGCTGGCACCCCGAAAACGCCGGCCGCAATGGGCTCGACGCCAAACCATGCGCAGTCGGCCAGCGGCCGGCTCACGCCGAAGGCCTGGCGCAGCAGCGGCAGGTTGGTGACCATGTACCAAACTGTCACGCCCAGTCCGGTGAGCATGCCGGCCACCACGCCGGCGTGGTTGGCGCGGCGCCAGAAAATACCCAGCACCAGAGCCGGGAAAAAGGCTGCAGCGGCCAGCGAAAAAGCGGCCGAAACAAACTGCAGGATGTCGGTCAACTTCAGCGCGGCAGTCAGCGCCGCCAAAAAAGCCACCGCCATCACCAGCACCTTCGAGGCGATGACGCGCGCGGCTGCGGTGGCACGCGGGTTAACGATGCGGAAGTAGACGTCGTGCGAAACCGCGTTGGCAATCGTGAGCAGCAGGCCGTCGGCCGTCGACAAGGCTGCGGCCAAGCCCCCGGCCGCCACCAGGCAGGTCACCCAGTAGGGCAGCCCGCCAATCTCTGGCGCTGCCAGCACGATGATGTCGCCGGCCAGGCGCAGTTCACCGAGTTGCAGCAGCCCGTCGCCGTTGATGTCACGCACCGAAACCAGACCCGGATCGACACGTGACCAGCGGCTGATCCACTGCGGCAGGTGGTCCATGGGCAGGCCCACCACGTTGTGCAGCACCTCGAACTTCACCAGCACCGCCAACACTGGAGCGCAGAGATACAGCAGCACGATGAACAGCAGCGTCCAGCCCACCGAGCGCCGCGCCTGTGACGCCGAGGGCGTGGTGTAGAAGCGCGTCAGCACATGCGGCAGTGCGGCCGTACCCATCATCAGGCAGAACATCAGCGCGATGAAGTTCACGCGCGCGTTGTCGAAGCGCTCCTGCGCCGCGGGGCTGCCAGCCGGGTCGCCGGCCGCGAATGCCAGGGTCTGCGGTGGCATGCCGCCCAGGGGCTGGGCACTGGCCAATGCCACTTCGCGCTCGCGTGTGTAGAGCAGCCGTGCTTGCGCCTCGGTGCGTGGCCGTTGCGCATACTCGCGTTCGGCACGCTGGATGCGCGCCAGCGGCGCATTCTCGGCGCGCAGCGTGGCCACCAGTTGCTGCTGCTGTGCTTCGTCGCGCAGCATCGATGCCGGCACGTCACGCAGTTTGTTCTTGGCCTCGTCGGCACGTCGACGCAGTTGTTGCATCACGTCGCGTTCGGCCGGGTCCGCTGCCAGCTCCTTCTCACGCTGCGCCACTTGCTGCAACTGCTGGCTGTATGAGAACAAGGGCACCATGTTGCCGGTCTGCTTCGCTGACAACCACATCAGCGGCACCAGGTAGGCCACGATGAGAACGAGATACTGCGCCACCTGGGTCCAGGTCACCGCGCGCATGCCACCCAGAAAGCTGCACACCAGCACGCCGCCCAGGCCCACGAAGATGCCGAGCTCGAAGCCGAAGCCCGTGAGGTGCGAGGTGATGAGGCCCACACCGTAGATCTGCACCACCAGATAGACGAAAGACACCGCCACCGTGGCCGCCGCGCCAATCAGCCGCGGCAGACTGCCGCCATAACGTTCCCCCAGAAAGTCGGGCACGGTGTATTGGCCAAAGCGACGCAGGTAAGGCGCCAGCAGCAGAGCCAGCAGCACATAACCACCGGTCCAGCCCAGGATGTAGGCGAACCCCGCCTGGCCATGCAAATACAGCACGCCTGCCGTGCCCAGAAAGGACGCGGCCGACATCCAGTCGGCGGCGGTGGCCAGGCCGTTGAAGAGCGCCGGCACGCGCCGCCCCGCCACGAAGTACTCGGCCTCGTTCGAGGTGCGGCAGATGAAGCCGATGCCGGCGTACGCGGCCACCGTCAGCACCAGGAAGCTGGCCCCCAGCCAAGAACGCTGCACCCCGGCGCGTTCGGCGGCCGCCATGACGGCAATCAATACCCAGAAGCCGATCAGGAACAGCGCGTAGCGCCAGGCCAGCACACGCGAAAACTGGCGTGCAAGCTCGTCAGCGCGCCCCATGCTGGTGTTTCAGCCTTGGGTGGGCGCGGCGCCCGTGCTGGACGCAGTGGCAGCCGTCTGCGCCAGCAGGGCAGCCTCCAGACGGTCCATCACCACCACATAAATGGCAATGAGCAGCAAATACACCAGCAAAGCGCCCTCGGCCGCCAGCCAGTAGCCCAGCGGAAAGCCCAGAAAGCTGAAGCGGTCGAGGTCGCGGGCAAACCAGGGAACACACAAGTTCACCAGCAGCCAGGCAGCCAGCAGGCCCAGTGTCCAGCGCCGTGTCTTCAGCCAGAAGGAGTAGTGTGCGGATCCGAGCATCGGTTGATTCTGAACCAGCATGGTCGGTGACTCGCCCTGGGGCCTGCCCGAATAGGTCAGCACGCCCGCGAGACCTTTATCGAAGACTTCCAAGCCGGAGAATCACGCAAGACGCCGATGACAGAGATGCATTCAGAAAAGCAAAAAGCCCGATGTCTTTTGGACACCGAGCTTCGGCTAAACAATGGTCGGGACGGCGGGATTCGAACTCGCGACC
>Ga0209490_10001873_pt1 | contig 20142 bp, 16 predicted proteins | sample MAT06_FD_187209 | JGI IMG/M metagenome (GOLD analysis project Ga0209490, IMG submission 187209) | Freshwater microbial communities from Lake Fryxell liftoff mats and glacier meltwater in Antarctica - MAT-06 (SPAdes) (version 2) | ecosystem: Environmental > Aquatic > Freshwater > Ice > Liftoff... | reverse complement strand
TCACCAGAGCGCGCTCGCTGCGTCGGGTCGCGGCGACACCGTGTTCAGCACCGGCTGGTTCCGTCGTCACCTCAATATGGAGGGAGGTCTGCTGGGTAAGCGGCAGGACGGTGGATGCCGTGGCGGGAGGACCCTGCGCCGGCACGCCCGCAGCCGCTTCCATGCGGGCGAGCGTGGTCAGGCGGTGTTCCAGCGCCAGGACGCGGTCGCCCAATTGGGCCTGCAAGTCAGCGATCTGCGCGACCAGGTCGGTCATGCCTTCTTCACTGGTCGCGATAGCATCCAGGGCATTTTGCAGGCGTTCTTCGGCATTGCCCTGATTGCGTTCGGATTCGATGCGGCGGCGTAATCCACTGACCTGATCCCGGAGCTGATCGATGCCCACGATCACCGGAGTCTGGTCTGCTGCTGGAGATGCCAGGGGAGGCTCTTCGGCCAACACCGCACGAATTTGGGCGCGGATGGTCTGCTCATCACTTGGCTGACGGTGAATGTCCTTATTCCACGGCTTGGCAGCCACCAGTTGCGCCAATTCGCGAGCGAATTGATCACGCAGATGCCGTTCAAAACCCGTGAGTCGGGTTTCCATGTCGCGGCGGAAGGCTTCCATGCGCTGATCGAGGACTTCCTGCGCCGCACCAGAAACCAAGGCTTGACGCACCTCGCCCACCAATTGTTCACGGGCGAGACTGCGAATTTCACCGGACGAGCGCGCTTCACCGGTGGCCAATTGGCGCACCCCGGCTGCCACTTCATCGGTCAGTTCCTGCGCGTCGCCCGGTTCGCCGGTTTCGAGCAGATCCCGAGCCTGAGTCAACCGCGAACGCAGTCCGGCGGTCTCCAGGCCACGATCCGCCAAGGCCGAAAGCCGATGTTCGACTACTTCGATCCGCGCCCGAATAGCCGATACATCTGCGTCCACGGTGGTCCCTTCCCAGGCAGAGCCCGCTAGGATCAGTGTCGGCTGGCGATGCGATCACTTGAGGAGAATATGCTGGGGAGAGGTTACCAGCAGGCGAGACGTTCGATCACGGCATCGAGAAGCGCGCGCCGATCAGGATACCGGGTGACCCCAGCGGCATCGACCCAGGCCTGTACCTGGCCGCACAGGCTGTTGGCCACGACCAGCGTCGCCTCACAGCGCAGCCGCAGCTGTTCAGCCGCTGCCAGCACAGTGGCGGCCTCCTCATACTTGAAGGCAACCAGATGACCGTGATGGCCCCATTCCTGGCGCAAACGGTCGATCAATTTAGCTACCGGACGCAGGTGGATCTGCACAGCGTCGGCACGCGAAGGCAGCTTGGCCCCCACCGCCAGCTCGTACGTGCGGCCATCCCGCTCGGCCACCACGGCCACCGTCTCATAGTCATTGACCGCCGCCGACATCAGAATGGTGCCGCGCGGATGCGCGCGGCACCATTGCTCAAGGGCGGCGTCCAGGTCGGCGCGCACGCGGTAACGTTGGGCAGCCTGGAAATCAGGCGCCGCATCCAGCGACAAGAGGACGTCACACGTCCGTCCCCGCACCCCCAGACCCGCGGCGACCGCCACCGCCGTCGCGCCCGTGGCGGCAACGGTCAGATGACGCACCGCATCGACCGGCACCCGCGGCGCGCCGCCCACCAACAGAATGGGAGTCGTGGTTGGCATCATCGCAGTCTCTCCAACCCAGTGCCAACGCAATCGCAACGCTCGCGGGGTTGCCGATCCTTGCCCTTCACATAAACCGTTCTGCCATGGATGCGCCTGCCGAGCAATCTAGGGAATTCAGCGAGTTTTCCGGGGATGATCGCGCCCGCGAAACCGCAAAACGGCTGTTGACCCTGCTTGATCTTGATGGCCCCGGTGGGGTGCAGATCGCGGCCACCAGTCTGCGCACGGCCGATCTGGCCACGGTGCTGGAAGTCATCGAAGACGAACAGGATCGTCTACGCCTATTCATCGCCCTGCCGCCGGAATTGGCTGGCGACGTGCTGGAAGAATGTCAGCCCGAGATCCGCGATCACCTGCTCGAAGACAGTGACGACCAGCATCTCGCCAGTATTCTTGCCGATGCCGATGCCGACGACGCGGTGTATTTCCTCGACCATCTCGATGAGGACCGCGCTGAACACCTGCTATCGAAATTGGATGCCGATCTCCGCCAACAGCTTGAAGAAAAATATGAACTCGAAGACGACGTCGCGGGCCGTATCATGGTCCACGATCCGATCGCCCTGCGCAGCTTCATGACCGTCCAGCAGGCGCTCGATTCGATCCGGCGCAGCTACGGCGATCACGCTACGGTCGGTCATAACCATAAATTTTCCACGTTGTACGTCATCGACGCCGAATCCCGCCTAGTCGGCGTGCTGCCCTTTCGCCGCTTGGTTTTTTCCCAACCTCGCGACACCCTGGCCCAGTTGATGGACAAAGACGTGATTACGGTCACGCCGGAGACCGACCGCGAACAGGTCGCGCGCCTGATGCAGAAATACCATCTGCTCACCGTGGCCGTGGTTGATGATCAGCAACGCATACGCGGCATGGTCACCTGGGACGATGCGGTCGATATTCTTGAAGCCGAGGCCGAAGAAGACCTGCTCGCCATCGCCGGTACCAGTGAAGATCTTGAAGATAATGCCGGAATGTGGGACCGCGCGCGCAGCCGCCTGCCGTGGCTCATCATCACCGCCATTGGCGGTTTCATCAACGCCAAGGTCATCACCGATTATGGCAGCAGCCTGAGCACGCAGATGCTGTTGGTCGGCTTCATGCCTCTGGTCGGCGCATTAGGCGGTAATATCGGTCTGCAATGTTCGACCGTGACCGTGCGCGGCCTCGCCACGGGCGCGATTAAAGAAGGCTCGATGCTGACTTCAGTTGGCCGCGAAATCGGCACCGGTGTCCTCCTCGCTTTTATCATGGCTATCATTTGCGGCATCGGTGGCGCCGGCATCGCCCTGACCACCGGCGACAGCCCGCTCCTGGGTCTGATCATGGCGATCTCTTTACTGCTTGCCGTGCTATTGGCGGCGGCGCTCGGGGTGATCATCCCCATCCTCTGCCAGCGCTGGAACATCGACCCCGCCATCGCCGCCGGTCCGTTCATCACCATCCGTTCATAACCATGCTCAATGACGTGAGTGGGTATTTGATCTATATTTCAACGGTGTATGTTTTGTTGCGAAATTTTGTATAGAAACTTCATTGCCTCTTGTCCGAGGTCCTAGGTCCGAGGTCCTAGGTCCGAGGTCCCGCAGCCGCGAGCCACTTTACTGGCTGCGGTCCAAGTTGATTCGCCTTATATATTAACCGGCTCACGCAAACAAAGTTTCGGTACTTCGGAATTCGGAATTCGGAATTCGGAATTCGATAAAGTGGCAATGAATAATAGGGGCAATCCCGACATAGGACCTAGGACTTAGGACCCGTGGCAATTCTAACCGCTTTTTCCTGTGCGATAAGGCACAACTCCGCCGCTTTGAACGCGTGGGCTTGAGTCATGGCGGTTTCGGTGCGTTCGATGCAGTCGCGGATCAACTGACCGAAGAAGGGGAAGCCGACTTTGCCGGCGAGTTCCAGATGGTGTTCGCCTTTATCATCGACCAGGAAGAGGTGATCGCCGCTGCGCTCGGCGCCGACGTTAATGTATTTGCGCAACTCGATGTAGCCTGCGCTGCCGATGATGATGGTGCGGCCGTCGCCCCAGGTCGCGAGACCGGCGGGGTTCAGCCAATCGACGCGGTGATAGCCGGTGGCGCCGTTGCCGCCGACCAGGGTCAGATCGCCGAAATCTTCTAATTCCGGCGTCTGCGGGTTGGCGTAATTGCCGACCTTACTGTGCAAAATGGTGGCATCGGTGTTGCCCGAGTAATACAGGAACTGTTCGATCTGATGCGAGCCGATGTCGCAGAGAATTCCGCCATATTGGCGTTTATCGAAAAACCAGTTCGGACGCCCGGTGCCCAGGCGATGCGGCCCCAAGCCCATGACCTGGACCACGCGACCGATGCGACCCTCGTGAATCAGCTCGCCGGCGGCCATCGCGCATTCAACGTGCAGGCGCTCACTGAAATAGACCATGTATTTGCGTCCGGTCTCGGCGACGACGCGCTTGGCTTCGGCCAATTGGTCTAGAGTCGTGAACGGAGTCTTGTCGGTGAAATAATCCTTGCCCGCACGCATGACGGCGCAGCCCAACGGGCCGCGATCGCAGGGAATCGCGGCGGCAGCGACTAGAAGGATGCTGGGGTCCTCAAGAATTTCCGCCTGCGAGGCAACGGCTTTGACGCCGGGATAAGTCTTACAAAACTTTTCAACCTTGGCCGGATCCGGATCATAAACCGATTTCAGAGTCGCGCCGGCTTCGAGTAAGCCGTTGCACTGACCATAGATGTGCCCGTGATCCAGACCGATGGCGGCTATGGGAAATTCGCCGGGCTTAACGACCGGTTTGGCTTTGCCCTTGGGTGCGTAATTCATGCCGTCGGCGCTGCTCATCGGGGGATCCTTTTCAGAATTCAGGGGACTGACGTGTGAGCGGGGCATCCTGCCGCGAGACCTGTGGGCTGCCAGTCGCATCACCAGGAGATGCCCCCTGCTTCTGCGGATAGCGCCGGACAGAGATGGTCAGACTTGACTGTCTGTTGTTTCTGTCTATACAGAAACTATCGATAGAACAAAGATGGAGCCGCCGCCATGCCTGCCCTGATCACCCCTCCCCCGGCCGAACCCCTGGTCGTCACCGATCCGCGTACCGGCCGGATTTGGCGAATACCCCGTACGCCGACCACCCGCCTGCATGCCGACGTCCGGGAACGGTGGTTCATCAACGGCGCCCTACCTGCGCACCTCTTCCCAGCCGTGGTTCCGGCCCCATTTCTGGCCCCCGCCCTGCGTCAAGGCGCGGTAGTGCTGAGCCTATGCCGAATTGCCATGCGGCATGGCGGCCCCACCTGGATGCCCCTGCCGATGGGCCCCGCCAGCGACAATTGTGCCCTCCGCATCGGCTGCATTGATCGCCGCGATGGCACCCCGGCCGTATGGGTGGACCATCGCTACACCGATCATTTCTTGGGCCATGTCCTGCCGTTGTTGGGCTTTCCTGCGGTGCTACCACTGTTGGAAACCGAGCAGACGCCGACCCGATTCCAGGCCTGCACTCTGGATGGCGCCATCGACGCCGTGGCAGAGGCAACCGATCACCGCGCCGTTCCTCCACGACTCTTTGTTGATGGCGATGAATTGACCGACTGGGTCACCGCTGGCGTGCGCAGCTACGGCCCCACGGCTGATCCGGATCGCTTTGCCCTGGTCGATCTGGAAAAATGTGGCCACAACCGCTTTGTGCACTTGCCGGAATGGCGTGGAATTCTGGGTACGCCATGGGGACGCTGGGTTGCGGATGGGGTTTATGCCACTCGCGATGGCTGCTATGAATGGCGCTATCTCGGGGAAGTCGACCAGGCCGGAAATCCCTGCTGAATCATCAGGCAGAGCGCGAACGATCTGTCCCAGTATTGCTGGCGATCGTAAATCCATCGATCAACAGCGACGGACTGCTGATCGACGACTGCGGCAAGGGATCATTGCCGACCAGGCGGATACCGGCGAGCACGTCGTTGAGGTTGGCGGCGATGGTGGCCTCTTGCACCGGATAGGCGATAATTCCGTTTTCGACCCAAAATCCGCTGACACCGCGCGAATACGTGCCCGAGACCAAATCGATGCCGAATCCGTGCAGATCGTGGATCAGCAGGCCGGTACCCATCGCGGTGAGCAATTCCGCAGGAGCGACAGTCCCAGGCAGCAGGCGAACATTGGTCGCCCCGCCGTCATGGCCGGTATAGGGATGACTCAAGCGGCGGGCGGCATATCCGTCGACCAAGAAACTGTTCAAGCGACCGGCGTCGACCAGGGTGGTGCGGCGGCTGCGCACGCCTTCACCGTCGCACGGACGGCTGCCACTGGCGCGTGGAATAAGCGGATCATCGACCACGGTGATCAGATCGCTGGCGACCGGGGTGCCGAGACGATTCGCCAGATACGTGCTGCCGCGATAGACCGCGCCACCGCTGATAGCACTGATCAGCGTGCCGAGCAAATCCGAGGCAGCCTCGTGGTGGAACACTACCGGGAATGGTCCATTCGGCGGCGTGCGCCAGCCATACCAGCGCACTGCCCGCGCGCCCGCTTCGCGGCCGACCTCATCTGGCGACCATAATTCATTCAAGTGGCGGGCGTGACTGCCATAACCACCGGTCTGCCGTTCGCCGTTGGCATCGCGGGCGACCACGGTGACGGAATAGCCGAAGACGGTACCGACGCGGTGCACGCGCACGCCGTCGGTGCTGCCATACCAGTGTTCAGCGCGGCTGGCGCGCACGCTGGAGCGATGCGCATTGCTGATGCGCGGATCCGCGTCCAGCGCAATCCGCTCTGCGCGGATAGTCGACTGCAGCAAAGCATCGCGATCCAATGCTGCATACGCCGGATCGTCGGTGGCCAGATCGCCACCGGCTTGTCCGCATTCCTCTGCGGGCGGTAAACCGACCCACGGATCCGCATCGCCGAAACTCGCTAATTCAACCGCCTTAGCGGTGCAGGCACGCACTGCCTCGCTGCTCAATTCCGAGGTCGACGCCGAACCGCGGCGACCGCCGGCAGCCAAGGCAGTGACCCGGAGTGCGCGCGTCGTCGAGCCTTCGACCTGTTCGATTTCACCGAGACGAATTTGCGCCTTCCAGGCTTCTGCGCGCCCGGCGCCCGCTTCGCCGGCGACGCCAGCGCGCTTTAATTCCGCCAGTGCCAACGCCAGCGCTTCGTCTGCCATCTGCTGAGGATGGGAAGAATTGCTCATCCCTTGCCTCCTACGGTCATTTCATCGACCAGCGTGGTCGGCAGGCCCTGCCCGACTGGGCAGCCCTGGCCGTCTTTGCCGCAGGTCCACATGCCGTCAGACAGCGCCAGATCATGGCCGACGCGACTGACCCGGCGCAATACCTCCGGACCATTGCCGATAAGCGTAGCACCGCGCAGCGGGGCGGTTATTTTTCCATCTTCGATCAGGTAACCTTCGGTGACGTGAAAATTAAAGTCGCCTTTGCTGATGTCGACCGATCCGCCACCGAAATTGACTGCGTAGATGCCTTTTTTCACCGAGCGTATAATATCCTCGGGCGCATCGTTGCCGGCCGCGAGGTAGGTCACCCGCATGCGTGGGATCGGCACCTTGCTGTAGCCTTCACGCCGCCCGTTTCCGGTCGGAGCGACGCCCATGACCCGCGCCGACAGGCGATCATTGAGATAGCCGCGCAGCACGCCATTTTCGATCAAAGTGGTCGATTCGGGGACAATGCCTTCGTCGTCGACGTTGACCGCCCCGCGGTCGCCGAGCACGGTGCCGTCGTCGATTACGGTGACCAGCGGACTCGCGACCTGTTCGCCGACCTTACCGGAATAGGCACTGACGCCTTTGCGATTGAAGTCCGCTTCCAGGCCATGGCCAACCGCTTCATGGATCAATATTCCTGAAGTGGCCGGCGCCAGCACCACCGGAAACGCCCCAGCGGGGGCTTCGCGGGCCTCGAACATGGTCAGCGCCTGGCGCACCGCTTCATCGGCCAAGGCTTCGGGCGCACGACGGCTGAAATATTCGTAGCCCTGACGGCCACCGCCACCGGTGTAGCCGCGCTCGCGGCGACCCTTTTGTTCGGCATTGACCTGCACATTCATGCGCAGCATCGGCCGGTCATCCGAGACGAAAACGCCATCCGAGGTGGCGATGGTGACTTCGCTGCGATTATCGACCAAGGAACAACTTACCCAGCGCACCCGCGCATCGGCGGCGCTGGCTCGGCGGCTAGCCCGGCGCAGAAATTCAATGCGCTCTTGCAGGGGCACTCCCGACAAGGGGCTCACGTGGCCATAGCGATCGGGTAGACCGACGCGCTCGACCAAAGGCGAACCTGCCGCCGGACCGCTGTGCGCGATCAATGCCGCCCGCGCGGCGGTTGCCAGCAAGGTGGCCTCATCGAGGTCTTCGCAATACGCATAGCCGGTGCGTTCGCCGACGACCACGCGAATACCAACGCCCAGCCGCGCTGATTCGCTGGCGGATTTGACTTGGTCCTCTTCGTAAGACACCGCCCGCGAAACGGTGCGCTCGCAAAAAACATCGGCGTAATCGCCACCGCGCGCCAAGGCAGCAGTGATCAGACGTTGGCATTGGGCAGAATCGAGCAGGTGCGTCATGGCCACATCGTCCGCCCACCGATCATTCCTGCAATCCCAGGACGGGGCAACCCCGTGCGTTGCCCGCTGTCAGTTCTTTACCCCGCGGATATACACCCAAAAAGCACGCCGTTCGGCCCACAGCAAGAAGAGGCCAAGCACCACGATGGCGATAAGCATGGGGCTGAACAAGTTCGCGCCCTTGGCGACAAAAATGGTATATGCGAGAATATTGACGATAATCGGCCCCAGGATCAATAAACCCAAACGCCGCGTGAACGGCACTGCGACCAGGATCGCGCCGATCAGCTCCAGCATCTTGACAAAATCGAGGTAGCCCGTGGGGGCGAATGCGCCAAAAAACATTGCGACGGCCGAGCCCTCCGGTGGAGCCGGCCGCTCAGGCATCCAATGAAAGAAGTACGCCAAGGAGACAAATGCGAAGATCAGGCCGAGCAGCGCACCGGCGATGGCAGGGAGATATTTCATGACGACCGACTTTCCAGGACCAGGGGTGAGTGAGGGAATCATGTCCGGACCCGGTCGGCGTCCAGCACGTGCTGGACGCCGAATACCGTGGGTCCTCCCCCATATTGTCTGACCTAGGCATCAGGTTCGACCCGGCTTCGCCACAGTGGGCAGAAGGGGTGCGGCGCCGTCTGTTGCTCCAGATCCGCTGCACCACCCGCCTTGTCATCGGGGGCAGGCACCCATAGTGCGATTCCCCTCCCCACCGCCCGTACACGTACGCGAAGAGATCGCCCCATGACTGCTACGCCCACCATTCACTGGACCCGGACTGACGAAGCGCCTTTGCTGGCAACGTATTCGTTGCTGCCCATCGTGCGCGCGTTCACTGCCCAGGCCGGAGTGCGGGTGGAATTGGCGGATATTTCCTTGGCCGGGCGGATTCTCGCGACCTTTCCCGAGATCCTGCGCGCTGAACAACGCCTGCCCGACGCCTTGGCTGAATTGGGCGCCCTCGCGACCCGGCCCGAAGCGAACATCATCAAGCTGCCGAACATCAGCGCCTCGGTGCCGCAATTAATCGCCGCCATCGCCGAGCTGCGCGCGCACGGCTACGCCGTCCCCGAATATCCAGCCACGCCCGCCAACGCGGAGCAGCAGGCAATCAAGGATCGCTACGCCAAGGTTCTGGGTTCGGCAGTGAATCCCGTTCTGCGCGAGGGCAACAGCGACCGCCGCTGTGCCGCATCGATCAAGCAGCATGCCCGACAACATCCGCACAAACTGCGTCCGTGGCCGACGGATTCCAAGACCCGCGTCGCGCACATGAGCGAGGGCGACTTCTTCGCCAGCGAACAATCCACCACCTTCGCTAGCGCCGATGTCCTGCGCATTGAATTCACCGCTGCTGACGGCGCGGTGAAAGCGCTCAAAGAAAACCTCAAAGTGCTCGCCGGGGAAATCGTCGACGCCGCGGTGCTCAGCGTGGCTAGCCTGCGCCGCTGTTACGCCGACGCCATCAGCACCGCGCGCGCGGAAGGCGTCTTATTGTCGCTGCATCTCAAAGCGACCATGATGAAAGTCAGCGATCCGGTCCTGTTCGGACATATGGTCTCGACCTATTTCAGTGCGGTTGTGGACAAACACGCAGCGGCCTTGAAACAAATCGGCTTCAATCCCGATCTGGGTCTTGGCGATCTGGAAACGAAACTGTCCGCTCTGGACGGTGCCACCGCCGACGCGATTCGTGCTGACATTGCCGCGACCATCGCCAAAGGCCCAGGCCTGGCCATGGTTAATTCCGACAAGGGCATCACCAATCTGCATGTGTCCAGCGACGTGATTATCGATGCCTCGATGCCGCCGCTGATCCGCGACGGTGGCGTAATGTGGAATGCCGCCGGCAAGGCCCAGCAGACCCTGGCGGTGATTCCGGATCGCAGCTATGCGACCATGTACCAGGCCGCCATTGATGACCACAAAGCCCATGGCGCCATGGATCCCACCACCATCGGCAGCGTCGCCAATGTTGGCTTGATGGCGAAAAAATCCGAAGAATACGGCTCGCACGACAAGACCTTTGTCCTGCCTGCCGCAGGAAATGTGCGCATCTTGGCCAAGGATGGCCGGGTCGTCTTTGAACACGCGGTCGCCGCTGGCGACATCTGGCGTGCTTGCCAGACCAAGGACGAAGCAATCCGCGACTGGGTCCGCCTCGCCGTCACCCGCGCCCGCCTCAGCGGTCAGCAGACCATCTTCTGGCTCGACCGTGCGCGTGCGCATGACCGCGAATTGATCCGCAAGGTAGAAACCTATCTTAAGGAACACGACACCACGGGTCTCGATATCAGCATCCAGGCCCCCGCGGCCGCCTGCGCCGCGTCGTTTACTGCGATCCGCGCTGGCAAGGATGTGATTTCGGTCACCGGCAACGTCCTGCGCGATTATCTCACGGATCTCTTTCCTATTCTGGAGATCGGCACCAGCGCCAAGATGCTGTCGATCGTTCCCCTGCTTGCTGGCGGTGGCCTGTTCGAAACCGGGGCTGGCGGATCCGCCCCCAAACACGTGCAGCAATTCGTCGAAGAGAATTATCTGCGCTGGGACAGCCTGGGCGAATTCCTCGCCTTGCAGGTGTCCCTGGAAGACCTCGGCCAGAAGACAGGCAATACCGCCATCAGCGCTTTAGCCAGCGCCTTGGATCAGGGCAATGCCCGTTTCTTGCAAGAGAACAAATCCCCGACCCGCGCCGTCGGCGGCTTGGACAATCGCGGCTCGCATGCTTGGCTGGCCATTTATTGGGCCGAGGCGCTCGCCGCCCAGACCATGGATGCCGGGCTGGCCAAACGCATCGCTCCGATCGCCAAGGAAATGGCCGCCCAGGCGGCAACCATCGAAGGCGAATTGATCGCTGCCCAAGGCAAACCGGTGGACATCGGCGGGTACTTCCAACCCGATGCGGCCAAAGCCACCGCCGCGATGCGGCCCAGCGCCACGTTCAATGCCCTCGTCGAGCGTCTGGCTGCGCTCAGCAAACAGTCTGCGCAGGGCTGATCCGGTCATCTGCCGCACGTTTCTTGGTGTACCTCTGGGGTGCGATCGGCGGCCCCTCGCCCTTGCCTGGCTCAGGGCCTGATCAGGCAGACCCAGCCGGGCCTGCAAAGGGTCTGGAACGGCCTGCACACGAATGACTTTTCGGCGGTGAAACGCGCCATTGCACACGCATTCCAGCATCGTATATTTCTGTCATGACTGAAACGATCGTCACGTATGATGAAATGGACGCCCTTGCGCCGATTATGGCCGGCGCCCTCAGGTGGACTCATCGATCTCGATCTTGAGCGCGCGTGCGTGTCGTCAGCAGGCACGTGCTCTCCTTCGAGTTGCAACCAACACCCCTACCGCCCGTCTCGCGGGCAACCGGAGTCTGTCATGGCCATCCCCATTATCTATTTCCTCTACCTGATGATCACCGTCACTCTGACTATCTGGGTCGCGCGGACCCTGCATGGCAATGGCCGCATCTTTCTCGTCGATGCTTTCCACGGCAACGAGGAGATGGCGGATGCGGTCAATAAACTGTTGGTGGTCGGATTCTACCTGGTCAACTTCGGCTTCGTGGCCCTGTTCCTGCGCTATGGCGACAAGCCCACCAACGGCATCGAAGGCATCGAATACATCGCCACCAAGGTCGGAGTCGTCCTGGTCGTGCTCGGTGGCATGCACTTCTTCAACATGTTTAATTTCGCCAAGATGCGCGGGAAAGCGAAACGGCATCAAGCACCGCTGGCATGAATACTAACAGAGATTGTTTCGAGCTCAAATGTTCGGCCGGACTGCGGCGCGTCGGCACGTTTATCGTATTTCGATTCTAGAATATGCCAATGATGGACATAATCCCTATGCCTATCTGTATTGGACCAATGCTGTATCTTACCCATGTGACTTTAGAGAAGATTGAGTTTGATGGGAAAATCAAGATGATTCGGAAGGAGGCCAGCACGAATATTATTCCAGAGATAACCATCATTACACCAGATATAACGTCTAAAGCATTCATTCCCACGTCCCTCTTTCCATTAGGGGCTGATGTTAACCGTTTAGGCAACCTGATTCGGTGGATCGTTTTCGTTTGAACCGGGGACCGGCGCAGCCGGCGGGGGCTCGGAACCTATCACCGCCGGGCGGGTGCGGCAGCGCCAATGATTACGGCGCGCGGCCCAATGTTGTTGGTAGCGATGCACCAGTCTGACCACGATCGGATAGGCGATGAAAGCGTTAATCAGTCCGATGATCGTGCCGCCGACCAGCATGGCCAGGGTCACGCTGGCGGTTTCGACAAATAAGTACCGGGTGCCCTGCATGATTCCCAAGGTGCTGACGTGGCGCCAGATGTTCTCCATCTCTTGCCAGGTGATCGCCTTTCCGACCACGTGGGCACCCACCCGATTGATGAAGAAATACATCGGCACCATGGTGACCGGATTCGACAGCCACACCCCCGGTAGCGAGGCAATAAAACTCGCGCGGGTGATGGTGCACAACCCAAAGGCCAATCCCATCTGCACGCCGACCAGAGGCAGCCAGCCGATGAAAAAACCCAGGGCGGCGCCGCGAGCGACACGGTCGGCTGAACCCGGTTGGTTCATAGTCCGCTGCCACCAGGTCTGGATCCTGCCGCGCATCAGGCGCAACCACGGCTTGCGGGAACGGGGGGCGAATTTCAGCATGCGCCCACCCGGCTTTGCGCCTGCGTGGCGCGGGGCGACAACCCGGCATTCCGCCCAGCAGGTGGCTGGCGGCTCATGGCTGTTTCAATTCCCCGGTGCGGAAGCTGGTCGACATACTCGGCGTGAAGGCTAATTCCTTGCCTGCCAGGACAAGGGCGGAGGGGCCGTACCAATGGCGACGCAGGCATGCGCTGATGCGGGCACGGGGACATGACCTCAAGCCAATGCCGACCGACGTGTCCGCAAGGCGATCAGCACACTGATCAAGATTGCTGCAGCAGCCGCGGGTAGGGCACCATACTGCAACACCTTGGTCAGGGTCGGCAGCCCGGCGTGCTGGGTCGCGGTGAAAATCAGATAGGTGATGTAGGCGACATAGGTAGTCAGAAACAGCCCCCCTTCCCAGCGGGCGATACAGCCGCCGGTGAAAAAGATCGGCAGACACGCCACCGCGACGCCGACCATGACCGGGATATCGACTGCAAAGATAGTGGGATCGACCCGCATCCCTGCCTGGGCGACCAAGGCACTGCCACCCAGAACAATAAGCAGATTGAAAATATTGCTGCCAATCACATTGCCGATCGCGATATCGCGTTCACCGCGCACGCTGGCCACGATCGAGGTCGCCACCTCAGGCAACGAAGTGCCGGCAGCGACGATGGTCAAGCCGATCACCACTTCATCGACCCCAAACCAGCGGGCCAGGGTCACGGCTCCGCCCACTAACCAATGTGCGCCCAGGACCAGCAAACCCAAACCAACCACCACTTCTAATGTGGATCGCCACACCTTGGCTTCCCGCATCGCTTCTGGCTTTGCTGCAGCCACTTGTGGCTGAGCAGCCACCTCCCGCCGCATTTCCCGGCGTGAGCCGATCACCAAGACGGTCGTATAAATAATGCCCACTGCGAAGAGCAAGAATCCGTCAAGCCGCGAAATCACCCCATCCGCTGCCAGCCACCAGGTCAGGACCGACACCGCGATCATCACCGGCACATCACGCCGTTGCAGTTGGCGCGATGCGACCAAGGGCACGATCAGGGCTGAAATGCCCAAGATGAACAGCACATTAAATACATTGCTGCCCACCACATTGCCGACTGCCATATCCGCCTGTCCGGCGTAGGCCGCCTTGATGCTGACCGCCAATTCCGGTGCGCTGGTGCCGAAGGCGACCACAGTTAATCCCACGACCAGGGGCGACAAGCCGCAACGGCGCGCCAAGCCACTGGCACCCCGGACCAGGACATCCGCCCCAACCGTCAATAATACCAAACCGAGGATGAGCAGGACAATCGTCATGAAGCCTCCGCGCGCGGCGAACGCTGCCAGGGCCAGTCGAGTACGCAAGACCAGGGAGCCCACGCCGGATCAACGACAGCACTCAGGCCTGCGGCGGTAGCACTTCTGCATAAGCGCAGAGAACGTGGTAGGTGAAGCCCCACAACGGATGGTCATCGACCAAGATCATCGGGCGGCGCTGGTTGTCCTGACCCAGGGTAGCCCAGGCATGGCGACGAAGATCGTGAAGGTCGCTCAGCGGCAGCCACCAGGTACGCGCCACTTCTCGCGGCGACACCACCAATTGCGGCACCGCAGGCATAATGAAAACAAACGGTGCGACCGCTACCGCAGCGCCCATGTGCCGCCCGGCCTGTGCTACGGGCAAAACCCGGCTTAGCGCGAGCCGCTCCAGGATAATACCAACTTCTTCTGCCGTTTCACGGATGCAGGTGGCGAGATCATCGACATCACCCGCTTGCCGGCGGCCCCCGGGCAAAGCCCAATGCCCTGCCCACGGATCGCCGACGTGTTGCGGGCGCTGAATCAGCAGGACCGCTGGATCCGGCGCGGATGCAATGATGACCGCCACTGCTGCCGGCATATTTGCAGCGTGTCAGGAAAGCCTGGTAGACCAACCAACGAAAGCCCGACCCAACCGGCACTGGTAACGCGTCTGCCTGGACCATAGTCGCGGCATCATGCGCCAACGCCTTCTCTTGCCCTGTCTACTCCCATTCCTGGCCTGCACGGTCCTAACCGCCGAGGACGTCATCTTCGAAGGGCACCTTCCCGATGGCCAGGCCACGTGGGCCAAAGCCCAGCAAGGGCTTTGGAAACAGATGTTGGAGCTGCCGTCTTTGGTGGCATTGCAAACCCACAGCCTCAAGCAGGCCGGGGTTGAATTGCCGCCGGGCAAGACGGTGTGGGAGGCGAATCCAATTCCGGAGTCGATGCAATTTTTGGTGACCTTCAGCAATCCGAACACGCCCCCGCGCATGGCTGCGCGCGGGGAATATGGTGCGGCTGCTGACGCTGCCGAAACAATGTGGTCGGGGATCCTCGATCAATTCCGCAAACAGAACATCCAGATTCCGGGCGCCCTCCGCCGCACGGGAACCCGCCTGGAATTTGACGATGGCCAACAGATGCCCTGGGCCGCAGCCACACAGATTGCCGGCGCCGATCAACCTGACTTTGTCGGCATTTTGCATCCCGATCGGCTGGCCAACGCTTTCGGAACCTTCGGCGAGCGCATCGCAAATGCCTTTGCCTTGGGCCCCTGGCGGGCGGACGTGCGTTTGGCCGCAGACGGCTATCGCGAAAAGGTCGATCTGGTCGGCCGGTGGCCTGCCTTCGCCGCGGTAGATTACGCGCAACTGCGCGGCATTCCGCGCAAAGCTTTATTCGGCGGCGCCATTGGCTTAGACGGTTTCGCCATCGAAGAATGGTCGCTGGCGGTCGCCGGTGAATTACCCGAATTCACCTTGGGTTTGGCCGAGCTCGATAACGAATGCGTCGAACAGGGTTTACCCCCCTTTACCGACGCCCTGTTTGGCATGAATGGCACCGCCTGGATGGCGATCCTGCCCGGCGCCCCCTTTCCAACCGTAACCATCGCCATTCCCGGCGGCACCGGAGTCGATGATTTCGTGCTCGCCCTGGGCCAGCGCGCGGGGGTGGATCTCACTGCTGCCAGCACCGCCGCAGTCATGTTACCCTTACCGCAGGGCGTGCCCGTAACCCTGATGGTCCGTCGCAGCGGCAGCCATTGGCTGTTGAGCACGGACATGCTGGGCATCGAAGATTTCGTCACCGGAAAAGGAGAAGCCTTTGACCGCAGCGGCATTCCCGCCTTAGCGAACGGTAAAGATGCAGTCGCCGTGGCATGGTCGGATAATCAATTGATGTTCCAAACCCTCACCGGTTTTATGGCCATGGCGCAAGGAGCCATGCAGCGCGCCGATCCGGCAGAAAAAGAACAATTCGCCATGACCCTGGCATTCATTCGCGATTTCGGACGCATAGTCCCATCATCCTTAGGGGTACTGACCTGGGATGACAAAGCTGTGCATGGCCTGGGCCAGAATATGGTGATGAATGGCGCATTCTTGGTGGGGGCCAGTGCGGCTATGGCTTTGCCAGTGATTCTGAAAACAAAAAGTCGTGCCACGAAAGTCCGGTCCAGCAACAATATGAAACAAATCGTGACGGGCATGGTCGCGTGGTCGATGGACTATGATGGCGCATTTCCGCCTGACCTCGCTACGCTTCTGACCGATGTGCAGCTCCCGGAATCCGTCCTTCGTTCGCCACTGATTCCGGCGGATGTCCCCGGGCCGCATTATCTTTATGTCCGTCCTGCCGCTGAAATTGCGTCGTGGCAACCCGTGATCCTGGAAGATCCGGCCCATACGACCGACGGAACCCTGCAATTCGCCCAGGCTGATGGTGCAATCCGCACGCTGCGTGGTGACGCCGCCCAAGCCGTGTGGGCCGAGGCGCGACGCCTCGCGGTGCTGCCGAAGGCCGCCAAGGAAGGCATCCCCACCGCTGATTGGGCTGCCGTTGAGGCTCAGTTTGCCAGTCCATGATACCGCTGTAAATTATTCCGCCAGCGTACAGCGCACCAGTAATCCACCCTGCGGTCGATTGCTGGCGCTGACGCTACCGCCCATGCCGAGCATCAGCGAGCGCACCAGTGCCAGGCCAATGCCAGTACCGGGCGCACGGCGAGTTAATTCGCGCCCGCCCCGCCAGAATGGCCGGAATACATAGCGTAAATCCGCCGCTGGGACGCCCGGCCCGGAATCAGCGACGCTGAGCACCACCAGCCCATTTTCTCGCCCGACTTGAATAGTGATGGCGCGTTCGCCGGCGGCGGCGAATTTCACCGCATTGTCGATCAGGTTGATAACCACTTGCAGCAAGGCATCGCGATCAAACCGCGCCGATGCTGCCGTGGGATCGCAGACCACGGTCAGGGTGAATCCCTGCGCCCGCACATGCGGGCCGATGGCTTCGACCGCTTCGGCAATCACCCCAGCCGGATCGCCGAGGTGCGGGCTCAGGGGGCGCTCGCCACGTTCAAGCCGGGCCAAATCCAGGACATTGCCGATCAGCCGCGCCAGTCGCCCACTTTCCGCGACGATGGTGCCATGATACGCATGCTGCTTGGCTGGGTCCGCAACCAAACCATCGCGCAGCATTTCTGCATGCAGGCGAATTGCGGTCAGCGGGGTTTTTAATTCATGGGTGACGGCGGCAACAAAATCTTGGCGACGGCGAATATCGCGCAGCACCGCGCGCAGGGCCCAATACAGCGCCAGAATTCCGAGGCCAGTGACGATCAATAAGGCGACGCCGAAACCGACGATGGCACGGCGGCGATCGATGATGCCACCGTCCACGGTGGGTAAAAGAATGGTCGCTGCCAAACTGGTGAAAGGCTCAGCAAATGGCTGGGCTTCCGCGCTGTCGTTCCATTGTACGGCTAGACCCTCAGGGCGCTCGGGATCATCCACCAAAACCTGGGCCACCGATTCCTGCAGATGCGCGCGATCAAAGACCACCCCTTGCCGCCAGGTCCGCCCCGACACCGCAATATCCCGCATTAACAGCACGGTGTCCGCCCGTGCGGGGGCCTCATGCCAGGCGCCGATCACCACGTTGGTGGTGGCTGCGCCTTCCCAGCCAGCCGGTAAACAGGCGATCAAGGCGCCTTGCGAGTTGTTTTGAAAATTCTGCGCTTGGGCGATGAGCAGGCCGTTGCGCTGGTCGGCTTGGGGATCGGTGAACGACGATAACTTATCGGCGCGGGTGGTCACCACCCGCGGCGAGTTGCTGTTCGACAGCGATTGACGCTGACTCCCCGCGATCTTGTCATTGAGGTAACTTTCTACTTGGCCGTAGCTACTCGTGGAAATTGCTTGCTGAACCGGCACCTGCGCCACCGCCACCGCGGGCTGCTGCTGTTTCAGCGCTGGAGCGATGCGCGCCTGCAGTTCGTCCATGCGCGCCTGCACGTGGCCATCATCGCTCCACGCCGAGGTCAAACGGCTGAGCTCTTCATCGCGCGGCTGCAACGGCGAATGCACCGCGCCATCAGGGTCGATTTGAATCCAACCAACAATCGCCGGATCCTCACTCAAGCGTGCCAAAGGACTGACCGCGAGATTGACTAAGCCGGGCACCGCATCTTCGGGCACATACAGATGACGCCAGTGCGTAAAGGGACGCGCATCTTCCTGCTGTTGAATTTCCGTGAGCCGGCGCGCCAACTCAGCGCGGCAGCGACTGGCCAACTGGGTGCGACGGGCGTCTTCTTCGCGGCGAACGGCATCCATGGCGCGCAGCAATAGCATGGATTCGCCGGCCAGAATCAGGACCGCAATCGTCACGATGGCCCAGGTCCAGCGCTGCATTCAGGACTCCTGCCGCAGACGATAGCCTTCGCCGCGCACCGTTTCGATCAATTCGTCCCCGAGCCGACCAAACCCGGCCAAGCGACGGCGAAGTTTGACCAGATGCATATCGACGCAGCGGGTTTCCACCGCATCCGGACGCGCATAGCCCCAGACCTCGGCCAGCAATACGTGACGCGGTACCACGCGACCGGGTTCACTGGCAAGAATCGCTAATAATTCCACATCACGCCGAATCAACTGCGCGGTGACCCCGGCATGCTCCGCGCACAGACTCTCAGGATTCACCCGCAGCGGCCCGGCCATGAACGCGGTCTGGCGCACGCCGACACGGCGCAGCAAGGCCTCGACCCGCGCCAATAATTGGGCGATGGCAAAGGGCTTGGGCACGTAGTCATCCGCGCCGGCCTGGAAGCCGGTGAGGATGTCCTGTTCGCCGCCCTTGGCGGTCAGCATGATGATGCCTACACGCGGCTGCGCGGCGCGGAACTCACGACACAGAGTAAAGCCATCGACCTCGGGCAGCATGACATCCAAAAGCACCACATCATGACCGCCCGCGAGTCCGGCCGCGCGGCCAGCGCCGCCGGTCGCCGCATGCACGACGCCATAGCCCTGGCCACTGAGCAGATCCACCAATCCGCTGGCAATGGCCGGCTCATCTTCGACCAAAAGAATGCGTCCGGACATGGGTGCAGCCTAGGATGGGCCGGCGGATGGCCAGGTAAATGGTTGGTAAATCGAGTTGCCAGACAGCTACGGTTACCAGGCGATTATTCAGGCGCGCCATGTTCCTCATACGCCCGATACAAGTCGGCGTAGGCCCCGCCCAGGGCGGTCAATTCGTCATGGGTGCCCTGTTCAACCACGCGACCATGGCGGATGACAATGATGCGGTCGGCATCGCGGATGGTCGACAGGCGGTGGGCGACAATGATCGCGGTGCGGCCCGTGCTGAGGCGCTTCAAGGCGCGCTGAATGCGGGCTTCGGTATGCAGATCGATGGCGGAGGTTGCTTCATCGAGGACTAGGATGCGCGGCTGAGCGACGTGGGCTCGGACCAGACACACTAATTGGCGTTGGCCAACGCTGAGATACTGACCCTGGGGACCGACCTGGGTGTGGTAGCCCTGTATCAGCCGCTCGAAGACTTCGTCGGCACCGAGTTCCGTGCAAGCGGCGATCAATTCTTCGTCGCTGTGTGTCGGCGCGGCTAGGCGCAGATTATCGAGGACGCTGCCGGTAAAGAGCACATTATCCTGGAGGACGACGCTGACCTGTCGGCGCAGGTCGGCAAAGCGGACCTGGCGGACATCAACGCCATCGACGGCGACGACGCCTTCCTGGGGATCGTAAAAGCGGCACAATAATTGGACCAGGGTGCTTTTGCCGTGTCCGGTCGGGCCGACGATGGCGACGGTCTGCCCGGCCGGAATATCAAGATCGATACCGTCCAAAATCCACGGCGGTGAGCCCGTGTAGGCAAAACGCACGCCGATGAATTGCACCCGACCCTGGACCGC
>Ga0209490_10001872_pt1 | contig 20144 bp, 14 predicted proteins | sample MAT06_FD_187209 | JGI IMG/M metagenome (GOLD analysis project Ga0209490, IMG submission 187209) | Freshwater microbial communities from Lake Fryxell liftoff mats and glacier meltwater in Antarctica - MAT-06 (SPAdes) (version 2) | ecosystem: Environmental > Aquatic > Freshwater > Ice > Liftoff... | reverse complement strand
TAGAGAAAGCCGTAGCCACTGCCAATGCGCGCCGGTTGGCGGGCGTTGTAGGCCAGCTCGACCGCATCGGTCGTGATCTCGGCCAGGGGGCGATCCCAGTTGTCGGCATGGCGATCATGCGGTCCGGCGTGCGTGTGCGTGGTGGTGACAAAGACACGTTCCGGCGCAATGCCGGTGCGGGCTTGCACGGCAGTCCGAATTGCCGCCGTCATTTCGGCCGAGAGATAACACATTTCATTCGAAATAATCACCCAAAAGCCTTGCTCATCTTCTAAGACGAGGGCGCGTGCCTGCAAGCGATCATGCACCTCCGTCGCGCCGCCTGGACGATTGCCGTAGCCGACCAATTTGCAACCCAAGCGGGGTGTAATATCAACGCGGCCAAAACCCGCCATCAATTTTCCCATAAATATCGCTTATCCTTTCATCCCCGAGAGTACTACACCTTGAATAAAATATTTCTGCAATGCGAGAAAAACGGCCACCACCGGCAGCGTCGCCACGGTCGAAACCGCCATGCTCGAAGTCCAATCGGTGGAGCGCAACGGTTGGCTGAAAACCGTCATGCCAACCGGCAATGTAAACAGATAATCCTTGTTCACAACAATCAAGGGCCAGAGAAAATTATTCCAGCTGCCCAGGAAGGTGATAATCGCCAGCGAAGCCAACGGCGGCTTGAGCAGTGGCAACACAATGCGTGCGAAGATACCTGGCTCGCTACAGCCATCAATACGCGCCGCATCCAGGAGTTCATCTGGCAGCGTTAGGCAGAACTGTCGCATCAAGAAAACGCCAAATGCACTCAGCGCACCGGGAATAATCAAGCCGGCATAATTGTTGGTCCAACCCAGGTTATAAACCAGAATGTAGAGCGGGATCAGCAAAATCTGAAAGGGGATCATCAACGTGCTGAGCACGATCAAGAAGGCGATTGTCTTGCCAGGAAAAGAGAATTTAGCAAAGCCATAGCCGGCCAACGCGCTAAAAAAAAGTGTCGTACAGACAACGGCAAGGGCAACCACCAGGCTGTTATAAAAATAGAGCCCGAACGGCGCGATACTAAAGGCTTCGGAGTAATTTTCGGGATGAAATTCATGCGGAATCCAGTGAATTGGGATCGCGGTCACTTCCGATGGACCCTTGACGCTGGTAGTCGCCATATAATAGACGGGGATGGCAAAGATCAGCAGGCCAGCAATCACCACTGCGTATAAAAGTAGATAATTCAAGCCCCGCGCCAGATAAAAGCTGGCCGGACGTTCTGTTTTTTGAGCCATAGTCTGTCCTATTTATGTATTGCTCATCAGCCGAAAGTGTGAAAACGCATTGTTTTCAGACAGACGAAAACAAAGGTTTTCACACTTTTCACAGATGAGCCTTTAGGTGTAACTAGTTTCCTCGGCACGCATGCCCCGGATTTGTACGAGGGTGATGACCATAATCACCACAAACATCAGCACCGACATTGTCGCGGCGACGCCCATGCGGAAATATTCAAAGCCATATTTGTACACTAATAAAGCGACCGTAGTTGTTACATTGCTGGGACCACCGCGCGTCATAATAAATTGTAACGAAAATGCTTGCAGCGAAGCGATGGTGGTGACGACAACGACAAACATCGTGGTGGGGAGCAGGAGCGGCAGCGTAATATTCCAAAATACTTGCGCCCGGCTGGCCCCATCGAGCAAGGCAGCTTCATAAAATTCGCGGGGAATACCGACCAGGCCAGCGATCCAGACAATCATGAAAAAGGGAATCCCCGCCCAATTATCTACCGCAATCAACGCGATTGGGGTTAATACCGGGTGCGATAACCAGAATATTTCGGGTTGATTGACTAAGGGTCCGAACAAGGATGTGAGGACACCGTTGGCATTCAAGAGCAGCTTCCAGACCAACGAGACCACCACGCCGGAAAGCAATGTCGGCGTAAAATAGAGCACCTTGAAGGCCTCGCGCCCCCAAAATTGCCTCACAAAAAGCATTGCCAAGCCCAACGAAAGAATCCATTTGGGAATGGTCGTGCCCAGTACAAACAACAGCGTCACTTTCATGCCGTTGAGAAACTCTTTATTACTCCACAGCTCGCTATAATTCTTGAGACCAACAAACACCGGCGGCTTGAGCAACGTATAATCCGTCAGGCTCAACAAAAGGCCGTTGACCATCGGATAGAGATTAAAGATGAGAAAAAAGAGCATCGCCGGGGCAATAAAGAGAATGCCATAGAGGCTACGTTGGAAAAATGGGCCGCGCCGCAGCACGCGGCTCAAGCCACGACGTCGAGTTGGGGTATAGGATTTTACATTGGTGGACAAAGGTTGTTCAGCCATATATTTTCTGCACTTTCACTGATCAGCCGAACGCACGTTTGCACCGATGAACGGGCTAGTTGGGCGTCAATCGTTATACAGTGGGTCAGTAGGGCAGTGAGTCAGTAAGACAGTGGGTCAGGAAGACAGTGGGTCAGTAAGACAGTGATACAGTCTGGCAGCGTTTATCGAGAACCAATGCCTTACTGACCCACTGCCCTACTGTCTTACTGACTCACTGTCCTACTGGACTAGAGAGTTCTTAACTCGCCCGCTCACCGGCTCCAGAACCGAGCACGCTGGCTATTGCGCTGGTGACTCAGCTAAGATCTTGTCGATCTCTTCCTGCGCTAGTTGTAGCGATTCCGGAATCGCCATGCCCTCGACAATACTGCGGTCGCGCGCTCGAGCTAGCACATCTGCCACCTCGGTGAAACGGGCCAAACGTGGCGAGTACATGCTGACGGCCATCTGGTCCAAGAAGACATCCATAAATTCAATATCTTGGAACTCTTTCGACTCGGACAAGACCTTTTGCGGTTGCAGCAAACCGGTATTGACCATATAGTCGATCGGGTGCGAATCTAATTCCCAGGCTAATTTCCAGGCAGCGGCCTGAACTTCTGGGGTTGAACGCGAATTGACCATGTGGAAATAGGCGTAAATATCAAAATGATTCTTGTTGACGGCGTTTTCCCAGATCGGCACTGGTTTAACCGTGTAGTCGATCTTGGCTTCTTCTACGGCAGACTTTGCCCACGAGCCAAGACCGCATTTGATCGCAACTTTCCCAGCGAGGAAATCTGTATCTTGACCGGTCCAGTAGGCCGCGCCGCCCAGTTTGTCGGTTGTGGCCCAGTCCACCCAGTACTGCATGGCCTTCTCTGCTTCTGGCGTGTCCAGTTGCAATTCAGAGCCACCTAATTGGCGCACCATCGCCCCCCATTGCAAATACATCCAAACCGAATTGCCCCAGTCAAAGTCAAACCCTTGTTGCAGCAGTTTGCCGTCGGCGTCGCGCTTGGTCAGCTTTTCGGCCACGTCATGCATCTGCTCCCAGGTCGTTGGGAAATCAATCTCGGCGTCTAATCCAGCTTCGGTAAAGAGCGCCTTGTTGGCATAACAGGCATAGATACTGACTTCGTTGGGGATGCCATACAGTTGGCCGTCAAAGATCGCCCCTTGCAAGGTGTTTTCTGGTGAAACATACAAATCCATCAGTTCTTGCTGCGAACCAAATCCCAAGACTTCAGCGCTGACCGGCACAATCGTCCCTTCCGCATAGAAGGTGCCAATATCACCATTCCACTGGGCAAAGAGATCTGGCCCAGTGCCAGCAGCCAAGGCGGTGCGTAGCTTAGTATCGAAGTCGGTGGGAATCACCTGATAATCGACAGTGATATTCGGGTTTGCTTCCATGAACGCCGCAATATATTTTTTGTCCAATTCCACGCGCGGTTCGTGGTTGTGCGCCCAATAGGTGACGGTGACCTTTTCCCCAGCCGCGGCTGCTGGAGCAGGCGCTGCATCACCACCGGCTGGCGCGGCAACCGGCAGACCACACCCGGCCAACAACACTGTGACCATCAAAAGCGCTAACCACATCGCCATCTGTGACCTACGAATGTAAGACATACATGCTCCTTTTGACAAGCTTGATTGGAAAATTTGTTTTTGAACAGCTTGAGTTTAAAGCTGAAAACAACAGGTTGGAAAAAAAGGGATTGGTATACACTATCCTATAATACTATAACTTTGCCAAATTTCAATCATACAGATTGCATAGAAATTAGGTCAATCACTAGTGCCTGTTTAACTCCAGCTAGGTGGCGAGCAGAATCACTGTACCCCGATTTTTCAAATCGGGGTACAAATTGCCTTACAACCTCGCCCCCCGATGCGTTGATTTGCTGTCTGGCCCATCGGTTATTCCCGCCATTGCCCATTCGGCCAACTCGTCGCGATGGGTGTGCAGCTTTTCGCAGGCATCTGCTACTGCCTGTAGCGCGGCTGGCTCGGCAAGCAGATGAACATGGCTTAGTAAAACTGATTCCGATTCGTAGGCGCGCTGCGCCACGGGCGTTGTAAACCGGGTTGGATCAATGGCCTGCCAATATTCTTCATTGATGTGGTAACGCCGCTTGGTATGCGGCTGATAGAGGGGGGAATGATTTAGGGGTTCGTATATACCACCCACATTTGTGTTAAGTTCGGCAGCGAGGGCGCGTCGGAATGCGCTGACCGGCACTTCATTAAAAGCCTCGGCATCATAGCGAAAGGCGTACATGTAGACGCCCTGGCGCGTGACCTGCGGACGGCGTAACATGGGGGTCAGCCCTTCGACGCCACCCAGTTGCTCGTTGAGAAAGGTTAGATTGGCTTCACGCTGCTCGATCTGGGCCGGTAAGCGCTCAAATTGAGCGAATAAGACGGCCGATTGCCATTCGCTGATCCGATAATTGCCGCTCTGCACCGGCTCCCAGACCGCCGGATCGGCGCCAGGCCGCATACGGCCACAGTTGCGCAAGGAATAGAGGCGCTCAAAAAGCCGATCATCGTTGGTGGTAACAAAGCCACCTTCGCCCGCGTTCAGGCTTTTGGAGCTTTGAAAACTGAAACAACCAATATCGCCAATCGAGCCGGCGCCACGGTCACGCCAAAGCGAACCGTGGCTGTGTGCGCAATCCTCGATTACAAAGAGGTTGTGTTGGCGGGCCAGTTCCATGATGCGATCCATATCCGCCATGCTGTTGTAAAGATGCACGGGGATAATGGCACGCGTGCGGGGTGTAATGGCGGCCGCAACTTTGGCGGGATCCATGCAATAGGTCTCTGGCTCAATATCAACCATAATCGGGATGGCATTGACATCCAGACAGGCAGCGGCAGTGGCTTGCCAGGTGTTTACCGGCACGATTACTTCATCCCCATAGCCGACATCCAGCGCTTCCAAGGCTAATTGCAGGGCAATGGTGCCATTGGCAACGGCAAGACCGTGACGTGCCGTTTGTAATGTGCAAAAGGCTGTTTGAAATTCTGCCTCCACCGGGCCGTCGTAGGCCCAGCGACCACTTTCGAGTACTTGCTGCAGAAGTTGCGCTTCGCGTTCGCCATAAATCGGCCACTTTGGCCACGCTTGTGACCACAGCGCCGATCCACCATTCACTGCCAATTGTTGCATAGCCTCACTCCCAGCTTTGATCAAGGTTGAAAACAAGGGGGGTATAAACAGTATAATCTTATATGTTCAACTCGTCAACTCGTTTTAAAACATCCCCAGGGGCGGCTCAAAAATCGTATCGCGGATAGACAGAAGATACAGATTGAGAGCAGCGTGGCCACCATGTACGTCTTCTCCCTGCCCGCGGTTCTACCTGGTTAGTGCAACTTCTGAAAAGCTGGCGTTAACCTGGCCGGTAAACCAAATAGCCACGCCGCAGCCATTTCCGCCGCACAGCGACTGCATACCCACGGGCTGCCATTAAGCGAGCGCTGGCCATAAACCATTGGCGTGGGCCCCACGCCTGCAATGGCGCAGTCGCCAACGCGGCCTGCTTCCAGGCTTGAAAAAAATCGTAGATCGGTTCATCTAGTACAACGCGATGAATGTAATTTTTGGGCAAGACAGCTTGGAAAGCGGCAGGGTCAAAACCAGCGCGAAAATTCGTACTAAAGACCAACCCCTCACTTTGCAGCGGTGCATCAACTCCCCCGTGGGCGGGTTTGCGTAGCAGATTTGCCACCCAGAGCCGCCCCGTTGGGTCCGATGTACCTTCGATCAACAAACCGCCGGGCAAAAGATAGCTGCCCAGCCGCGCATAGGCATCGGCCACGGCGCTTTCGTCATATTGGCGCAAGACATTGAAGGCGCGGATCAAGCGCACTGTTTCCAGCGCACCGTTGGGCTGGCGTTGCAAGGGCAGATTAAAGCCGCCCCAGCGGAAGGCGGTCTGTGCATCGGCAAAAGGTAACGCGGCATTGACGCGCGTACGGTCAATCTCGACACCCAAGACCGGTAGGTGAGCATTTACCCGGCGCAGCCGAGCAGCACTTTGCAGCGTGGTGATCGGCTCTGCGCCAAAGCCGACATCGACAAACAATGCCTCGGCAAAATTGCCATCTTGCCGGCGCAGCAGAGCAGCGTCGAAGAGCAACACAAAACTATCGACGCGCCGCAGACGATTGGGTGCAGTTTTGCCCCGTGTCGGTTGGCCAGCAGGTCGTTTTAGAATGATACGCGTTGATAGCGTTTTGGTAGACAATGAGCGAGCCATCGCTTGATTATGGCTGAATTTTCTGTAACGACAAAATTAATACACGCACCTGTGCGATGTGTGCAAATTAGTAAAAGCAGATAACAGAGCATCAGTCCGGAGCAAATAACGCAGGGAGACAATAGTAACCCTGTTATTCGTGCTTACTAATCAAAAACACCCTACTTTAATTTATAGACATTCAAATAATAGAAAAAAGCACAAGCTGTGGTAAAGTAACCACAGGTTAAAATCACCTTACAACTGAGTATTACTTAGCGCCATCGCCATCGATCATGGCTTGGTAGAGGGTGAGTTGCCGGGTTTTACGTCCTCCCGACATATTCAAAAAGGAAAAATAAAGATAATATGAAGCTTGATGCGCAAATTAGTAATGAATCGGAGATGGGAATCGAAGCAGAGTTGAGCAAATCGATCTGGACGAAATTGGTTGCTCAATACCAGCAACCAGATGTACGTACGAGTGTTTGGCAAGTGATCAATTCGTTTGGCCCCTTTTTCATCACCTGGGTTCTGATGGTGCTGACCCTACGTTACAGCTACTTATTGACGTTGGCCCTAGCCTTTCCAGCCGCAGGTTTCTTAGTCCGCATTTTCATCATTCAGCATGATTGCGGCCATGGCTCCTTCCTAAAATCTCGACAGGCGAGTGATTGGATTGGTAATGTTTGTGGGATTTTGACCTTGACCCCCTACCGCTTCTGGCGCAAAAGCCATTCCTTGCACCATGCCAGCGCCAGCAACTTGGAAGAACGGGGCATCGGCGATGTCTACACCATGACCGTCAACGAGTATATAAATGCTTCCTCATGGGGAAAGCTGAAGTATCGCGTTTACCGCCACCCAGCCTTTCTATTTGGCTTGGTGCCAAGCCTGCTTTTTATTGTGCTCAATCGCTTCCCCTACGCTGCATCCAAAGCTTGGAAAAAAGAAGATCGCAACAGCGTCCACTGGACGAATTTGACCATTGCCGTTGTTGCCCTTGTGCTCAGTTACCTGATCGGCTGGCGCGAATTTTTGATGATTCAGTTGCCAATCACGATCATTTCGGCCAGTGTAGGCACCTTCCTTTTCTACGCCCAACATCAGTTCGAAGATACCTATTGGGCCAACAAATCTGAATGGGATTACACCCTGGCTGCGATGCAAGGTAGTTCCTATTACAAGCTGCCCAAAGTATTACAATGGTTTACCGGCAATATTGGCTTCCACCACATTCACCATCTCAGCCCTCGTATTCCTAACTACCGGCTGGAACAGTGTCACAAAGAAAATCCTCAATTTCAGCGCGTAGTTGTCTTAACCTTCTGGACTAGTCTCAAAACCACGGTCTTAACCCTGTGGGATGAAGAGCAAAAGAAACTAGTCCGGTTTAGCGACCTCAGCGGTTTACGCCAGAATAGCGCGCCCTCTGTTTCGTAAAGCACAGAGCAATCAATGGTGAGTGGGAAATAGTAAGTAGTAAGTAGTAAGTAAAAGCATTATTTACCACTTACCATTTCCCCCACTGCTCACAACAATAAACGCGCCTTCAACGCCAAATAGCGGTTGATCACGGCCATACTCAATTCGTCGGCGGCTACGTCTAGCGTTAGCACACCTTGTTGTTGCAGACGCTCCAAGAGTAAGCGTCGCTCATCTAGCATCTGTTCCGCCACGGTGCGCTGATAGAGTGAAGTGCTGTCGATGACTGGTTGGTTGGCCAGACGCTGTACAGTTGGGTCGCGCACAGTCACGAGCAACGGCAGGTGGCGGCTGCGCAACCGGCTCATTTGTGCCACCAACGTCTCTGTGCTGATGCTGCCAGTCAAATCGGTAAAGACGAGCACAAGGCTGCGTTTGCTCTGTTTAGCCGCAAAATAGCCGAACGCGACTTGATAGTCTGGCTCGACAGGTTGCCCTTCAACGGCATAAAGTTGCTCCAACATCCGGTGAAATTGGCCTTTACCACCACGTGGCGCCAACCACGTCTGCACAGTGTCGGAAAAAACCAATAAACCTAACTTATCACCTTTTTGCGCAGCCACAAATGCCAACAAAAGTACAGCGTTGATGGCATAGTCCAGTTTAGCAACATCGCCGACCGGGCTACGCATCATACGTCCTACATCCAAGAGCGCAATAATATTTTGACTACGTTCCGTCTCATATTCGACGCTAATCGGTTTATTGCGGCGGGCAGTCGCTTTCCAGTTGATGCGTCGGTACTCGTCATCGGGCAGGTAGTCGCGCAGCCGTTCAAACTCTGCGCCACTGCCTAACACGCGTGTCGTGCGCAATCCAAGTTCCCAAAGGCGGTTCTTGCGCAGTAACAGATCGTATTTTTTTACATCCACCAGGTTAGGATAGACTTTTACTGGTTCAGTGGCTGGAAAGCACGCTTGGCAACGAAGCAGACCCAATATAGATTCCCAGCGCAGATACAAATTGCCAAAGCGATAGTCGCCACGCCGCGGTGGGCGCACTTGATAGATAAATTGCTGCACTTGACCAGGTATTACCCGGCCCGTGAGGATCTGCTCCGCGGGCGCCAGTGCAAAGATGAGGGGCGGTTCATCGCGCAACCAGACCTGCAGCGGACGCGCCCCCTGACGCAAAAGCACGCTAATCTGAATCCGATTCTGCGTGGCGAGCGACAGCCGGTCATCATGGCGACGGGCTAATGTCCATGCCGCCGCGCGCGGTGTCAAACGCCAATCAGCCAGCAAGAGCGCGATGACGATCACAAGCCAGACCAGCGCTAACCAACCCCAAAATGGGGCATAGAAGGTAGCCCCTAACAAAGGGACAGTTAAAAGAAGCAGGCCTAAGGCCCGCACAGTCAATTGCATAGATGGTTACTTTGTGATTTTAGATAAATTTGTAAAACGAAGCATAGAATACCGTTAACGAATCCTACTATCACCTTACCCTTTAATTAAGTACACTTTACGTCTAATTCAACTATACACGCTTTCTACTTTTTATGATAAAATAGCCCTAACCAGTATAAAATCAAGCAGTAACAAAAAATCGAATTCATTAGTCATTGCACCGCCCATTGATAGTCTTATGCTTATCACAAACTCAGCACCAGTTTTACCGCGTGTCCTTATTGTTGACGACGAACGCATGGCCCGTGAAACATTAGAAGCGCTCTTGTTTCGCGAAGGGTATGAATTGCTCTTTGCCTCTAGCGGAATCGATGCCCTGCAACGAGTAAAAGATCTCGCACCGGATGTTATTTTACTCGATGTCATGATGCCAAACATGAATGGCTTTGAGGCATGTAAATACCTACGCAAGATACCGGAATGTCACCATATTCCCATTATCTTGGTTACAGCATTGGATGGACCAGACGCGTTGTCACGCGGCATTGACGCTGGCGCCGATGAGTTTATTTCAAAGCCAGTCAACAGCTTGGAATTGAAGGCGCGTGTCCGCTCTATGTTGCGGATTAAGCGACAATACGACGAGTTGGAACGAACATTGTATTTGCGCGAATTGCTGTCGAATATGATTGTCCATGATATGCGCAATCCACTGGCCGCCATTTTGCTCTCCATCCAGATCCTAAAACGGCGCGGTACGATCACCCCAGATCAAGTGAAATATTTTGAGCTGATCCAATCTGAAGCGCAACAGTTGAATACCTTTCTGGATGATATCTTAATGCTGGCAAAAATGGAAAATGGGAAATTACTTTTGACCTGCGTCACATTGGATATGGTCCACTTGATTAGTGAATTAGAGAAGAAGTATGCACCAATCGCAGCTTCACAGAACGTAAAATTTGTCATCAACCATGCGACCAACCAGGTTGTTCCAGTACTAGTGGACGCCAACCTCTTTCAGCACGTGTTGGATAACCTGCTTTCCAACGCATTTAAGTTTTCTGAAGCGAATGATACGGTTCGCGTTCAGGTTGATTACCCGCGCCGTGCAGACACGCAGACAGACCTGCCAACCTTGCGCATTCGTGTCTATGATGAAGGGCCGGGCATCCCACCTGAAGATCTGGAACGGATTTTTGATAAATACGAAGTAGTCGATATGCACAAAACAGGCAAAATTCAACTAGGCCTGGGCCTTGCCTTTTGTAAAATGGTAATCGAGGCCCACAGTGGCAAAATTTATGCCAGTAACAATGCAGATAAGGGCGCAGTGTTGACCATCGAGGTATAGAAACTTAAGTAGAATTTATCCGCAGGAAAAGGCGGAGAGAACAAACAACAAAAAACAGGTAGACAAGTGATATGCTAGTTGCTTGTCTACCTGTTCTGCTTGCGGATAAGGTTTGCCGACTTTATATCTACGCTAATTGTTGCGCTGCAAAGCTCACCTAAGCAATCGCATCTTTTTCGCCGTCCATTTCCAGCATTTCGCCCGTCACGGTGTAGATAATGCGTTCACAAATATTGGTAACGCGATCCGCGGCCCGCTCCAGGTTGTGCGAAGCCCAGGAAAGATAGTTGGCGTGGTCAATGTCGTTGCGGTTGGCGATCATAATATCGATCAATTCACGATTGATGATATTGTAAAGCGCATCGACCTCATCATCCTGGTTGGGGATGGTACGCGCGGCGTTTACATCCTGTTTGATAAAAGCATCAAGTGCGGCCCGCAGCATCCCCACTACTTTATCACACATTTGGGGGATATGAATCAAGGGCTTAATTGGCTGCTGCCGGCCAATATAGAGTGTAATGCGCCCAATCCCTTTGGCATAATCACCCATGCGTTCTAATTCACCGGCAATTTCTAGCACTGAAGCCAATAGCCGAATATCACGCGCCATCGGCTGCTGGGTCGCAATCAGGGCAAGACAATTTTCCTCGATCTTGAATCGCCTGGCATTAACTTCGCGATCACCGCTAATTACTTGGTGTGCCAGGTCCAGATTTTGTGTTTTCAATGCATCAGTTGAATCATGCAATGCCTGGGTAACCATGCTGCCCATAATTAATAATTCGTCTTGAAGATTCTGCAATTCTCGCACATAGTGTCCACGCATTGTGATTGCCTCATTTCTTGCAAATGCTATTGACTTATTATAAGTTCAACGTTAACGCTTATGGTTTTGAGGTAAGATAACACCCGAACGCGCATTTCGTCGCGCACCTAGCGAAAAAGCAGTAACTTTTCCTCAAGATGGCCACTACGATGAGCTAAATTAGGACGCGGCGTTTTATGTCATCCATCCATCCATCCGATCCCTTCTGATTTTGCCTTATGCAAAACAGCAAGCACTGGCATATCAGATAAATGCGTTGCGAATTAAATTATACAGGAATAAGCACAATTTTGCATCTCTGAATTTTTATCCAAAGCGACCGGTGATATATTCCTCGGTGCGTTTATGTTTCGGATTGGTAAAAAGTTGTTTGGTCGGACCGAATTCTAGAAGATGGCCGGTGCGCTCCTCGTCCACCATAAAAAATGCGGTATAATTCGATACCCGTGCCGCTTGTTGCATATTGTGCGTCACAATAATGATGGTGTAATTTTTTGCCAACTCTTGCATCAAGTCTTCAATTTTGAGCGTGGCAATCGGGTCGAGCGCCGAGCAAGGCTCATCCATCAGAATGATCTCGGGGCGGGTAGCAATCGCACGCGCAATACACAGGCGCTGCTGCTGACCACCAGAAAGGCTATAGGCGCTCTGCTCTAGCTTATCTTTCACTTCATCCCACAGCGCGCCCTGGCGCAACGATTGCTCAACCAGATTGTCCATGTCGCCGCGAAAACCGTTGATGCGGGCGCCCCACGCGACATTCTCATAGATCGTTTTCGGAAATGGATTGGGTTTCTGAAAGACCATCCCAATCCGCCGCCGCACTTCCACGGGGTCCACATGCGGGGCGTAGATGTTGCGGTCATTGAACATCACTTCACCCTGGATGCGGGCAGATGAAATCAGATCATTCATGCGGTTAAAGCAGCGCAAAACTGTACTTTTCCCACAACCGGAAGGGCCAATCATCGACGTGATCTTGTGTGCCTCGATCCGCAGATTTACATCGCGCACAGCATGAAACGAACCGTAATAAATATTCAAGTCATTGGCAACGATGGCCGTTTTGCCATCATTGCTTATTTGCTCTGCTTTATCGGTAAAATAAGTTGCAACACCCATGTTGCTTTAATCTCCTATAATTACGACGAATGACGAAAGACCAACGACGAACGAGATGCGTTGGTCGAACTAGACGCGTTTTCCATACTGATTGCGTAGCAAGACAGCCGCTGCATTTAACGACAATAACATCACCATCAAGACAATGATCGCCGCCGCAGCAATGTTACGGAACTCATCCTGGGGGCGCGAAGCCCACTGGTAAATTTGCACCGGCAACGATGTAAATTTCGCAAAGGGGCCAGATGGATCGATAGAGACAAAGGTCGATGCGCCCACGACCACCAACGGCGCCGTCTCCCCAATCGCACGCGACATGGCAAGGATGTTGCCGGTGAGGATGCCAGGCAGCGCTGAGGGCAAAACATGCGCCCAAATTACCTGCCACTGGGTGGCGCCCAGGCCATAACCGGCTTCGCGCAGTGACTTGGGCACGGCGCGGATCGCTTCTTGCGCATTGATAATGATCAACGGTAAGACCAGCAGTGCCAGGGTCAAGCTGGCCGAAAGAATCGTGCGCCCGTTGGCGGTTGTCGAATCAACCACACCAAAGATCGCGCCGCTAGTTAATGGCTCGAGCAGGCGGACAAAGATCGCCAGCCCTAACATACCATAGATAATCGACGGCACCCCGGCCAGATTGTTGATATTGGTTTGAATCAGACGGTTGATCCCATTATCCTTTGCATATTCTTCCAGATAGATGGCCGCGCCGACGCCTATAGGTAAAGCGATCAGCAGCGTAATCAAAATTACCCACAGCGAACCAAAAATGGCCGAGCGAATACCGGCTCGTTCTGGGTTGGAAGATTGCGGGGAAGTCAGGAAATCCATCGAAATCCAACTACGAAAAGTCAGTTCACCATTCGGAATGGTCGCAACGATAGCTTCAATTTCCTGGCGTTTGAAAATTGAATCGCTCAACGTCCAGGTATCGACCGCCTCGCGTTCGATCACACGGTCTAGCACCAGTTCGTAGACATCTTCTTGAGTACGCTCGGCAAAAGGCATCTCACTTTCCAAGCGCCGGATCAAACCCGCCGAGACATTCGCTTCAAGCAAAGTGATTAACGCTTCCTTGGGTAAATTTTGTAAATCCATGTCGTAGACAGTTTCGACAAAAAAGTCGAGCGTACCACTATCTGCGCCAGGGATAAAACGTTTGATCGGTTCAGCGGGCCAGGCCGAGTCAACATCGGCCCAAGTCTCGGCTGTGGTAAAAATAGCCTGCAATTGCTCGATCGTAATATTCTGCAAAAAGGAATTTTGCTGACTCGCTACAACAACTAAGGCGTCGGTCCCTACTCGCAACGCTAGCGGTTCGCGACCCACTTTGCGACAAGCATCGATCTCGGCACGGTTGATGGCTCGGCTGGCATTGACAATATCTATCTCCGCACCGCTGCAAAACTGGGCAAAGCCAGCCGATGTGCCAATATTATCAATCGCCAGCGCACCCGTATAGCCAGTATCGCGATAATCAGTTACAATCCGCTGCGTCAAAGGGTAGACGGTGGAGCTGCCGGCCACAGTGATATCACCAAGATTGTTACCAGCGTCCGTTGTATCGCCAACGGCTGTTTGCAATGCAGCCAATCCGGCCGCGATATTCTCGGCATCTGTGGGGAAATACCCAACTTCACTAACCGCGCCGTTAACGTTGGTTAGATAGTAATTGGCAAAGGCCGCCACCTGCGGTTTAGATTGCAAAATTTCGGCCGCGGTGTAAATAAACAGGGGGCGAGCCAATGGATAATTACCACTATCCAAGGCTTCGGCACTCGGCGCCACCCCATTAACCGAGAGCGTTTTCAAAGTATCCGTATGGTTCTGGTAATAGGCATAGCCAAAAAAGCCAATCGCATTCGGGTCGGCCAGCACGCCTTCTGCTAGTATGGTATCGTCTTCGCTAGAAACCAAGTTAGGGGCAGCCAACAATTGCGCTTCTTCCAGATCCAACATAATGGCATCGGGGTCAATTTTATCCTGGACCGCCACATAACCAAAGGCGCTATTGACGATATTATATAGCAGCGCAGTCAGGGAGATAATACCGATTAATAATGCGACCAAAAAAAGTGTGCGCCAAAGGATGCCATTCTGGCGCCGTGCCCCACTTTGCTTTTGCAGCAATTCGCCTTCCGGATAGCCTTCCACCAGCACAGATTGTGATTGAGTAGACTGTGACATTATTGATACTCCTCGCGGAAGCGGCGCACCAGCGCGCGGCTGAAAACATTAAGCCCCAGCGTCATGACAAAAAGCAGAAGACCGATGGCAAAAATACTGCTGTAGTCGATCGAATCGTAGCTTAAGTCACCGCCACTGATGCGCACAATGTGACCAGTCATCGTTTCTGCCGACTGAAATGGGTTGAAGGTGAAGTTGGGACCAGCGCCAGAAGCCAGCGCCACGATCATCGTCTCGCCAATCGCACGCGAAATGGCGATGATAAAGGCGGCGGAAATACCAGAAAAGGCCGCGGGCAACACCACGCGCAAGGCTGTCTCTAGTTTGGTTGCACCCAGCCCAAAAGCGGCTTCGCGCAACGAACTTGGCACCGCGCGCAGCGAATCTTCACTCATCGAACTGACCAAGGGCAAGATCAAGATGCCCATCACAAGACCGGCGGAAGCCATGTTGTAAAATTGAACAATGTCTGCGCCAAAGATCGAGCGCAATAAGGGCGTCATAAAGGTGAGCGCAAAATAGCCGTAGACCACGGTCGGAATGCCGGCCAATACTTCCAAAATTGGCTTGAGGATGCTGCGGGCGCGTTCGGAAGCGTACTCACTCAAATAAATGGCTACGCCCAAGCCAAGCGGCAGGGCAAAAGTCATGGCGATCAGCGTTGTCATCAAGGTGGCTGTCACCAAAGGCCAGATCCCGAACTGACCAATCGCCGGTTGCCACATGATACCGCTAAAAAACTCAACAATATTAACTTCAGGGCTACCAAAAAAGAGCCAGGATTCATGTCCCAGTACATAGACAATGGCAATGGTGGTAAGAATGGAGACGGCGCCACAAAAAAAGAGAAACCCCTGAATAATGGCTTCACCGCCACGGTAGCGCCGGCGCATGTCCTGGTTGCCCGGATCACCTGTGCCAACTTGTGACAGCGCCGGTTTGGCCAGCGCCGGCGCGGCCAGGCTTCCGCTATTTTGAACGGTACTTATATTTGTGCTTTGCATAGTCGTTGCCTCTTCTTGTGGTTCACTCACGATCAAGCTTCCTTTATGACCATCGGCGCAGGAAGGAGTAAATGATAAGTTGTAAATGGTAAGTCGTAGAAATGTACCTACGACTTACCATTTACAACTTATCATTTAGGCTTATAAGGGGAAATTACTGACCCATTGCCTCTGTCAAATGCTGCTTAGCCTCATTCGAGGCGGCATCACTGGCCGGGAAGTAACCCACATCGATAATCTCTTCATTGACATAGGTGAGGTAGAAGTTGATGAATGAACCCACCTGTGGCTTCTCTGTGATCACCGTCGCATCCGAATAAATAAAGAGTGGGCGAGCCAGGGGATACTCACCATTTTCAGCGGTCTCGGCGTTCGGCTCGATACCCTCAATCGACAAGACCTTGAGCGCATCGCCTGCTGCCTGGAAGAAAGCATAGCCAAAGTAACCGATGGCATTCACATCGCCTTCAACACCTTGGGCCAACACATTGTCATCTTCACTCAACTGCAAATTGGCCGCGCCCAAGATGGCTTCCTCACCCTTGTCAGCATCGACCGTGGGCGAAATGACATAGGTTGGGTTCATAACAGCTTCAACAAAATAGTCGAAGGTGCCGCTGTCGGTGCCAGGGCTAAAGCGCAAGATTGGCTCAGCCGGCCAGCTCGGGTCCACATCCGACCAGTTGGTGGCTTCATTGGAGAAGATCATCGCCAATTGCTCAAGTGTCACATCGGTGAGGAACTCGTTGGCCGGGTTGACAACAACGGCCAGGGCATCGGTACCAACGCGGAACTCGATCGGCGTGCGGTTGATGGCAGCGCAGCTTTCGATCTCCGAATCTTTAATCGCCCGGCTGGCATTGGCAATATCAGTTTCGCCGCTGACGCAGAAGCGCTCAAAGCCAGCACCTGAACCAATGCTGTCAATCGTGATATTGCCGGCGTAGCCTTCATCCGTAAAACGTTCGGCCATCGCTTCGGTCAATGGGAAGACCGTGGAGCTACCGGCGCTAATGATGTCGCCGGTTACTTCGAGCGGGTTTACTTCAGGCAGCATCACCATTTCACCACTCATTTCTTCGGTGCCGGTCATTTCTTCGGTGACAGCCGTGGTTTCAGTAGTGGTCACCGCTTCGGTGACGGCTGGCGCTTCGGTAGCCGCGGGGGCGGCTGGTTCGGCTGGTGCGGGCGCGCAAGCCGCCACGACCAGAATCGAAAAGACGACTAGCACGGACCAAATTATTCTACGCATATTTTTCAGCTCCTTCTTACAATTTCTGTTTATTTCGAATATACTGCAATCAATAGACTATCAACTGATCGACAATGCGTTGGTATTGTTCTCTCGATCCAGATCTCAGCCTGATATGTTGAGCGACACCAACAACATTGACCTTGCTTGGGGCAAGTAAACAAAGTATGCGGGAAATTGATTAATGAGCGTTTACAATCGCTTTAACAAAAAGACAACTTTATGTAAACGTATTGTTAAGACGCCAATGGGGCAGAAGAAAAAAGATATACAGGAGATGATGGCGAGGAAGAAAAGTGGTAGGTGATAGGTAAGTGGACACGGTGATCACATTGTTAATAGAGTTTAGGTGAACAGGTGATGCCTACCTGTTGACCATCTACTGCACTATGCCTGAATAGTAGGTAGGGAAAAGGAGAAGATGCTACCTTTGCCAGGCGTGCTGCGCACCCAGATTTGGCCACCGTGGGCTTGGACAATATGTTTCGCAATGGCTAGACCCAAGCCTGTGCCACCACTGGTGCGGGCGCGATCGGCTTTGTAAAAACGCTCAAAAATACGCGGCAGATCTTCCGCAGAAATTCCAACGCCAGTATCTTTTACAGTGATAATTACCATGTTTGGCTGTACATTGGCCTGGGCTGTTAATGTAACCGATCCCCCTGCTGGCGTAAACTTGATCGCATTATAGACCAGATTGGTAACGATCTGATGAATGCGATCAGCGTCGACCATGATATTGGGCAAATTGGGCGGCAGGTCAATGGTTAAGGTCAACTGCGCGCGTTCGGCTTGAGGGCGCAAGCGTTCGGCCGGTGGGGCAATGGCCTGCAAGACGGGAGTCGGACGCAACACCAGTGGAACTTTCCCCGATTCAATGCGCGAAAGCTCTAAGAGTTCCTGGACCATTTGCGTCAGCGCATCGACTTCCACTTCCATACGCTTCAAAAAGCGCTGGGCAGCCGGCGGATCATCGAGGGCGCCGTCGTTTAAAGTCTCGACTAGGGCGCGCATAGAGGCGAGCGGGGTACGTAATTCGTGCGAAATATTGCTAATAAAGTTCTGACGCATTGTTTGCAATTGATGCAGGCGCGTCAAATCTTGGATTATAACCAGAAATCCACGCCCACTATCGGCCGCACCGCCCTTTTTGAGCAATGGGGTGACAACAATGCGCACAAAACGGTCGCCATCTAATTCCAGGGTGGCCATTTCCTCTTGCGTGCTCGTCTGACAACGCGTCCAAACCTCGACGATGCGATGATCGCGCACAACCTGCACAAAGGAACGATTGGGTTCGCTCTCGTGCGCAATTTGTAAAATTTGGGCGGCGGCAGGGTTAATCAAACGGACTTTGCCCTGCTTGTTGAGAATGAGCACACCATCCGACATGACAAAGAGCACAGTGTTGAGGCGGTCTTTTTCGCGACTACGTTTGATCATCTGCTTTTGTAATTTTGCTGCCATGCGGTTAAAGGTACGTGCCAATTGCCCCACTTCGCCGCTGCCAAACGAGAAAATCCGCGCGTTGAGGTCACCGCGTGCAATCCGTTCCGCCAACAAGGTAAGGTGATGTACTGTAGAAGCAGAGCGCTCAGCTTGAAAGACCAGCAGCCCAGCCATCAGTAATCCGCCCAGCAGCATGGTGCCAAACATGGCGTTGCGCATACCCCTGAAATCACTTTCCAACTGGCCGACGGGAAAAGCCCAGCGCAACAAACCAACCGGCTGCCCTTCTACTTGCACCGGTAGGACAACAAGCAGCGCACGCTCCTTTAGAATTGGCTCATAGGCAACACTGTTGGCAATGGCATCGGCACTCGCATCTTGAATCGCTTGCAGCGCCCGCCGTACTTCTGGCAGTTCGCTCATCACTTCAAATTGAGACGCATCAAAATGGGAATCTGCAATTACGCTGCCATCCAATCCCAGCGCCGTGATATGGGCCGCGGTGGGCGCAGACCAACGCTGGAGCAGATCGCTTAAGCTACTCCGATCTTGCTCCCAAATTGTGCGCATAGGTTCGCTTTGCGTGGCCGCAGTGGCCTGGGCGGTCATCCGCGTATAGCTACTGGTGACATAGATCGAGCGGACCTGTTGCGATAGAAAGAAGAAGAGGATGGTCATCATCAACAAGACGACCACACCATAGGTAAAGGCTGTCCGCCAGTGAGGACGCAGCAAAAAAGGCGGCTTGGAAAGGGAGATTTTTTTCCAGAACGGTACGTTGGTGGGATAAACACTCATGCCGCGCCCCAATCGGATAATGCTTGCCTGATCTGGCCGGCAGATACTTGCATCAAGTTTGGCAAGCGAAGCACCAAGCCGCGCTTAAACAAGCTCAGTGCTTATACACCTGCATTATAGTTTAACTAAATTAACAATCCAGAATGATCATGTTAACGTTTTATTATTGCATTGAAAAAGAATGTTTAAACGCCATTCGGCGTTAGCCATCAAAGCGATAACCAATGCCACGTACGGTAACAATGCGCAGTGGGTTAGCCGGGTCGCTTTCAAGCTTTTCACGCAACCAACGCACATGCACATCTACCGTACGGCTGCCGCCGTCATAATCCCAGCCCCACACTCGCTCCAAAATCAGATCACGGCTGAGGACAATGCCCCGATTGCGCGCGAGGAAAAGCAGCAATTCAAATTCTTTGGGCTTTAGATGGCAGGCAGCCCCCTTGAGCAGTACCTCGCGCCGGCTCAGATCAATAATCAGGTCGTCAAAAGTCAGCCGTTCAACGGCAAATTCCGAAGCTGGAGGCTCTATACTTGCCGTGTTCATCTCCTCGCGCACCAGGCGCACTCGCCGCAAGAGTGCCTTGACGCGTGCCACCAGTTCGCGCATACTAAATGGTTTGGTCATATAATCATCGGCGCCAACCTCCAGACCCACGACTTTATCGACCTCTTCGGCACGCGCGGTTAGCATCAGGATCGGCGCGCTCGTTTCCTGGCGCAAGATGCGGCAAACCTCAAATC
>Ga0209490_10001870_pt1 | contig 20148 bp, 20 predicted proteins | sample MAT06_FD_187209 | JGI IMG/M metagenome (GOLD analysis project Ga0209490, IMG submission 187209) | Freshwater microbial communities from Lake Fryxell liftoff mats and glacier meltwater in Antarctica - MAT-06 (SPAdes) (version 2) | ecosystem: Environmental > Aquatic > Freshwater > Ice > Liftoff... | reverse complement strand
TTTATTATTTAGTCAATACTTCAGAATTAACCGTTGATAGCAGGAGCGTTCATTGCGACAGGAGCAACATCACCAGCAGCCAAATCTAAGGGGAAGTTGTGAGCGTTACGCTCGTGCATTACTTCCATACCCAGGTTAGCCCGGTTGATTACATCTGCCCAAGTGCTGATGACGCGACCGCTTGAATCAATGATTGATTGGTTGAAGTTGAAACCGTTCAAGTTGAAAGCCATTGTGCTTACACCCAAGGCGGTGAACCAGATGCCGATTACAGGCCATGCTGCTAAGAAGAAGTGCAGTGAACGGCTGTTGTTAAAAGAAGCGTATTGGAAGATTAGACGACCGAAGTAGCCGTGGGCTGCAACGATGTTGTAGGTTTCTTCTTCTTGACCGAATTTGTAACCGTAGTTTTGTGACTCGGTTTCGGTTGTTTCACGAACCAAGGAAGAAGTCACAAGTGAACCATGCATTGCAGAGAACAAACTTCCGCCGAATACACCTGCTACACCTAATTGGTGGAAGGGGTGCATCAAGATGTTGTGTTCTGCTTGGAACACGATCATGAAGTTGAACGTTCCAGAGATACCCAAAGGCATACCATCAGAGAATGAACCTTGTCCGATGGGGTATACCAAGAATACTGCGCTTGCTGCTGCTACTGGAGCAGAATATGCGATCGCAATCCAAGGACGCATACCTAAGCGGTAGGATAGTTCCCATTCCCGACCCAGGTAGCAGAATATACCGATCAGGAAGTGGAAAATTACCAGTTGGTAAGGGCCACCGTTGTAAAGCCACTCATCAAGAGATGCTGCTTCCCAAATTGGGTAGAAGTGCAAGCCGATAGCGTTGGAGGAAGGTACTACTGCCCCGGAGATGATGTTGTTTCCGTAGATTAAAGAACCTGCAACAGGTTCACGGATTCCATCGATGTCTACTGGAGGTGCGGCGATGAAGGCGATTACGAAGCAAGCGGTGGCAGCTAGCAGGGTGGGGATCATTACTACGCCGAACCAACCGATGTAAATACGGTTGTTGGTGCTGGTGATCCACTCGCAAAACTGATCCCATACGTTGGCGCTTTCGCGACGTTGTAAGGTTGTTGTCATTGTTTTATAAGTGCGATTAGTTATTTATGAATCAGGCGGTTTTGTCTTTGCCTGTGAATCTACTTTACAATGCTTTACAATTTTTAATCAAGTTTTATTACTTCAGGAAAGCTGATGAGTTTTATTAGTTTTACTTATTTAAACGTAAGCAACGAGGTTAGGATACGCCGAAGCTCTCTTTTGTATGACATCACAATATATTAGGACTTACGGACGGATAACGGAAAACGTAGACGCAAAGCGGCTTGCCGCAGGCTACCACAGAGGGCGCAGAGGTCACGGAGGAATGAGAGTTTGAGAGGGTTTTTGCGTAAGTCCTATATATAGTTGTAGAAATTCTGATTCTATTGCCTACTGGACTGGGAATAATAGCTTTGTAGATTACCGCTATTCCAAAAAAATTAACCCTCGGCTTACCACTGGCGGCTTTTTTTGTTTGGCAAAATGGCATATCTCTAAATTAGACGATTGCTATGGTGTTTAAGTAGGATACATTCCATGCGAAAAGTACTGACTTGCATTACCCCTGGCTAACTACCAGGGGTTTTTATTGGAAGTTATACTGAGATATTGCACCATTCTGAATAACTGTAAAGTTGACAATTTGATATGAGTAGTGATTCTAGAATTCACTGCTTTTCCAAATTGATAAGAGATAGCGATTTTAATTCAACTAGGGAAGTGTCAATATAGGCTTATATCGAAGCCAAAAAATCACGTGCAACTAATTAACAATGACAGAAGCTAAAAACGTAATCGGTGGAAACCTAGAAGCCTGCTGCACTTCTCCCATAACTGGGTTTTACCGCGACGGTTTTTGTCGCACAGGTGGTCAAGATTTTGGGTCGCACGTCGTATGTGCCGAAGTGACATCAGAATTCCTGGAGTTCACCAAATCCCACGGGAACGATCTAAGCACACCTGTTCCTGATTCTAATTTCCCTGGACTTAAGCCTGGCGATCGCTGGTGTTTGTGTGCTTCTCGCTGGCAAGAAGCTCTCGATGCTGGCGTTGCTCCACCCGTCATCCTGTCTGCAACCCATGCTAGAGCTTTGGAAATGGTTTCCTTAGACGAATTGAAAAAACATGCCTTAACTTCGTCTTGATTTGAAATTGGGCATTGGGCATTGGGCATTGGGAATGGGGCATGGGGCATGGGGCATTGGTCAATAATTAATAGTTATTCTTCCCCTGCTCCTCAATTCAAAATCAACCCACTGAAACTTCCACAGGTAGTTTTAATACATCGGCAACCATAGCAATCAATTTAGTGGGGTCTATTGGCTTAGATAAATGCTGTTGAAACCCTGCTGAAAGGGCTTCTAAGCGGTCTTCCTCTCCCGTGTAAGCTGTTAAAGCGATCGCTGGGATACGTCCGCCTTTTTCTGGTTCCAAAGAGCGCAGCTTGCGAATCAGCGTATAACCATCTTGCTCTGACATGCCGATGTCGCTAATTAGGATATCTGGTTTTGCTTGTTCAATTACTGCCAATGCTTCATCAACTGATGCTACCGCAGTGGCAAATGCCCCATATTCCTCAAACATAAAACTGAGAAAGTTACGGGTATCTGCTTCATCATCTACAACTAAAACTCTTAATCCAGCAAGGGGCGTCGAAGCCACAGAAGAAATTTCTCCTGTGGCTTCTCTACTGACCCTGCTAGCCCTATTGTCTTGTAGCAGTGGTAGTCTCACAGTAAAGGTTGCTCCTTCTCCTGTACCTGGACTTTGGGCAAAGATTGTACCCTTGTGCAGTTCCACTAGATGACGAACGATCGCTAGTCCTAATCCTAGTCCATTGTGCGATCGCGTTGTGGTGCTGTCTGCTTGCCGGAAACGCTCAAATACTTTGGGTAAAAACTCGGAACTGATGCCAATTCCTGTATCGATAACTTGAATTTGGACGTATTTGTGAGTTATTTCTTGTTCTTCACCACAGACTACTGACAGATTCACATCTACCCTGCCACCCTTAGGAGTAAACTTAATGGCATTAGTTAGTAGGTTCCAGACGACTTGCTGTAAACGGGCTGGATCGCCATAAACTGACCCGACTGAAGTATCCAAAACAGTATTTAACGTAATATCTTTTGGTTCTGCTAGGGGACGCACTGCCTCTAAGGCTGCCTCCGTTACTGTGATCAGATTCACCGCAGATACATTTAACCGCAACTGGCCACGGATAATTCGGGATACATCTAAGATATCCTCAATTAGTTGCATCTGGGATATAGCGTTGCGTTCAATCGCCTCCAGGGCGCGGGAAGTGGCTTTCTCGTCAAGTTTCTTAGAGCGGAGGATTTTTGACCAGCCCAGCATTGAGGTTAAAGGTGTGCGGAGTTCGTGAGAAAGAACGGCGAGAAACTCATCTTTCATCCGATTTGCTGCTTCTGCTTCTTGTCTTGCCGTCTGTTCTCGAATCACTTGAGCGCGGACTTCTTCTGCTTGTTTGCGTTCAGTAATATCTTCGAGAGTGCCTACATATCCCAGCAATTCTCCTTGACCGGAAAGCATAGGAGATGAGCGAACCTGAACCCAACGGACGATCCCGTGAGCAGTTTTAAAGCGAAACTCTTCAGAGTAGTCCAGACCTTCATGAATGTAAGCAGACCAACTGGCAACTGCTCGTTCTCTATCTTCTGGATGAACAGATTCTAGCCATCTCTTTTCTAAACTCTCTGCCGCTTTCAAGCCACAAATCATTTGATAGCGGGGATTAGTATACCTACAGCCGCCTTCAGTATCAATTTCAAAAATGCCAACGGGTGAACAAGTACTCAGCGATCGCAATCGTTCTTCACTTTGCCTGAGTTCCGCATTCACAGCTACTAGCTGCGCTGCTTGTTGCTTGACAGCTTCTGTTTTCTTAAATAGTTCTACGAATACTGTGACTTTAGAAGTCAAAATATTAGGGTCTAATGGTTTGAGCAAATAATCAACTGCACCCAAGGCATAGCCTTTAAACAGCATTTGGTCGCTGGAGCTAAAGGCGGTGAGAAAGATAATTGGAGTGTGACGCGATCGCCCCCGATTGCGAATCAAGGTTGCAGTTTCAAAGCCATCCATCCCTGGCATTTGCACATCTAGCAAAATCACTGCAAAGTCTTGATGTAGCAGACACCTCAAAGCTTCTTCCCCAGAAGTAGCTCTTACCAGATTCTCTCCCAGTTTTTCCAGGATTGCTTCTAGTGCTAGCAAATTTTCTAGTTTATCATCCACTAGGAGGATGTTTACTTTGGGTTCCATCTGCATGGGTTTTTTTCCGTGATTAATGACAAAGCTTGACCATTTGGGAAGCAATGTTTGAGAGTGTCAAAATCCAGTCTACTGCAACAGCAGAAATTGCTGCTTCTGGCATAACATCGCTCTGGGCTGTGGCAGGTTCTTGTACGATAGTAAGTCCTCCCCGCGCTTTTATTTTCTTAAGACCTTGCATACCATCTTGGTTTGCTCCTGTCAATATTACACCAATAACTTGCTCACTGTAGACATCGGCTGCTGACTCAAATAGCACATCGATAGATGGTCTGGCATAAGAAACAGGCTCATCAGTTGAAAGAGCAAAGTGACCTAATTCAACCAATAAGTGATAATCTGCTGGAGCTATGTAGATATATCCTGGTAGTATTTCGTCTTTGTCTTCCACTTCTCGAATCGGCAACGAAGTATATTCTTGTAATAACTCCTGGAGTGCGTTGTTAGACTCCTTGTGACGGTGTTGCACGATCGCGATCGGTACAGGAAAGTTTACTGGTAAATTCCCCAGGACGATTTTCAATGCTGATAATCCGCCTAAAGAAGTACCAATTACCACAATTTTAAACGACACTTGTTTCACCCTCACACCTGCGGAATGTGGGTTAAGTAACTAGCAAAGGCTCTTTTATACTGATTCAGTCAGTGTTTTCTTGCTTCTTTGCTCTTACCAGTAACCCATGTTTAGGTGCAAAAATCATTGCTATGACAAACAACAAGGTTTGCAACACCACAATGCAACCCCCAGTTGCACCATCGATATGATAGCTGATGTAAGTCCCCATAACACTAGAAAATACTCCAGATGCCATTGCAATTAGTATCATGTGGTCGAAGCGGTCTGTTAATAAATAAGCTGTTGCTCCCGGAGTAACTAACATAGCTACAACGAGAATAATTCCCACTGTCTGGAGTCCCGCGACAGCAGTTAGCGACAGTAATGATAGTAAAATATAGTGAAGTGCTCCTGTGTTCAAGCCAATAGAACGTGCATGAGTAGGATCAAAACAAAATAATAGTAAGTCTTTGCGTAAAATAGCTATTGTTACTAAGGTAATTCCGCTAATAATTACCGTTTGGATAATGTCTTCATTAGAAATACCCAAGACATTCCCAAACAAAATGTGCGTTAAGTCTACGCTGCTTGGAGTTTTGGAAACTAGTACTAAACCAAGAGCAAAAAATCCTGTAAATACAAGTCCGATGACAGTATCTTCCTTAATTCTCGTCTTCGCTTTGATATAACCAATGGCAATAACTGAACCCACTCCAAAGACAAAAGCGCCCACAGCAAAAGGGATATTTAAAACATAGGCAATTACTACCCCAGGCATTACCGCGTGAGAAACAGCATCTCCCATCAATGCCCAACCTTTGAGGGTCATAAAACAAGATAAAACAGAACAGACTACCCCAACTAAGGCACTTACGCAAATTGCCTTCACCATGAATTCATGCTGTAAAGGCGTGGTTAACCAGTTTAAGAATGCGAGAGTATGCATATTTTTAATATTCTATATAAGCAATATCAATTAATCGAATTCATTTTGATTTCCACGGATTATTTGGCTTTTGCTGAGGGATAAATCTGCAAGGGAACCGCCAAAAGTTCGTGAGAGATTTTCTTCTGTGAAGACTTCAGATGTATTACCATAAGCTAAAATAGTACGGTTGATGAGTACTACTTGGTCACAGAAAGTGGTGATAGAGGCTAAGTCATGGGTAGAAATCAAAATGGTATGACCTTCCTGTCGCAATTCCAGCAATAGGTCAATCATCGTTTTTTCTGTTTTGATATCTACCCCAGTAAAAGGTTCATCTAATAGTAAAACTGTTCCCTGTTGTGCCAAAGCACGGGCGAGAAAAGCGCGTTTTTTCTGTCCACCAGAGAGTTCTCCAATTTGGCGATCGCGCATTGACCACATTTGCACCCTCTCCAAACTCTCCCTTACTACTCTTTGATCTTTCGCCGCCGGAATTCGTAGTATATTCATGTATCCATAGCGCCCCATCATCACCACATCATGGACACTTACTGGAAAATTCCAGTCCACCTCTTCTGACTGTGGTACATAGGCCACCAAGCTTTTTTTCTGCACACTTCTTATTGGTAAGCCATTAATCAAAACCCGCCCTGTAACTGGCTTCAAAAACCCCATGATCGCCTTAAATAAGGTTGATTTACCGCTACCATTCATCCCCACTAAACCACTGATTGAACCTGCTTGAATTTGCAAATAAGCACCATGTAAAGCAACTTTGCCGTGGTAAGCAACTGTCAGATTTTCTACATCAATAGAAATGGATTTCATTCAAAATTACCTCTAAAATTAATCAGTAGTTTGTAGTGAACGACTCCAGCCTTCTTGGCGAAGACGTAATGTTTTCCAGAGAACAAAACAGGACTAAAGTCCTTACTAAAAGCTAATTTTAAATAATTAAATTTATTCTTGCATACTTGCTCACTTTTCCTCTAATCCCTGAGTTAGAGTAGTAATATTAAGTTCTAGCAACTTGAGATAAGTCGGTGCTGGCCCATTCGCTGGAGACAGGGAATCAACGTAAAACACTCCACCAAACCTTGCTCCCGATTCTTTAGCTACCTGACGTTGCGCTCCGTCATGTACCGTACTTTCACAAAAAACTACAGGTATTTTATTTTTCTTAACTGTATCAATGACTTTTTCTAGCTGTTTGGGAGTAGCTTGCTGTTCAGAGTTGACCGCCCAGAGATAAGCTTCTTTCAAGCCATAATCGCGGGTAACGTATGAAAATGCGCCTTCACAGCTTACCATGTACCGCTTGTCTGCTGGAACTAACGACACGGCTTTTCGGAGTTTCTCATCGACTTCCTTAATCTTTTGGCTGTATGCTTTGGCATTGGTATTATAAGTCTCTGCATTCCCTGAGTCCAAATTAACCAATGCCTTGCGAATATTCTCTACGTATATCAAAGCATTTTGTGGTGACATCCAAGCATGGGGATTAGGTTTCCCTTTGTAGGCATCCTCCGTAATTTCTACAGGTTGAATCCCCTGAGTTAGGGTAATGTGAGGCACATTGGGCACGCTGTTATACAATTTCTCTGCCCAACGCTCTAAATTCAGACCATTATTCAAAATTAGGTCTGCTTTTTGCGCCCTCACCAAATCACTAGGAGTTGGTTCGTAACCATGAATTTCCGCCCCTGGTTTGGTGATAGATTCGACAATCACCTTGTCTCCCGCCACGTTTTGCGCCATATCTGCGATGACTGTAAAGGTTGTAAGAACTACTTTTTTATCTTTTCTCTCTACTTTGGTGGTGATAGTTGTGCCTGGGCTTGGACTTAACTGTGGTTGAGAGTTAGAGGTTGACGGGCTACACCCACCCAAACATAGCCCCAATAGCAGCCCAGACGCTACAGCCAATTTTTGTCCGGACTGCGGTAGTTGTATCTGAAAATTGTTGACATTTAATTTCATTAGAGCAATTTCATAATCTTCTCACTTTTGTCTCACTTTACCAGAAGGAGGATAAAAATGAAACAATTATGAAAATGTTAATCGAACCGCCATCGCGCAGCGTCTCGCAGAGAAGAATTCGTAGAATGTGCGTAAGTCCTGTGTCTTTAAACCGCGTCCACCTTGAAAACTGTAGTTCTTTCCGTATGAAAAACCTCACCCTGTCCTATCGGACATCCCTCTCCTTACTAAGGAGAGGGAAAGCTTTTGCATAGCAAAATCAGGGTGAGGTATCTTAGGGGCTGCGCGATAAATCTTACAGCTATTTACCTGAAAGCTGCCGTAAATTACGTCACCAAAGACTTGTGTGTACACCGTAGCCCTACTTGGGAGAGGGATTTAGGGTGAGGGCAAAAACTACGGTTCTCAACATAGATGAGGTTTAATTACGAATTACTTCAAAACCTACTGGCTGTGCATCAACACTCGCAAGGAGTGTGGGAAAATGGTGAGCATTGGGTGAGTGCATTGATTGAATCCCCAAATTAGCCCGATTTAAGATGTCTGCGTAGGTGTGAATAACAAGACACCGATCAGAAAATGCAGCACTATCAGTTGGTAGGGCCCGCCGTTATACAGCCATTCGTCTAGATTCGCGGCTTCCCAGATGGGGTAAAAATGCAGACCCACATCTGCTGAGGTGGGGATGACAGCAGCAGTAATCACATTGTTACCACCCAAGATAGAGCCGATGATGGGTTCTCGAATTCCATCCATGTCTACTGAAGGTGCTGCTAGAAAAGCCAGGACAAAGCAAGTAATCGCAGTTAACACCGTAGGAATCATCAGCAACCCAAACCAACCGATGTAAATTCGGTTGTTAGTACTGGTAATCCATTCACAAAATTTGCTCCAGGTTGCCAAAAGGGTTTCCTGTGCCGACTGACTTGGTAAGACGGCATCTGCAAAAGATGATACTTTTTTCATAATTTTCTCATAATTGCCTATTCATCATCTTTTCATAATTCTTTCATAATCGCAACTTATTTCCTGAAAAGCTTGTCAGGAGAGGATATCTGGTTACAAGCTAAAACCTGGGTTCGACACTTTTGTGCCTTGATTCCTTCCTTTTCTCATTTGAAGGGACTTTTTGAGTGGTTCATCCGAAACACTACCTTTGATTTTTTAAAACTTCAGATATACGGAGTTTTTCAAAAAGTATTAGCAATATGTACTAACTACTGAAGATTAGATATTTTTGTTATTTGCATCACAAACAAATATTTTATGATTGTGAAATACCTTACATAAAAATATTGGGTCTAGGTTTTTTAATATTTTAATTAATGCAAAAATAAATACATTATGAAAATATTTTTTTGTTAAATAACTAACTTTTAAAACTTTAATTATTATTCTTTTGACAATTCATAAAAATTTACTTAAGCTAAAAGATAGGTTAAGCAAATCAATAAACGACAGCGATTTGGTTTAGCTACATCAAGAATTGCTGTTGCAGACTATTGGCATGAGGAAATTAATCGCAATCAACATTATTCCCTATAGGCAAAATTACTAAATTTGCCTACAAAAAGCTAAGATATGATTAAGCGTATTGCGCCGCGCACATATTGAACAGATTCCGGTCAATTATAGATAGATACTTGTAGTGATGTTAGCGGGTATCCATCAATCATTGAAGTTTAACTAGCAATTTTGGATTAAGGTCTTCTGGTTTATATCGCGTCAGGGACGGAATAAATCTAAAATCCAAAATTGGCAATCCAAAATTGATTGACCAAAGTGCGGTAGATATGTCCAGGAGAATACAATGCTTGAGTATTTTACATCATTGAACGACCACAATTTGCCCTATCCAGATACGATTCATCCCATCGTTGTCCACTTCGTAATAGCGATGGTGTTGTTTTCCTTTTTCTGCGATGTAGTTGGCTATTTTACTGGTAAATCCAGTCTTTTTGAGGTGAGTTGGTGGAACATGTTAGTTGCCACGATCGCTATCTTCGTTGCGATTATTTTTGGTCAGTTTGAAGCGGGTTTAGCACAGCCTTACAGCCTAGCTAAATCGGTGCTGAATTTGCATACGCTGATTGGTTGGTCGCTTTCGGGAATCATCACGGCAATTACAGCTTGGCGCTATGTAATTCGTGCCCGCAACCCGCAAAAAATACCAATTTATTATTTGGGAGCCGGGCTAGTTTTAACTTTGATAGTTGGCTTGCAAGTATATCTCGGAGATGAACTTGTTTGGGTGTATGGATTGCATACAGTGCCAGTTGTGGAAGCAGTAAAGGATGGTCTGTTGCGATGAACTCAGAATTAATTGATCAATTGAGCGGCTCTTTAGGCGCAAACGGATTACCTTACACAATTCCCATTCATCCCAACTTAGTCCATCTGACAATAGGTTTGTTCATCATTGGAATGACCTTTGATATTGTCGGTGTTTTGTTCCCCTTTGAAAAATGGGTCTTCAAATTTTTGGCAATTACTGTGGAACGTGACAACTTATTTAATGTTGGCTGGTATAACATGCTAGCTGCCAGCATCATTACATTTTTCACAGTGGGAGCAGGCTTTTACGAAATGCTCTTGGCAACACCACCAGCTGATATGAAAAGTGCCTGGGGATTACAGGCAATGGAAACTATGGTTTGGCATGGTGTGGGTGGTGTGTTCTTATTAGCGCTGATTGTTGTCCTGACCATCTGGAGAGGATGGCAACGCTTCGTTTGGGCCAAACAAGAATATAAACAGACAGATAGAGAAGTGCAATGGATCTATCTGTTGGCAGGTATAGCAGTCATGTTTATTCTGTACGTCCACGGGACACTAGGGGCACAAATGGCTGCCGAGTTTGGCGTACATAATACAGCAGATAATTTGCTGCGATCGCACCAAGACCTCAACACAACACTCAAATAAGTCAATTGTCCTTTGACTAATGACCAATGACCAATGACAAATGACAAATGACCATGAAAATCCAGAAGATTTTAAATATTTTGACGCTGCTTACAGGCGCGATCGCAGTGACTATTATCAGTCTCTGGATCGGGCAGCAGGCTTACTCCTGGCTTCCCCCCCAAGCAGCAGCCGAATCCCTACTAATTGATGATTTGATTAGCTTCTTAGTAACTCTTGGTGCTTTCATCTTCTTGGGAGTAACAAGTACTCTGATGTATTCTGTGATCTTCCATCGGGCAGTCAAAGATGACTTCACTGATGGCCCTCCCATTGAAGGCAATATCGCCCTAGAAGTTGTTTGGACAGGAATCCCCATTCTCTTAGTTTTGTGGATTGCAAGCTACAGCTACCAAGTCTACGAAGAAATGGGGATTCAAGGGCCATCGGAAATAGTTCACCTGCATAATCCATTGGGAATGGAATCAGCTTATGCAGAAGCAAAAGATGCACCAGCCTTAGCTGAACCTGTCGAGAAAATTGACGTACTAGCTAAACAGTGGGCGTGGGTGTTTCATTACCCAGAAAGAGATGTTACCAGTACCGAATTGCATTTGCCTAGCGATCGCCGGATACGTTTAGCATTAAAATCGCAAGATGTTCTCCACGGCTTTTATATACCTGCATTTCGCCTCAAGCAGGATATTATTCCCAACCATGCCATCGACTTTGAATTTACTCCCATCCGCCCAGGCAAATACAGCTTGACCGATTCTCAGTATAGCGGTACATACTTTGCGACGATGCAGGCGAATGTAATCGTCGAATCTCCTGAAGATTATCAGCAATGGCTGGCCAAAATTGCAACTCAAAAGCCATCTCCAGCAAAAAATCAGGCAGCTGCTGAGTATGCCCAAACATCCAATCAATCAGTCCAAACTGGTTGGGTTACAGTTCCACCTGCTGCACCTCCTCTAGTCAATTCACCTGGTTGAAAAGAAAGTAACCATGACTAATGTTCCTATTGAAGGTATCCTTCTCCCTGATGAGAAGCCTAACCACGAATCTCCGAATAACTGGAAAGAATACTTCAGTTTTAGTACTGACCATAAGGTAATCGGTATCCAGTATCTCGTTACCTCCTTCTTCTTCTTTCTCGTCGGCGGCATATTTGCGATGGTGATGCGGGGAGAACTGATGACACCCGAATCAGATTTAGTCGATCGCACCGTCTATAACGGTATGTTCACCATGCACGGCACTATAATGCTGTTCTTGTGGACATTTCCCTCACTGGTTGGTTTTGCCAACTATTTAGTACCCCTGATGATTGGGGCGCGAGATATGGCATTTCCCCGCCTCAACGCCGTCGCCTTTTGGATGGTGCCAGTAGTCGGAATTATCATGATGGGTAGCTTCTTTGTCCCTGGTGGCCCAGCCCAAGCAGGTTGGTGGTCTTACCCGCCAGTCAGTCTCCAGAATCCCACAGGTAATTTGATTAATGGTCAAGTTCTCTGGCTCTTAGCGGTGGCAATATCAGGCGTATCCTCAATTATGGGGGCAGTGAACTTTGTCACCACAATCGTCAAGATGCGGGCCCCAGGCATGGGTTTCTTCAGAATGCCCTTGTTTGTCTGGGCAGTATTTAGCGCCCAAATCATCCAACTATTTGGACTACCTGCATTGACAGCAGGGGCAGTGATGCTGTTACTCGACCTCACAGCTGGCACTGCCTTTTTCGACCCCGCCAAGGGTGGTAATCCAGTTATGTTCCAGCATTACTTCTGGTTCTACTCCCACCCCGCCGTTTACGTGATTATTTTGCCCATCTTCGGCATTTTCTCAGAAATCTTCCCAGTTTATTCACGTAAACCTTTATTTGGTTACAAGGTAGTTGCCGTTTCATCAATGTTGATTGCCGTAGTCAGTGGCATTGTTTGGGTACACCACATGTATGTCAGTGGTACACCAGGCTGGATGCGGTTGATTTTCATGCTGACGACGATGTTTGTATCTGTGCCCACAGGAATTAAAGTATTTGCTTGGGTAGCAACGATTTGGGGCGGTAAACTGCGACTAAATACGCCCATGCTGTTTGCCCTTGGCGGATTAATCATGTTTGTCTTCGCTGGCATCACAGGCATCATGCTTTCCTCCGTGCCGGTTGATGTTCACGTTAACAATACCTATTTTGTAGTCGGACACTTCCACTATGTCCTCTACGGCACTGTGACGATGGGCTTGTATGCTGCCATTTATCACTGGTTCCCCAAAATGACTGGGCGGATGTACTCTGAAAGCTGGGGTAAAATCCACTTCTGGCTAGCCTTCATCGGCACAAACCTCAACTTTTTGCCCATGCATCCCTTGGGATTGCAAGGGATGTTACGCCGAGTTGCTTCCTACGCCCCAGAGTATCAATTCTGGAATGTCATCGCTAGCTTGGGCGGGTTTCTCTTAGGAATGTCCACCTTGCCCTTCATTTTCAACATGGTAATTTCTTGGATGCAGGGCGAGAAAGCACCTGCTAACCCTTGGCGGGCAATCGGACTAGAGTGGTTAGTTTCTTCACCACCCCCAGTAGAAAACTTTGAAGAAACTCCCATCATCATCTCCGAACCCTACGGCTACGGTAAATCGGAACCCTTGACAGCTAACCTCTCAGAATAACCCAGGCTATCCTACCGTATACACACAAATCTTTTAGGTTACTCCGTAACTTAGGGTAAGTTAATTTTTGCAGGTCGATGCAACAAACTTGCAGGTCGATGCAACAAACTTGCAGGTCGATGCAACAAACTTGCAGGTCGATGCAACAAACTTGCAGGTCGATGCAATAAAGGTAAGGTCAAAAGACTTGTGTGTACACCGTAGCGCAACGAGCTACGTCTCTTTTGCGTTTTAAATTCAACCCTCAAGCTAAAAGCAAAACTTGACCAATGGACAGTTATATCAATTCAGATGAATCGCACCACGCAAGCGCAGAACATACCCACGACGAAGAAGGCAACAAGATGTTTGGCTTCATTGTCTTCCTCTTGTCTGAAAGCGTCATTTTCTTGAGTTTTTTCGCCGGATATGCCATCTACAAAACAACAACCCCTAACTGGCTACCAGCTGGTGTTTCTGGGCTAGAAGTAAAAGAACCGACAATCAACACGATAATTCTTGTCGCCAGTAGCTTTGTTATTTACTTAGCAGAAAAAGCCCTCCAACGCCATGATTTAGTAAAATTTCGCCTGTTTCTCTTGACAACAATGGCGATGGGTACTTACTTTTTGGTTGGACAGGCGATTGAATGGAACGGCCTCGATTTTGGCTTCACCACAGGGGTATTTGGTGGGACGTTTTACTTGCTAACAGGTTTCCACGGTTTGCACGTTTTCACCGGCATTCTGTTGCAGTCAATTATTTTGGTACGTTCTTTCATCCCTGGCAATTACGATACAGGCCACTTCGGCGTGAACGCGACTTCGTTATTTTGGCACTTCGTCGATGTGATCTGGATTATTTTGTTTATCCTAATCTATGTTTGGCAGTAAGGGATTTCCAAGAGATAAATGATCTAACGAACCACAGAGACGCAGAGAACACAGAGAGAGGAGAAATAGAGAGGATTTTTGCGGCGGTTTTGGAATATTTTTTTATTTGGAAGTCCCTAAATAAGAATGAGGGAGAAATTTCTCCCTCTACTTATTTCTCTCTACACTAAATAACTCGTATTTGGCACGATCGCAAATAAGGCATACTCATACCAAGCAGTCCAAATGAAACTGCGAATCCATCGCTGGCGCTTTTCGGGACTCAATTCATATTCAAACGCGCCACGAGATACATCAATGGAAGATAGGTGAGAGTTGCAACCACAACCGTGTTGATAAGTAAAACCATATTGAGAAGCAATACTTTGCACCTTCATTTGAATCGCAAAGACTTTACCTGCATGGAGTATGGCATCCCAAGCCCGTTTATGTTCGATATCGCGCTGATCAAATCTTAAGGCGCGTTCTTCAAAAACATGATCGCGGTAAATTGGTGCTAGATGCACATGATAGAAGCTGGCGGGTAGTTCATAACCAAACTCGTTGAATAAATCTATACCAATGCGAGCGACTTTTACTTCATCTGCATACTCTGTCCCCTTTGACTCCACATCACGGAGAATTTCTGCAAAGTTCGGATAGCTGTGTTTGAGAAAGTCTTGCCCAAAAAACTCTAGGGTTTCCCATGCTAGTTGTGTAAATAGCTGAGAGAATGACGGTATCAAGTGAGCTAGTTGGGGGCGATCGCTAAACAAGTCAACATCACCATGCTCTAATTTATATAGGAACAACTGTGCCATTTCAACATAGCTTTGGGGATGAGAAAGTCCGACACTCGTGGTTCCTCTAGCAATGTCTTGCCATGTAGAAGGTAGTTGAGAAAGGTGAACCGCATTTTCTCCAGCAATGACTGCAACAGGAGGACATTCGAGAAGCTGCATCGACAATCTCCTTTAAGACTTTAATGTATAATTTACCTTAAGCGATGTCTAGCGACAAGCCGCGTTGCGTCTACGCTGTATCTATGTTCTGTACACAATTAAAAATGTTTGACGGACTGTCTTTTGACAGCGATCGTAACTTTACTGATAATATTTTTTTTATAAAATACTTAGTGCTAATTAGAATACACTTTTAATTATATTCTCTCTATTTTTACGGTTAAATCCACCTAAATCACCTTCATCTGGTAGTTCAAACGGTCTAGATTTTAACCACCAGCTATTTTTTTGTATATTTTCTCACCTTTCACTATCTCTTCATAGTACTGTTCATAAGGGGTGAACCTGATAGATTCTTGTCTTCCTAAACCCAAAATACCAAAGGTGCCAAGGCTATTATAAAAAAGTTCGTGTACCCGCTTTTGAAGTACCTGATTGAAATATATCAGGACATTACGACAAAGGATGACATTAAACTCATTAAAAGAGCTATCAGTTGCTAAATTATGCTGGGCGAAAACAACGTTTTCTCTTAGAGATGCTCGAAATATAGCGTTATCATAAGCTGCTGTATAATATTCTGAAAAAGACTTCTTGCCGCCTGCTTTCAGATAAAGTTGAGTATATTCTTGCATCAGTTTCAGGGAGAAAATCCCACTTTTGGCATTTTGTAATACCTTCTCGTTAGTATCAGTGGCATATATGCGGCAACGGTGATAAAGTCCTTCTTCTTGTAGTAAAATCGCCATTGAGTAGACTTCTTCACCAGTCGAGCATCCAGCGTGCCAGATGCGAATAAATGGATAGGTTTGCAAGAAGGGGATAACTTGATTTCTGAAGGCGTGATAAAAGCTGGGATCACGAAACATTGATGTAACATTCACTGTCAGAGCAAGTAAAAATCGTTCCAAATAAGCACGGTTGTGGAGTAACCGTTCTTGCAATGCAGAAACATTTGCTAACCCCTCTAATTCCATGAAACTCTGAATGCGGCGCTTGAGTGAGGAAAGAGCATAATTGCGAAAGTCATAACCATAGTACTGATACACACCTTCTAAGAGCAGATGTATTTCTATATCCTCCAAGGTAGGCTTGGGCAAAGTCATAGTACGAATTAGCATATATGTTGAGCCAGTTCAAGTTATTTAAATGTGCTGGCAATACAACGAGTTAAGCTGCTTGAAGTTAGCCAAACAAATATTTCGCAAAACACCTAATAGAGAAAAAATTATTCACATTTTAGAGTGGTAATATTTTTATAACCCAAGTGAATCTTACGCCGAAAAAGCTTGCTGGATCTATTAAATTTAATAACGATGCTACTTATGGGTTTCAGTTTAACCTAGCGGTTGTTATTCCTAAAGCAGCGATCGCTATTATTGAAATTCCAACTAGCCATCTCACCTGATAGCGTAGATTTCTAATCTCTTGGCTCAGATTTTCTCTTTGTGGTATGGGATATGGTTGAAGTTCTGCAACTTCAACAGCTACTTGTTCGAGTTTCTTTTGGATACTTTTAAAAGTCACCTGCGTATGTAGCCAATTAGTAATCAGTTGAGGACAGTTTTTTTTAAACCAATTTAAAGCCAAAGTTCTAAAAACTGGTTTGGACATTCGCGCAATCAATTTCATCACCCTATTTAAGGGTTTCAGGCGAAGCTTTTGGTTGATCAGATTGACTGAACCAACATCATAGAGACAATCCAGAATTAGTTTTACAGTGGCTTCTTCACTGTTAATCAAGTTTTGCAGTAAAAGCAGAACATCGTGCATACGCTCTGCTTCAATAACTTTTTCTGCCAAGTTTTCTGGAGAACTTACTGAAGGACTTACGGTTGTATTTAGGGTGTTTCGTCTTACTATCGTCATATTAGTAACATAGCAGTCATAATAATTTAAGTACACCTGTCTGCCGAGAGAAAGATTTTTTATCTAAAGAAAGAACCTAAAAGCCAAAACTTTTTCGTGAGACACATGATTATATCGTGTCTGTAAAAAGGCTATTTGTCTAGTTTCCATGAAACTTTTATCCACTTCTGAATAATCGAATTAGAACTACGAAGTAGAACCTGCTAGATTCGATGGGAGCATCGGTTTTAGAAAAAATATCTTCATCTTTTATTTAGATGTTAATACCTCAATTTGTGCAACAACCCGTTCTAATTCGTCAATGATTACAGTGGTTCCAGTCTTTCTGAAGGCATCCACAAGCGCCCGATAATACCAAAGAGTTCCTTCTTTACCCCCGTGAAAACGTTCCCAAAGTGATTCGCCCAAAACACGATAATCTTTGAGAATAGATTGGGCATTGTAAAGTTTATCTGCTAATGACACGAGCAGTACTGATGGGGAAGCGGTAGAAATATGAGCAATATATGCCTCCTTGCGCTGTAGCCAAGGCGGTTTTGGAGTTGTATCAGCGTCAGTACAACCATCTACAATTGCTGTTACATTGTCACCAAAGCGATCGCGAATTTCTTCTCGTGTTGCAGCGCCACCTTGATCTTCGATCGCATCGTGTAAGAGGGCTGCGATGCCTGCGGCGGGCTACGCCTACGCTTCATCTTCATTTGCCCCATATTCTAAAGCAATACTGGCGACACCTAATAAATGGGCAACGTAGGGAACACCTGAACCTTTACGAACTTGGTTGGCGTGAAGTTGGGTGGCGTAGGTAAGGGCTGTGGTAAAGCGTTCTGAGAGCATTGTTTTGAAGGAATAAAACAGCTTGTAGTCAGATATTGCACTGATGTTAATGTCAATTTTATAACAAACTGCTCCAGACACAGAGAACGCAGAGCAGGAGACGGGTATAGAAGTAATTGAATATCAACCTAAAATTGAGATATCTATCAAGCTTGCTATGGCATCATTATGACTAGCGAAAAAATAACGGTGCAGTCTTTGTATACTGTCACTGATAAAGAATTAATGCTGATGAGTTCGCAAAACCCAGAACTGCGGTTTGAACGCAATGCTAATGGAACGTTAGAAACTATGCCCCCAACTGGTGGAATTTCTGGTAATCGAGAAATAAAAGCAGGAGCCTATTTGTTGAATTGGGTAGAAAGTCAGGATTTAGGTGAAGTTTTTAGTTCAAGTACAGGTTTTAGATTAGCAAATACTGCTGTTAGATCACCTGATGCCGCTTTTGTAGCTAAAGGACGTTTGCCAGAAGGTTGGGATCAAGAAGAAGACAAATTTATTAATTTAGCACCCGACTTTGTAATTGAAATTCGTTCTAAAAACGATAGCTTGGCAAAACTTAAAGCCAAGATGGAAGAATATATTAGTAATGGTGTTCAATTAGGATGGTTAATTGATAGTAAAAATCAGCAAGCTTTAGTTTATCGCCGGGATGGTTCAATTACTCAATATCCAGCTACAGCAATATTAAGCGGTGAAGATGTTGTGCCTGGTTTTACCTTGCTTTTAAAAAAAATATTATAAAATTGACCATATTATATATTAATTCGATACAAGGATGCACTAACCCAAAAATGTGTTTAAAACTACGCTACAAGCTTTATCCTTAAGCATATTTTGGTACAGCATTCATTATAAAAAATAGCATAACGATTAAATTTTCAAGATACTATCTTTCTTTTGAGCGATATTTGACGACAAGCTCCTCTACGTCTGCGCCTGAAAAGCTCTGAGTAGAAAAGTAAAAGTGTTTGTTAGATAAAATTATGTAATTCTACTTTTAGATAGACAATATTTAAAGCTAGATTCCATCGTCAGATAGATAAGATTTTTATGATAATTCATTTAAATTAACTCAAGGATATGCTATTTATAGGAGTTAATTTAATAATGCCACACAGTCCTGGATTAGGAGAGCAGGCGCTGAATAAAGCGGCAGAAATAGGATTATCTAGCCAATAAATTCAGGATACTAATAATGGAAACTACAGACACAACGCAAACAGGTTCAACACCTTTTCCGAATATTCCACCAGTTATTGAAAGTAACGACAGTGAGTATGTTGATAGCGGCGTACCAAGCACAGTTGCGATCGCAGGACATCCCCTACATCCCCTAAGTGTGATCTTTCCTATAGCCTTTTTAGCCGCCGCCTTGGGGAGTGACATCGGTTACTGGTTAACCCATGATTTCTTTTGGGCTAGGGCTTCACTATGGTTAATCGGACTTGGATTAGCTGGAGGTTTACTCGCTGCTGCGATCGGCCTCAGCGACTTTTTGAAAATTGAACGAGTTCGCAAGCGCACCGCCGGTTGGGCACATTTGATACTTAACGTTTCTTTACTGGTTTTATCACTCGTCAACTTTCTCCTGCGTTTAGGTGATGCTGAATCCCGAATAGTACCTTGGGGACTCTTACTCTCGCTCATTGTCGGTACACTAGTTAGCATTTCCGGCTGGTTCGGTGCTGAACTCTCCTATCGCCACAAAATCGGCGTAGTGGGTGCTGGTAGCAGAAGATATCCATAACCAAATAATTCATAATTTGTAATTAAAATACCTTGCTCCCAGTCTCTGACTGGGAATGCCCCTTGCAAGGCTCCGCCTCCTCGACAAACTTGAAAATCTCCGATTCCTCTCTCTGCGCTCTCTGCGCCTCTGCGGTTAATTTCTTTTTACAAATGATTTAGGACTGCTATATAGCCAGCATTTCCTTCTTAAAACCTAAAAACTAAATTTTAAAATAGCGGTGTAGAGGCTAAACTTTTCCTTAGTCTCTAGCCTGTAAAAAATGCGCCGAAACCATAACCAAATAATATTTATTATTCTTTCTCTGCTCATCGTTGTACCGATGGGCTTTTTGTTTAAGTACTACACTGGCCCTGCCTATAGGACTCCTATTTGATTTTTGAACAAAATTAGTATTGTAGGGTGTGTTAGAACGAAGTTCGTAACGCACCATTATCAAGGGTTTGGTGCGTTACGCTGTCGCTAACACACCCTACG
>Ga0209490_10001867_pt1 | contig 20165 bp, 17 predicted proteins | sample MAT06_FD_187209 | JGI IMG/M metagenome (GOLD analysis project Ga0209490, IMG submission 187209) | Freshwater microbial communities from Lake Fryxell liftoff mats and glacier meltwater in Antarctica - MAT-06 (SPAdes) (version 2) | ecosystem: Environmental > Aquatic > Freshwater > Ice > Liftoff... | reverse complement strand
CCGTTATGCAAGTCGTCTGTGGCCTCGTCAATTGGCAAACGGCACGTTGGCAAGCGCTCAAATCTTTACCCGCTCTAGCATAACTCGTCATCCTTGCCTAATCCTTATTCTGACTAGACTCTACTGTTTGCGCATGGCTCTTTGGGGACTTTATTTTTGCCGTTTTGACTGTCCAAATTCCTGGGTCCATTATACATTGTTGTCGATCCACCCATCGAGTGACCGAGGACAGTCGGTTTGTTGAGGCCGAGACCCGTAATCACGCCAGCCAGATCGGCGGCCATGTCGATGGGGGTATAGCCCTGTTCCGGCGTATCGGAGCGCCCGTGGCCACGCGCATCCACCATAATCACGTCATAGTCCGCGGCCAATTTTTCGGCAACGGGTGTCCAGCACAGTCCGTCATCGGAAAAGCCGTGCGCCAGCACTACCGGCGGCTTGTCGCCCCCGGTGCGTGTGTAATAAAGTTGAATACCATTTGTTGCGATTTTGTCCGCGTACCAATCGGTCATCATATTTTCTCCTCTTATCTGATCGACACGACTCAACTATCTTCACCCGCAGGGGCTACCGCTTCAGGAAGGACCAATGTGCTTGGCCAAAAACTCTGTGGTCAACTTGGGGACTTCAGGATCGGTAAAGCAGCCATGTCCGCCGCCTTTTACAGTGTAAAAGGTCACATCGGCCCCCACCCGTTGCAAGGCCTTGACCAACAACACGCTCTGCCCATAGGGAACCAAAGGGTCTTGATCGCCGTGAACGATCAAGAAGGGTGGGGCATCGGCGCTGACATAAGTGATGGGATTGGCCCTGGCGGTTTTTTCTTTGTTTTGTTGAATCGGCCCACCCACCAATTCTGATTCCGGCGAATCGGCTGGGTCATGAAACTGGCCGTCAGGCAACCGCTGGGCATCCATTTGCAAAAAGTCGGTGGGGCCAAAATAGTCCACCACACATTGCACACGGCTGGAAACATCCACATGCTCACCCACTTCAAATTCGGCCACATGCCCCGCCGTGCCAAGCATGGTGACCAAGTGACCACCAGCGGATGGACCCCACGCGCCGAAGCGGTTGGGATCAAGCCTAAACTGAGTGGCGTGGGCGCGCAACCAACGCACCGCCGCCTTGCAATCTTCGATCTGCGCCGGAAAGATCGCATGTTGGCTCAGGCGGTAGTTAAGCGAGGCAATCGCATACCCCTGTTCCACATACGCCAACGGCACTGGATCGAATTCGATGCCTTCCTTACTACCCATACGAAAGGCGCCGCCGTGAATCCAAATCAGCAGCGGCAGATTTTCGCCCGCATCGGGCAGATAGAGATCGAGTTTCTGGCGTTCGTGGCCGTTGGTCACATAAGCCAGATCATAAAAAGTTAGCATAATTTCTCCTCACCATAACAATAGAGCAGATTTAATTTCTCCCTGTGCTCTCTGTGAACCTTCCGCACGCACTGTGTAACTGTTTTGCTGATGTAACATGAATGAATAATATTCATATACTCTTTGTCGCCAAACGATGGACGCCGGGAGAAGGAATTGCTGAATCACCTCGCCTTATCTCCTTAGCAAGACAAGCTGCCGCTAATACTGTTGACAAAATTGTTGACAATAGGAATGATAAAAAAATCTAGCACTACGCAGTTGCGCGAAAAACGCCAAGCAACTCAGAGCCATGAAGGCACAACCACGTTGCTCGTTTTACTACTTTGGTGCAAGGCATCAATGGCGCTAGCGAGATGGTTGCGCATCGCGTTTTCGGCGGCGGCTTCATCGTGTGCCATCAGTGCCGTTAGAATGGTTTGATGTTCTGCCAGGGAGTGTTGTGCCCAGCCAGGAACAAGCAATGCGCGGTATTGAAAACGGACATGTTGCGCGTGCAAGCGCTGGATCAAGGTCTCAACGGTTTGATGATTGGCGATAGCCAAGATCTTGTCATGCCATTGGGCGTTCAGATCTGAGATACCTAACAGATCACCCTGTTCAAGACAGGCCTGCATTGGGGCATGAATGGCTTGGAGCACGACCAAGTCTTGGTCGGTTGCGTTGCGTGCCGCATGGCGGGCAGCCAACCCTTCTAACACGGCGCGCACTTCTAACATTTCGGCGGCTTCCGCTTCCGATACGGCGCGCACTCGCGCCCCACGATTCGGTTCGCGCTCGACTAGACCCTCTTGCTCTAGTCGAGCCAACGCTGCCCGCACGGCCGCCCGCCCGACGCCAAATTTCTGCGCCAATTCCATTTCGACCAAGCGTTCATTCGGCGACAATTCCCCGCGCACAATCGCTTGGTGCAACTGGGCATAGCTTGGGTCGGTTTCGGTATTCGGGTTGATCATAAATGCTTTACACAACTACTTTGTTGACAATTTTGTCGACAACCCTAAAGCAATCGAAATGCTTTGTCAAATAGCGAAGCTATGAAGGTAGGCTTGTGAGCCTAAAAACATCCAAAACCCTATTTTCTGGGCAAATATGCGCACTGGTCCATTATAACGCGGCTATAAAATAGGTGTAAATAATGACCCTTATCTATACCCAGCCGACTGACTGGTCAGCTATAATCACCCCGTTGATTCACTTGCGTTGGCAACCGCAGCCTGCCTTTTCTTGATACTTGACAAAGTGTGCTATCACTGGCGTTATAAATGCTAGGGGTAGTGGGTAGATGTCACGTATCTTTAGATCGTTCAAAAACTAAGTGAAGAAGTATCAATAGATCGTTCAGCACATTAACAACCGAAGTATCAATAGATCGTTCAAAAGCGTGTAAAATCACCTTGTTCCCAGCGAGGAGGGGTGAAAATGAAGCAAGAGAACGATCGACGACAAAAGGCAATCCACTTGCTCAGAAGCGGCAGCAGTGTGCAAGAAGTAGCCGCCGAGTGTGAGCGCTCCCAGAAATGGGTGTACAAGTGGCGCGGCAGATTTGAAGCAGCCGGCTGGTCAGGTTTAGAGCGCCGTTCGCAGGCACCGAAGCAGCATGGCCGCAAGCTAAGCCAAAGCGTGGTGCGTGCGATTCTGCGCATGCGTAGCGAACTAGAAGCAGAAGCAGCGAGCGGCCAAGGGCTCAAATACATCGGTCCCCAAGCGATTCGGACACGCATGCGCAAGAAACACTTCAAAGCGCGGCCCAGTTACGTAACGATTGCGCGTGTGCTCAGACGGGCCGGGATGAGCCGACCGCAGGCGGCGCAACCGGTCGTTGCCTATCCGCATCTAAAACCAAGCGCGCCGCTGCAATTGATTCAGGTGGATATCGTGCCGCACTTTCTGACGGGCGGGATGCGCGTACCCTGCTTCAATGCGATTGATGTCGTCTCGCGCTATCCAAGCGGTAATGCTTATGCCCAGCGGCGCGCCGTGGATGCCGCCCACTTTCTGATTCAAGTCTGGCAAGAAATCGGGATGCCACGCTACACCCAGGTCGACAATGAAGGCTGTTTTAGCGGCGTCAGCTACCCATTCCTATGTGTTAGGCATGGTGGTCCGCCTGGCTTTGTGCGTTGGCACAGAACTCTTGTTTTCGCCGATTTATTATCCGAAGAGCAATGGGTGGGTCGAACGCTTCCATCAGGATTACAATCGCCATGTTTGGCAAAACACGTATCTGCGTGATCTCAAACAGGTGCAGCAGAAGTCCAGCCAGTTTTTTGCGCTTTATCGGCAAAGTGAGCACCATTCTGCCCTCAACGAACAGAGCCCGGCTTAGGTTCACACACAAGTGTCAGGTCGCCAACTCGCCGCTGACTTTACGTTCGGACCGACCAAACTCCCGCTGTATGCCGGACGCCTGCATTTTCTGCGCCGCGTCAGGGCGGATAAGACGGTTTCGGTGCTGAATGTCGCTTGGCCCGTACGTGCGGCTAGGCCGGATGATGGCGTTTGGGTGACCATCGAGTTGACGCCTGGCTACGCCGCTTTGTCGATTTATGATAAAGCACCCGATGTGCTCACCCGCACCTGTCTTGCTCGCCAGCCTTTCCCGCTCTCGGACACGGTGTTGCCTTTTCCGTCGCAGCTCGCTGATGCATTGCTTCAGCCGCAGTCACCTGGCCACGCAGCAACGTGAGTGCCGCCAGGATTCTGGCATTGGCAAGCACTCAAATTTGCTGCCCAATTCCCAGAACCCTCACCCCTTTCGCACTCGCAACCGCTACTTGGCTCCAGCGCCAACATGCTTATTCTCTCGACTAAATTTCCTGCATCTCGCATCCTTATGAACGATCTATTGATACTTTCGTTTGTTAATGTGCTCACTCTTTTGTGAACGATCTAAAGATGCGTGACACCTATTATTACAGCGCAAGGTGGGCAGTTGATAAGAGTGCAAGCCGAGCAAGCTTGACTTTACGATGAGAGAGATAAGCGACATAATTGCGTTTCTGATAATAACGAACAATCAGTAGGGCGGCGGCAGCATCGAAAACGGGCTTTGGCAAAACACTGGAGAGCAAGAGCCGTACCTGATAGAGCGTCAAAGCGGGCGCTTTATCTTTGCAGTGGATGCGCAAGCGCACCAAGAAGTGATGAGCCAAAGCGACGAGCAACATATGGTGATGCCAACCTAACCAACTGCGGGTTTCATAATGATCAAAACCAAGCTCCCCTTTCGCTTCTTCAAAGATGCTTTCGCGCCCAAAGGGCTCCCGCCACCGCAGGCCGGTGATGCGCACCAAAGCCAGCAAGGGCAGGTCTGCGGGTGCGTTGCTGAAGTAGAACTTGAGTTCAGCCGGATTGTCCAGGTTGCGCCGCGCCCGAAGGGCACCCGCTAGCCAGAGTTCCGGGCCAGGCAAGGCAGCGCGACTTTCATATAGGCGGAGGAAAGCAAAATCGCAGACGATCGGGCCTTTGCTGCCCTCCTTAATCGTTGCCCGTGTCCAGGCCTTGTGCGGGAGTTGGGCAACGACATCCTGAACCGAGATGGCTCGCTCGGTCGGGGTAAGCAGCCGCAGCTGCGTAGGGGGGCGACCCCGCCCTTTCCAGGCAGGGACATAGACGACTGGCCGTTTCAGCCAAACCTGGGTCGTCGTTTTGATGGCCGTGAAGTACCATTTACCCAAGGCCGCCACCCCGTCCCGAAAGGCTGGCGCATCGCCATACAACGCATCAGCCGCCACCCACTGAAACGGCAAAGGGTCTGCGCCCTGCGCACGCCGTTTCATCGCGGTCTGCAACAACTGGAGGCCAATTTCAGGCTTGGTTTGGTAGGTCAGGTCGGCGGGTACGCCACATGCTTTTCGGCGGGCGGTATGCGCTTCATCAAACCAATCATCGGGCAGAAACAACTGGCTATCCACCAGCGTATAGCCTTGCCGACTGACGTAGCCCAAATGCACACCCACCTGTCCATTCGCCACTTTGCCTACCGACCCACAATACTGGGCCGCCACCCCCACCGAATCTGCCCCTTGTTTGACCACACTCGACTCATCGATCAACATGACGCCATCTTCTTCACCCAGCGTTTGCCCCACCAAGCCTTGATGGATCACCAGCGCAGGCTCCTTTGCCCACGGACTTTGCCCGACAAAGTGCTGCAAATTGCGCACATTTTCGCCCAACGCCAACGCCATTCCCTCCGCTGTCTTGCGCTGTGTATCACCCAACAGTCCTTGCAGATACGCCCGCCCCAACACCCATTGTGTACACCGCCGAAAGGCCGCCGTAAACAACTGCACATAATCAGCCAATGCTTCCACAAACTGCTCGACATCCTTGCCCGACAAGTTGCATTCCGGCGCAGGACAACTATCAATCCTCTGTTCTTCGGTTATAATACTGGTCAGCATGGTATTCGTCTCCTTCCCACTGTCCCGTGGAAGGTCTACGATACCATGCTAACCCTATTTACCCGCGATCCTTGCTACCTTGCGCTGTAATACTAAAGGCTCGCAAAATTCTAGTTGACAATCCAATTGTAAGCACGTATACTGGTAAACAGACCACATTATAGACTTATGAGAACATATATTCCAGTTTGATTGATAATGGCACGGAATATCGTCAACTAAAAGAGTCAAAAAGCTGACAAATTCTCTGATATTAGGCGGACGCCGTGATATCGGCGATTTTGTCACAATACGCGGAAGCGGTGTCTATTTTTATAGACGGACACCGTAGAAGATCCCAGGTACACAAGGAGTGCGGGGAGATATACGGAGCCTGTATAGTCATAGTTAGGCAGCACGGCCGTCGGAGTCTTCATGAAGACCATTACTCAGGTCCGATTCTTGACTTGAATACGATTCCGATTTGGCGCCCCATTCCGGGCCAGCTAAAAATAAAGCGTTTGAATCCCCTATCCACCAATGCGTCTACAATCCCGGCACTTCGACACAAGGATCCACCATGACAATCGACCGCGCATCCACTTTCACTCCTGCAACCGAGGCTACCGGAGGTGCCGACATCTTGGAGAAAACCGCCATCACCGTCGCCCACGGTGACGGTATCGGCCCGGAAATTATGGCCGCCACACTGCGGGTGCTGGAAGCCGCCGGCGCGCGCATTGCGCCCGAGACCATCGAGATCGGCGAAAAGGTATACCTCAGCGGCAACACCGCAGGTATCGCGAGCGAGTCTTGGTCCAGCCTGCGTACGACCCGGGTGTTCCTCAAGGCGCCTATCACCACCCCATCGGGCGGTGGCTACAAGAGCCTGAATGTCACCATCCGCAAGACGCTTGGCTTATATGCCAACGTACGGCCCTGCGTGAGCTACGCGCCGTTCGTGGCCACCAAGCACCCGAAGATGGACCTGGTGATCGTGCGCGAAAACGAAGAGGACCTGTACGCCGGCATCGAGCACCGCCAAACCGACGAGGTGTTCCAGTGCCTGAAGCTCATTACCCGCCCGGGCTGCGAAAAAATCGTGCGCTACGCCTTCGAGTATGCCCGCAGCCACGGCCGCAAAAAGGTCACTTGCATGAGCAAGGACAACATCATGAAGATGACGGACGGCCTGTTCCACAAGGTGTTCGACGAGATCAAGGCCAAGTACCCTGACATTGCCACCGAGCACTACATCATCGACATCGGTGCCGCGCGTCTGGCCACCAAGCCTGAACGCTTTGATGTTATCGTCACCCTCAACCTCTATGGCGACATCATCAGCGACATTGCCGCGGAGATGACTGGCAGCGTGGGACTGGCCGGCAGCGCCAACATAGGCGAGCACGTCGCGATGTTCGAGGCCATCCATGGCAGCGCGCCCGACATCGCGGGCAAGAACCTGGCCAACCCCTCAGGCCTGCTGCTGGCCGCGGTGATGATGCTGGTGCACATCCGGCAGGCCGGCGTCGCCACTGCCATCCACAATGCCTGGCTGCGGACGATTGAGGATGGCGTGATGACGGCCGAGCTGCAGGCGGAGGCAAGCGTCGCCGCACAGCGCACGGTGGTCGGTACCGACGGCTTTGCTGACGCGGTGATTGCGCGGCTGGGCCAGATGCCGAAGCGGGTTGCGCCAGTTGCCTATACCAACCCGGCAGTCGCCCCCTCAGGGGTCGCCAAGCCGCTGTACACCCGCGCCAAGCCGACGCGCAAGGAAATGGTGGGCGTGGACGTGTTCGTGCACGACGCGCAGTGCAGCCCCGAGTTTCTGGCCGGTCGGCTGTCCACCCTGGCCACACCCGCCCTGCAGCTGCAAATGATCACCAACCGCGGCGTGAAAGTGTGGCCAGGCGGTTTCCCCGAAACGTTTTGTACCGACCACTGGCGCTGCCGCTTTGTAGCCAAGACGGAGGATGGCCAAATTGCGCATCGCCACATCATCGAGCTGCTGGCCCGCGTGACCGAAGGCGGTGTGGACGTGATCAAGACCGAAAACCTCTGCACCTTCGATGGCGAGCAGGGCTTCGCGCTGGGTCAGGGGCAGTAAGCAAACCGTTGCAAGCGCGCCTGGCAGGAGGCACGGCTTACCAGGCGCGCGCCGGCTGGGCGAATCCGCTGTAGTTGGCTACTAGCGGTACACGTATGAGCTAGAGATTGCCCATGGCATCAGGTATGTTGTGCTCGACCGGTAAGCTCCCCTATCTCGTACTTCCAGCAAGAGAGGAAGTGGAGTGCCTTGTTCACGTGCCGGCCGCCTGGAAGGCAACACAGCTGCCTAACAACAGCATGCAGCGGACGGCGCTGCGCGCCGCCGCTGATGCTGAACGTTCCAGGAAAGCGATACGCCGTAGAGGGAGTTGGTTTGGGTGGGTTGTGAAGGGGTAATGGGCTGAGCAGCATGTTTTTACATTCGCTGATCGACGTGGCAACGGTGAAGCCGGCACTGGAAGTGGCCGATGTGCTGCGGCTACATTTAGACGACTATTTGCAGAAGTATCATTTCACAACGGATGAGCTGCGAGCGCTGCAGGCGATCATGCGCTGTCGAACGGCGGCAAGTGGCGGCCACATTCGGGTGTGCGACAGTTGTGGCAAGTTTCAGATTGCCTACAACTCATGTGGGAATCGGCACTGTCCCAAATGCGGAGCCTTTGCCCAAGCGCAATGGATGGCTAGGATGGAGGGGCTGCTGCTGCCGATCCCCTACTTTCATACCGTCTTTACGACCGATCACCGGATCAACGATCTGGCCTATCACAACCCGGAAGCGATCTACAATTTGCTGTTTGCGACGGCCAGCGGGGTGTTGAAGGCTTTTGGCAAAAAGTACCTGGGTGGGGAGTTGGGCTGGTCGGGCATCCTGCACACCACGGGTCAAAGCCTGCAAGCGCATATCCATCTGCATTTTATGGTGACGGCTGGAGCGCTAGTGCGGACAGCCGCTGGCTACGAGTGGCGCAAATGTGCCGATGGGTGGCTCTTCCCGGTGGTGGAGTTGGCCGCCGACTTTCGCAACACCTTTTGTGCTGGGTTGTTGAAGTTGGAGCAAGCCGGGCAACTGCGGCTGGTCGGTTCGTGTGCCAGGTTGGATATGGCTAAGTTGGTGCAGGAGATGTTGGCCACCAAGTGGGAAGTCTACATTCAGAAACCAGTGGCCGGCAACGGGGCATTGACCGCCTATCTGGGTCGCTACATGCAGCGCACAGCGATCGGCAACCGGCGGCTGGTGCGGCTCGCCGATGGGCAGGTGACCTTCGAGTATCGGGACAACAAGGAGCGGGATGAGCAGAACCGGGGGACGCTCAAGCGGATGACGCTCCCAGCAGTTGAGTTTATTCACCGTTTTGTGCGGCATATTTTACCCCAAGGCGTCGCCTGCCCTGAGCGCAGCCGAAGGGTACGGGTGCGTCATTTTGGCTTACATGCCAGTGCCAGGCGTTTGCACCTAAAAGTTGCTTGCTTGCTCTTAGGAGCTAGTTTTGAGTTACCCGTGGTACCCAAGCTGGAGCTAGGCGGTTGGTTGAGCAAGTTGGGCTTGGCGGCTGGGCTGACCTGTCCCCATTGTGGTGTCGGCCAGTTGAGCTTGGGGCGAGCATTTGCTCCCTTGCTGGGTTTGCGGCTCTGGCTGCTGACGCTCTTGGGTTGGCCGGTTTTGGGTCGGGTGCAGGCTTGACCACGCTCGCTTTTGTCCTTGCCCGCCACCTGGGAAGGGAGGCGTCTCTCTATTGGTCAAAAGCAGCCCATTTCCAGGCGTTTTGCACCGTTGCGAGCCGAGTACAACGGGACATCGCCATCTACACAGCGCCACTATTGTCCAACCAGTGTACCCACAGGGTCGCCCCAACCGAGGTTGAGCTAGACCAATCTACATAGGGCTTTCCGTTGAAACATGCGCGCCCAGGGGGCACCCGCCAGACGACACCCCAGAACGAAGGGGGAAGGCCGAGCTTGCCACAGGGGTGCCGCTGCTCATCTTAATCGTTCGGCAAAAACGCACCGTCATATGGGCGACAAAAGGGGGAAACACAATGAGAGAATTTTTGAGATTATTCGTCCGGTTCATTTCAATCGCGGTTTTTGTAGCCTCACTATTATTACAGCGCAAGGTTTCCTGTATTTGAAGAGGCAAGGACGAGTAAACTACTGCTGTAATCAACACCAACCTTGCGCTGTAATACTAGTGGTTAAATTTTTTAAGCACAAATCCCGCCAAAGCGTTTATTGCCCTATTGTCTGCTTGATGCTTGAGTAAGGAAACATGGGTGTCATTCATGATCGGCAAGAATTTCGAATCTATCGTCGCCAACGCTTCGGGAATCATGGTGGCCGGCATAACAGTGATGCCCATGCCGGCTTTCACCGCGGCCACGGTTCCGGCATAGCTTGGGCTAGAGAAGACCAGTCGCCATGTTCTGCTCGCATTTTCCAATGCCCGGAGTGCAGCGGCGCGATAAACGCAGGGTTGCGGTGACAAGACGAGCGGCACCGGCTTCGCAGGGTCGATCAGGCTTGGATCACCCACCCACTTTAAAGGTTCCGACCACACGTCGAGACCGTGGGGAAAATCCTCTGGACAGTTCATTTTGACGAGCACCACATCAAATTCTTTCTGTTTGAAACGGTCGAATAAATTAAGGGTTAGGTCACATTCGATCGTAAGCAGAATGCGCGGATGAAGACGGGAAAAATCCGCTAAAACCTCGGATAGAAAAACGCTGGCAAAATTTTCGGGCAGGCCAAAGCGCACTTCACCTTCCAGTTCGGGCTGTTTGAAGCGATCCAGCACTTCACGGTGCAGGGCGAAGATTTGCCGCGCATAGCCAAGAAAGATCTCTCCTTCTGGTGTAAGCGAAAAGGTCTTGCCGCGCACAAGCAGCGGCTTGCCGAGCATCTGCTCTAGCTTGGCAAGCCGCTGGCTGATCGCCGATTGGGTGCGCTCGACGCGTTCCGCAGCTTTAGTAAAGCTGCCGGTTTCAGCGGCAGCAAGAAAACATTGAAGGGTAAAGGTGTCAATACTCATTAGAATCTCTAATGCTCAACGAGAGTTTCATGAATTTTACTTATATTAGCATGGCTTATAGAATAAAGCAATAAAGCTAGAACATCTAATAAGTAAGGACGATTCTATGACAGCAACTGCCATCGCAAACCTTTTTCATGTGGATACCCTCGCCCTCATCATGATCACGCTGGTGGGTTTCATCGGGCTTACCGTCGCCAGTTTTGCCACACGTTATCTAAAGGGGGATAGACAGTATGGGCGATTCTTTACATTGCTCGCGTTGCTGGCGGGCTCGGTCATGGTGATGGTCTGCGCCGACCATATTCTCGTGCTGCTTGCGGCGTGGGCAGGGAGTAACCTGCTCCTGGTAAAGCTCATGGTCCATAAAGCGAGTTGGCAAGCGGCCAAGGCATCCGGTGTCATCGCAGGAAAAACTTATCTGCTGGGATTTGCCCTGCTCGCCGCTGCGCTTGGCTTGCTCTACTTGGCTACTGGGCAAACTTCCATTCAGGCCATCATCCATCACACGCCAGCTTCTCCTTTGGTCATGACTGCGCTCGTGTTGCTGATCGCAGGCGCAATGACACAGTCAGCGATCTGGCCTTTCCACCGCTGGCTGATCAGTTCACTTAACTCGCCCACGCCTGTTTCCGCCATGATGCACGCCGGGCTGATTAATGGTGGTGGATTCCTGCTGACGCGCTTTGCCCTGCTCTATTTCAATACCCCAGGTCTGCTGGTGGTGATTTTTAGCGCAGGGTTGGCAACCGCGCTCATCGGCACGCTCTGGAAACTCATGCAGCATGACGTGAAGCGGATGCTTGCCTGTTCGACGATGGGGCAAATGGGCTTCATGCTCGTCCAGTGTGGGCTTGGGCTGTTCCCCGCGGCGGTGGCGCATTTATGCTGGCATGGTTTGTTCAAGGGCTATTTGTTCCTGGCTTCCGGCAGCACTGCGCAAGAAAAGCGGCTTGAGCTTGGCTATCCACCCAGCGCCGTTGCTTTTAGCCTCGCGTTAATCTGCGGGATGGCAGGCAGCTATAGCTTTGCGCTGGTTAGCCATAAAACTTGGGCAACAACCGATACAACCCTGGTGATGCTGGCGATTGCCTTGATCGCGGGCAGCCAGTTCGCGCTGCCGCTGTTACGCCGCCAGCCTTTTGCCATGCTGCCTTTCGCTTTGATTGCGACTGGCGTGATGGGCACGGTGTATGGCGCAAGCGTGGCTTTGATTGAGTCTGTGCTGGCCCCGCTGAACCTGATGCAGCCGCAGCCGTTAAATGCATTGCACCTCATCGGTCTTGCACTGTTGCTGGTGGCATGGCTCAGCATGCTTTTTGTGCGCAACCCGAATCGTATCGATCAACTGCCTGCATGGGTGCTACGGTTTTATGTGCGCGCCTTAAATGCCAGCCAGCCACACCCAGACACCATTACCGCACACCGTAACCATTATAAGTATGGATAAGCCAAACTATGAAAAACGCCTTGAACCTAACAGCAAAAACCACCAATGTGATGCCGCTGAAAGCAAGCGAATTGTGGCCTATTGATGACGCAATCAAGGATAGCTGGCAGCGGATCGCCCCCTTTTGGCCGCTGAAAAACCTGATTGCGGTCAACCCGCTGCAAGGATTGGAAGATTTGCCCATTGAGGACGCGCTCGTAGAAGGTGCGGCCTATTTCCAGCAGGCGAGCTTACCGAAACCGCTGGAAACCGTCAATCGTGAAACCATCAAATGGGTGAAGGCTTTTTGCGATGAAGGGCAGGCGACCATCCCGATGCCACTGCGTAACCGTGGGTTATACACAGCGTGGCGACAACTTGCCCGTTTCGATACAAGATTACACGGCAACGATGCGAAAAAGCAGGCATGGCTGGCAGCGCTGCCAGAAGCACCAGAAGCCATGCTTGCCGAAGGCTTGCTCAAACTCAACATCCCGCGCGCCGAACAGACCCATTTTTTTACGCTGCTGCTCACAACTTTACCAGGCTGGGCGGCGCATATCAAATATCGTACAGAATGGGCTGGAGGTGAAAGCGCTCATCCTCACCCTGTTACCCAAGCGGATTACCTAGCCATGCGCCTTGCCATCACCTATCTGCTCTGGCCACAAGCTGCCGACCTGCTTGACTGGCATCGCAAAGCCTATGCGACGGCAAAACAACAGCGCAACCCAATCGAGGCGATCACCCAGACCGAAAACGCTTATCGCCTGCCGCTGCTCAATCAACTGGCGGCGCAGACGATGCGCCAACCGCACACGCCCGCCGCGCAGTTGGTTTTCTGCATCGACGTGCGTTCAGAACCATTTCGCCGGGCATTGGAGGCGAAAGGTGATTATGAAACGCTCGGCTTTGCTGGCTTCTTCGGCATTCCCGTGCGCATCGAGGATAGCGTGACTGCGGAGTCCTATGCCTCCTGTCCGGTCTTTCTCAAGCCAAAACACACGATCAAGGAATCACCCGCGGGTTCACAGGAAGCCTACCAAAAAGATTATGCCGGATATGCGCGCTTGACGGCCTTCAAACGCTTTTACCAATCTATGAAATATACCTTCACCACCCCGTTTGCGCTGGTGGAAACGCTGGGATTAGCCAGCGGCGTGTGGATGGGGCTGAGGAGCTTTGCACCCACGCTCGCCATGCAGATAAAAACCGCTATTACGCAAACAATTCGCCCGCAGGTGGAGGTGACGCCCGCGCTGGAGAACATCACGCTCATGGAGCAGTGCGCATATGCGGAAGGGGCGCTTAGAATGATGGGGCTGACGCGCAATTTTGCGCCGCTCGTGATCCTCTGTGGGCATGGCAGCACGACCCAAAACAATGCCTATGCGACGGCGCTCGATTGTGGCGCGTGCGGCGGTCGTCACGGCGCCAGCAATGCGCGCCTTCTGGCCGCTATGCTGAATAGCGCGAAAGTACGGGATCAACTGATTGACAAAGGGCTCGTCCTTCCAGAATCTACGCGTTTCATTGCGGCGGAACATAACACCACCACAGATGAAGTGACACTTTATACCCATGAAATGACCGCACAGTTATCCCAACTAAAGGATGATCTGGAGGCCGCGCGCAAAGCCAATAGTCAGTGGCGCGCGCAAGAAATGGGCTTTCAAGGTAATGAAGCGGCAAGCGCCGCCCACACCGCCTTGCGGAGCGTGGATTGGGCGCAAGTGCGTCCCGAATGGGGGCTGGCGCGGAATGCGGCTTTCATCGTCGCCCCGCGTGCTCTGACAAGGGAAATTAGCCTCGAAGGCCGCGCTTTCCTGCATTCTTATGATTGGCAGCAAGACCCCGAAGGCGCAGCGCTGACAGTGATTCTCACCGCGCCGATGGTAGTGGCGCAGTGGATTAATACGCAATATTTATTCTCTACGCTTGATAATGTGGCTTATGGCGGCGGCAGTAAAATCACGAAGAATATCACCGGAAAAATCGGCATTATGCAGGGTAACGCTAGCGACCTGATGCATGGTTTACCGCTCCAATCGGTGTATTACACCGATACAGAGGCATATCACCAAGCCATGCGTCTGCTGACCGTGGTATATGCCCCCAGAGCGTTGATTGATGGCATCCTCCGTCAACAGGAAGTACTCAAAAAACTCTTTGGCAATGGCTGGGTGACGCTCGCTTGTCTCGAGCCGAGCGAAAAGCAGCCTTACTTCTTACAACGTGACTTCACATGGCAGAAAGCGGACTAAACATGGGCTCACCGTATAGTGGAAGCTGTATTATTCTGACCACCAAGCATGGAAAGTCAGTGGCGATTGCACCACCTTTCTGGGCAAAACTTTCAGTAGGTGTTCTGGAATATCTGGTCGATACCGACGTACTTGGCACCTTTTCTGGCGAAGTGGCGCGCGCGGGTTCTGCACTGGCCTGCGTGCAGCGTAAATGTGCATGGGGGGTTGAGCAACTCGGCGTAGAGTATGGACTGGCAAGCGAAGGCAGTTTCGGCCCGCACCCGTTCATCCCATTTCTGCCTTGCGATCATGAAATCTTATATTTCATCGACCGTAAGCGAAATTTTCACCTACACCTTTCGCACATAAGCGAGAAAACCAACTATCAAATGCAGGTACTCGCTTCAATGGCGGAACTACAGCAATTCGCTCAAGCCGCCCAGTTTCCATCCCATGCCTTGATCCTCCGGCCTAACCACCGGCAAAACAAGCATCTCTTGTTCAAAGGCATTCAGACTGCGGACGCGCTGGAAGCGGCGTTCAAGGAAGCGCAAAAACATTCCCCTAATGGTACGGTTTGGGTTGAAACTGATATGCGCGCCCACCTAAACCCATCTCGTATGTCTGTGATCGGTGAACTGGCTGAAAAAATGGCGCAACGCTTAGCCACCCCCTGTCCAAAATGTCAAACACCGGGTTGGGGAGAAGTACGGGTAGAAACAGGTCTTGCATGCCGTTGGTGCGGATCGGAAACCGAACTAGTTAAAGCCGAAATCTTCGGTTGCACAAAATGTGATTATGAAGTAAGGGTTGGACGCGCCGACGGCTTAAGGGAGGCCGATCCTGGAAATTGCCCTTATTGTAATCCCTGATATGTACTAACGCGCAGCACGCCGAAGCAACCCTTATGTCCGATAAAAAGGGTTGCTTCGGCGTACCTCTTGGTCTAACACTGCCGCCGCGCGGCTTAACGATGCGCGCCATGAATGCAAACCCAATGACCAACGCCAAGTAGCTCAGCCTAAAGCTGTTGCGCCTGGCCCCAGCCAAACCGGCATGTCATGGGCGGTATGCCGTGTCGCTTGCTAAGCCGACTTCAATTGCGCAACCGTTTGTCGGACCGCCGCTTGGTTTGTGGTCGGTGTGTAGTTAAACTTTGTCACAAATTTACTGGAATCGAAATAATATTCCCGATCATATTGATAGCGCATTTCGTACATTTCGTTGAGAATCGGGACAAAGAGGCCGAGTGCTTTCATCCCCCAGCCGGGCAGAACTTGTACGCCAAGCGCAACGTTCATTTCGTCGGCAAACAGTTTGACCCACTCTCTGCCGGTCAACGCGTGGCTATCCACCGGTAAGTTCCAAACCTGATTGAATGCTTCGGGCGTGTTGCCAGCAATGGCCGTTCCTTTTGCCAAATCCGGCGCATACCCCGTGGTGTGCGTGACATCGGCATTGCAGAACCATTGCGCTTTTTTCCCCTTTACCAAGTTGTCGTAGATCAAACTCATGAGTCCGCTTTTATCCTTGATCGGCCCGAAAAAGTCCGGCGCTCTAGCAATGATGGCGGTTAACTTGCCTTTTTCGCTGTTTTCTAAGATATACTTGTCAACATAAGCACGCACTTCGCCCTTTTTACTGCTTGGGCTGATAGGCGAACTTTCGGTGATCCGCTTTACGTTGTCGCCACCAATCGCATAGACATTGTCAAAGAAAACTAATTTGGCTTGGTGTTTGATGCAAGCCGCAACCACGTTGCGGATGAGCGGCGGCCACTTTTCTTGCCAGAGCTTTGTGTTGTACGCGTAACCCAACGTCAAGTAACAAATTTCACTGCCTTGCACGGCTTTGTCCACCTGTTCCTCTACCGATAAATCAGCCGGAAACAAGGTGTCTGTTTCGTTTACTTTCTTCGGGTTTCGGCTGACGAGCCGAATCTCATTGGTAAAATTTTTGAGCGCTTTCGCCAGCTCGACCCCAATTGCCCCACCTGCGCCTAGAATTGTTTGCATGACATTCTCCTGATGTTGTTGCCATTGCTTGTATATTTTGAGAACAGAGCCACTACAGGTATGATACCGCTACTGAATCGGACGCTCTATGATATAGAATCCATTATTTTTGTCCAATCGTCCGAATTTGTGCGGAGGGTACAATGGATGTTCTGGCTGATATACTCAATTCATTACGCCTCGTTAGCTCAGTTTACTGTCGTTCTGAGCTAGATTAGCCTCGCGCTCGCGCTGACAATGGCCCTCGTAATCGTCCCGACGGCAAACGCTCATACGCCGCTCGGACCAGGAAGCAACGAGCGCTTGGCAAGTGCCACGGTGATTCCTGATTCTACGAAGTCCTGGGCGGTCTACGCCGATCTGCATAATGGCGGCGAAGCCCAGTACTACAAGTTCGAAGCCACGAAAGGCGAGCAGATCCCCATCACGTTGTACACAAGTCCGTCCAAGCAGGACGCCGACTTCCTCCCTGGCTTCGTGCTCATGGGCTCGGGCATCGCCAACCAGGGATCCGTTCCGAGCTATGTCGAGACGCCGGCAGGCGCAGGCCACAGGGTGGTCAAAGGCACGCGCCCCGCGCACGCGACCTACGAGGCTTTTGCCCCGAGTTCCTTCGTGCAAGTCGCGGACATCTCATTCGAGGCTCCAGCCGATGGCCTATACTACATCGCCGTCCTGAATGATGAACGTGGAGGCCACTATGGTGTCGCAATCGGCGCGCGGGAGTCGTCCACGCTCTACGAGTGGATCGTCAACCCGCTTGCCTTCCCGTCTATCTACGCCTGGGAAGGGCAGCGTCTATCGCTGGTGTTCGCACCGGCCTTCTTGATTTTAGCGCTCGGCCTTGGCCTCCTGATCCGCCGTCACCGCCGAGGGCGGCGTCTGGACCTTGCGGGCTGGCTGGCCGCGAGCGCAGGCCTTCTGTTCATGGGCTCCGGCGCGACGGTCGCGGCCCAGATGGCCGTGTCTCTCCTGCGAGCGCCCGTGCCCTTGCAGATCGACGGCAATCACCTGGCGATCCTTGGCGAGTGTGGTGAGCACCTCACTCATCATTTCGATCAGCCCCAAGCCGCCGTGCAGGAGAATTAACGGTTCACCCTGGCCATGAATTTCGTAATAGAGCTTTAGCCCATTCACTTCGGCATAGTTGCCGGTGAAGTTGTGCTTCATAAAAGTTCCTTTCTCTCTTCGTTTATGCGCCGGCGGCCAAAATGCGCTCGGGCGTGAAGAGATGCAGATTTCGTTCGCTTTCCGCCAATTCAACCACCGATGGTGCAAAGCCGCTGCGACTAAAAAGTGCATAGTGGACATCCCAACCGCTCTCTCCATCCAACCAGCGTTGGCCACGATTCACCAGTTGGTCAAGCTGTTGCCCGCTTATGGGTACATTCAGCCACTTGGCTTCACCTAAAATTACTCGCCGCTCGTTGCGGTTAACCCCAACCACATCAATTTGGGTAGTCGCGTTCCACCAACTGCCCACCTCACTGACAAAAAAAGGAAAATCACGCCCTCCCGCCACAAAGAGATGCGTACGCGCCAGTTCCTCCCAAATGGGGGCAATAAAGTGACCCCATTGATAGCGCAATTCATCCATTGTGGCGACAACGCCGTGGCCAATTTCCAATACTTCCCGGCGCGGCAAAACCCAGCGATGCCAGAAGCGATAGAAGGGATCCGCCAAGTGATAGAGTCCCCAACTACGTTTAGCCGCGCGCCGATCCAAGGGCTCACGTCGCTCCACCAAACCCAGTTCAATCAAGGTTGTCAGGTAGTAATCGACGAGTCTGGTATCCGGTAGGGCTGCCTGATTGGCAATCTCGGTGCGGCGATGGGCGCCTCCCGCAATGGCACCCAAAATACGCATGAGAACGGCGGGATCGACTGTGCGCGCTTCCTCATGCAATTGCACCAACGGTTCAGCAAAGAGGGAACCAGCCGGTGAAAGAATTTCACGCTCAATATTTTGCCAGAGCGAAACGTTCGCGTTCAGGTTGATTAGGTTGAAGGGCATTCCGCCAAAAACAGCGTATGTTTCGACCAATTCAATCGGTGTACGTGTCGGGAAAAAGGCCGGCAGATCATAAAGCCGCAGCGGTTTCAGGTGAAAAGGCCAGGTGTGGCGTTTATAGAGCGGCGCGTCAGCATCCATTGTCTCGCGCTGCATCACCCCCATTACAGAGCCGGTCAACGCCAGATAAAGTTTGGTATATTGCAGCGCACGATCCCAAAATTCTTGCAGGATGGTGGCAATGCCGGGCGAATTTTCAACAAGATAAGGAAATTCGTCAATCACCACAATCACTTGCTCCTGTGCAGCCCACTCACCTAACGCTTGAAACGCCTCGGCCCAACTGGTAAAGTGCGGCATTGCGCTCTCCGGCTTGCCTTGCGCCAGCGTCAATTCACGCCCAAAACGCGCTATTGCCAACGTTTCTGCTTCGCGCCGTGCCCAAAAGAAAAAGCGCAACTTGTTTTGCGACCAATGGTAAAGCAATGCCGATTTACCCACCCGGCGTCGCCCATAAAGAATCGCAATTTCCGCTTGCTGGCGCGCAAAACGCTGATCCAAAAACAGTAACTCACGTCGCCTGTTGACAAATTCCATGACAAACCTCTTTGCAAGAATTACAATTCCAAATTGTAATTTTAAAAATTATAATTTGGAATTGTAATTCTTGCAAAGAAACAACGAGCTATACGCTAGTGGGTAGGCAGTTCATCGGCGAAGGCTAAGCCTTTGGCAGCCAGCGTTTCACGTAAAATCCTGATGGCTTTGGGGCCAACGCCATGCAGTTTCAATAGCTCGGCGGCGCGGACTTGGGTCAACTGCGCAAGTTGGGTATAGCCTGCAAGCGCTAAGGCGCGCGTGGCCGGCGCACCGATTTTAGGTAGGTCACTGGGCTGGTTTTGTGGTTGGGTCATCGTTACTGTTCCTTATTAGGGTCTTCAGTTGCTCACCTGACCCAAGCGGGCTAGCAATTTTTCCAGATGTTCTTGATGGTGATCATAGGAACCCAGGAGCACATCAGCCAACGAGTAGCCGTTGAGCCACGCATACCGACTCGCATCGAGCAGCGCCGGTTCGGCAAGCGCTTCGCCTAGTTCCAAAAAGTGGAAAAAAGCGGTTCGCCACTGCCCATACACATCTGCCCAAGCACGATCGCGGAAGGTTTCGTAGATCAGTGCATTTACTTGGTTGGTGGTCACTTCATGGGCGTCCGTGGCATCCGGCCTGGTGACGGTAACATCCGGCCACCAGGCTGGCATCTTCGGCTCAGCGCCATTTAGCCCAGCTTCCAGGCGCGCAATCGAACGCTGCTGCCAGGCCCACAGATGGGCAATTTCATCTTTAATGGACAGTTCGCCGGCTTGCGGTACTGCGGTGATCTGCGTCTCAGGCCGGCCGGCCAACACCTTTTCCCAGTGATCGAACTCTTCGCGTAACGCGGCCAGGATGTGGGTTTTCATGTACATATTGGTCCTCCAATCAACTCAACAAATTTGACATGCATTCCAAAATGGTAGAACATTTGTCTGACCTATTCTTCCATCTTCAGCATTGTTTGTCAATTCGTGTGTTGAAAATAAGGTAAATTTATCCGATGGGGTTATTAAA
>Ga0209490_10001866_pt1 | contig 20167 bp, 17 predicted proteins | sample MAT06_FD_187209 | JGI IMG/M metagenome (GOLD analysis project Ga0209490, IMG submission 187209) | Freshwater microbial communities from Lake Fryxell liftoff mats and glacier meltwater in Antarctica - MAT-06 (SPAdes) (version 2) | ecosystem: Environmental > Aquatic > Freshwater > Ice > Liftoff... | reverse complement strand
GTGGGGAGCGATTTTTATCTGTGTTGCTGAGTTGTAATCAAATATACAAAACACAGTTTCTATCAGTAATCTTACTAGATCGCTGACAGTATTGGGCAGGTATTAGTCAGGCAAAATCAGTTTTTAACGTCCCCTTAAAAATTAACTTCTTAAAAATTAACCTAGCGATAATCTTGGCTTTGGATATTTCGCATTCGGGCTTCTGGGCGTTTAAATCTATCCAATTGGGCTTCAAAAAATGCTCGATTTGCTGCTAGATGTTTGGGATTTGGATCATCTAGAGGATAGAGTAGAGCCGTTCGTAATGCCTGAATTACCGCCGAAGTCACACAATACATCGATCTTTGGAAACTAACCCCCAACTGGATCAGCATATCGTCTTGACCACGACAGTGTTTGGCGTAATATTCTACCAAATAGGGAGGAAGAAAATGCAGCATGTCTTGCATGAGCAGAGTTGGCGGAATCCCTGCTGTACCGACAGGAAAGACATCAGCATAGAGAATCCCAAAATAGAAATCTTTTTGATCTTCAGGAACTTGTTGAGTCTGAGCGTTATATGACTTTGTACCTCTAAACGGCGAAGTTCGATAAAACACTGCCTCGACATAGGGTAAAGCTGCTTCATATAGCCACATAAAGCCCTTTGATTTAGGGATGATCTCAAAAACTTCGCCGCGAATATTAACCTGATGGTAGATCGGACGACCTGAAATCGCAAAAATGCCATTTACCAAAAAATCCATCGCTTCGGGCACGCTGGAGATTTTACCCTCATCATAGAGGTCACTCATCTCAAAAAATACAGGAGCCATGATTTCCCAAAATAGCCCCAGATTTGAGTAATAAGACATCTGACGAACTTGCTCTAAGAACATGTCAGGAAAAAGTTGATAGAGTCCCATCATCACAGGATTGAATTTGAAGTATGCCCGAATTGCTTTGTCGGCATTTGCTTTATATTCATCGCTATCTAGATATGGATCGAACTGTCCACCCATGCCACGATGCCATAGCATTGCCCGCATACATTCTTCGGCAAATTCCATGTTGATTCGATCGTGCCAAAGATGATGGAAGATTTTAGGCATTTTGAGCGTTTCGCCTTTTTCCATGAATGCTAGGAGTTCTGGATGAGCAGAGCCGATCCCACGCCAGATTCTCAAATCTGCTCGATCGCCTGCATAGTGATTTTGCAGTTCTAAATATTCTTTGGGGATAAAGTATTTGAAGAAAGGCAGAGGATCGAGAAATACCTGTTCGGCAATGTAGAGCAGATTGCGCCAATAGAAGTCCATTGGTACAGCATATGCCTTGTATAAACCAATAATCTGCATCAGATTTTCGGGAGTATCGGGGAGCATCGCTCCACCTGCTTCTAAACGGTGAATTACTTCTGCAAATTCATGCTGAGAAGGAGGTAATACTGGCTTTGTCGTTTCAAGAGTTGCAGTTGTCATAGTTATATAAATCTGTATTAGGTTTTATCGGTAAGCGAAAAATTAATTCCGAGCTACTAAACTTGGACTTTGGAGCACAATTTGTCGATCGACTGATTCCACTAAACTCGCAACTAAAGAATTAGTCGTGGGTTCACTCCATTTCAACAGCCAAGAGGGTTGAATCCCTAAGAAGAAAATCAGAGCCACCAAAATCAGCGCGGGGGTGTGTTCTGCCCAAGTGACTTTGGGATAATAGGCTGTGGCATTATCTAACTTGCCAAAGCAGGTGCGATTCAGCAAAATCACAAAGTAAACCGCAGTCAGACCACTGGCAATAATACAGAGCAGCGTCAGAATTGGGAAGACCGTAAAGCTACCTTGGAAGACCAAAAATTCGGCAATAAAGCCAACTAGTCCAGGAATGCCTGCACTTGCCATACCACCAATAATCAATAGGGTGCTGGTCAGAGGTAGCCCCCGAATCGGATTGAGCAATCCATTTAGCGAATCTAGATCCCTTGTTCCGACCTTGGTTTCAATCACACCGACCAAATAGAATAGAAGTGCCAAAATCAAGCCATGACTTACCATCTGCCCAACTGCTCCGATTAAGCTCAACTTTGTCCCTGCGGCACAGGCGACAAGAACATAGCCCATGTGCCCGATCGAACTGTAGGCAACCATGCGCTTAATATCTTTTTGGGCGATCGCGGTTAAAGCGCCATAGAGCACGCTGACAGTGCCGATAATTCCTAGCGCAGGCGAAAGCTCTGCCCAGGCATCAGGCATTAGTTGCAAGCCAAACCGCACGAAGCCGTAGGTTCCTAATTTAGATAAGACTCCTCCCAACAAAATCGCCACACTAGGTGAAGATTCTACATATACATCTGGCAGCCAAGTGTGAAGTGGCACTAGAGGAGTTTTAATCCCAAATCCCACTAATATAATTGTCAGAATAATAACTTGAGTTGGGAGCGGAATCGAGCCGATCGATTGCAGGTTGATGGTGTAATCAAAACTAGATGAGCCACTTAACCATGCCAAGCTAAAGAATCCCAACAGGATCAGAAATCCCGAAATTGCCGTATAAATCAGAAACTTCATGGCAGCATAGGTACGTTTTTCGCCGCCCCAAATTGCAATCAGCAGATAGAGAGGAATCAACTCCAATTCATAAAACAGGATAAAGAGTAAAAGATTTTGCGCCACAAATGCCCCAGCCACAACGCTGGAAACGACCAGAATCAGAGCATAGTAAAGACGAGATCGATCTATCTCTGACTTACTGCCATAGATCACAATCCAGCTTAAGAAGCTATTCAGGGCTAATAGCGGCAGGGAAATCCCATCTATGCCCAAGCGATAACTTAAGCCAATTTGTTGCAGCCAAGGTAGATATTCTTCCATTTGCACGCCTGAAATCGTGGGATCGAACTTGAAGAATAGAAATAGAGCGATCAGAAAAGTTACTGAAGAGATCGATAGGGCAAAGTTACGAGCAGCACTAAGCTTGGGATAAACCCCAATCACAATCGCGCCAAACAGAGGAAGCCAAATGAGTAGACTAAGCATGGTTAATTATTTGGTTAGAAGAGGCTGTTAAAACTAATTAAAATAATTGTGGCAATGCCAATCACGACCGTTAATACATAGGCTTGGGTTTGACCAACAGTGGTGTATCTAAGGGCTTCTCCACTCATAACCGTGAGCAGACCAAACAGATTCCCTAAAGCATCAAAGATGTATCGATCGATCCAAAAGGCGATTTGAGAAATTACGGCAACCACAAATATGACCGTTTGGCGATAGATTTTAGGCGTATAGAAATCGTTTGCCAGTAAATCTTGTAGACCTTTGAGCGGAAACTGGACGGGTTTAGAAATCGACTTGCCGAGATAAATTATCGCACTAATACTAGAGCCAAAAATCGTTGACCAAATTAGGAGCAAAGCTGTGTCTTTGTTGAGATTTGCCCAGATTGGCAATAAATCGAAAGACTGTAAAACCAGAGGCAAATGTAAAACAAATCCCATTAGAGTCACTGTCGGCAAAACGATCGACCACTGAACTTCGGGCGATCGCTGGGCCATTGGCTTGGGTGCGCCACCAAAGATCAGACAGAAAACTCTCGTCAAGCTGAAAGCTGTGATGCCATTCACAATCAGCACAAATACTACCAGCCAAGGATAATTTGACCATAGACCATTACAGAACTTTAACAATGCCCAAAATCCACCTAGGGGTGGTAAAGCCACCAATCCTGCTGCCCCAGTCAGAAATGCTAAGCCTCCAATCGGACGACGCGACCATAAACCCCCTAGCTGCGTCAGATCTTGAGTAATGCTGTTCCAAATCACTGTACCGATCGACATGAATAGTAGCGCGATCGCCACGGCATAAACCAAAACCAAAAGCAAAGCTGAAGCTGATTGACCTGTCCCCACGGCGATAAACACCAGACCCATGTAGCTACTAACCGAGTAAGAAAGAGCGCGTTTCGCATCAATTTGAGCCATCGCAATCAGCGCCCCGCCCAAAGCTGTAATCGCTCCTATAACTATCATTACTGACATCGCTGTAGGGGAAAGGGCTAGAACTGGCTCTAGCTTGATCAATATCCATGCTCCTGCGGGAACAATGACTGAAGCTCTTAAAATTGTGCTGGGAATTGGAGCTTCCATCGCTTCATCGAGCCAAAGATGCAGTGGGAATTGCGCGCATTTACCCATCGGTCCCGCAATCAAAGCCAAACTCACGAGCGTAATTACCTGCGGATCGACATTGGTATTCTTCGCCCAAATTGCCAACGCGGGGAAGTCCCATGTGCCTGCGAGCGGAAGCAGTGCCACGACTCCCATCAGTAACACCAAATCTCCGATCCGCTTAGTTAAAAAAGCGTCCCTTGCACCAGTCACCACTAAAGGCTGGTTAAACCACAAGCCGACAAGTAAATAGGTTCCTAAAGTTAGAATTTCTAAAATAATGTAGGAGAAAAACAGGGAATCGCATAGTACGAGCGCGCACAATCCCGCTTCAAACAGGGCTAGCAACGCGAAGAATCTTGCCCAGCCCCAATCCATCTCCATATAGCCGATTGCATAGATCTGGGCTAAAAAATTTAATCCTGTAATCAAAACCGTTGCGCCAATTGTTAATGAGGAAATTTCAATTGGACAAGTGAGGTTCAGATCGGCAACTTGCAGCCACTGAAATGACAAGTGGATCGGAGGCTGATTCCAACTTGTTTGCAGCGCGATCGACCCATGCAAAAATGCCATAAAAGTCGTGATCGCATTCACATATCCCGAAGGACGCGGCCCAGTCAGTTTAGTGATTGCAGGAAACCAAATTACTGAAGCGATCGCTCCAATTAAGGGATAGCATGGAATTAACCAAGCACTCTCAAAGAGAATTTGGCTCATAGTTTTAATTAATATCATTTATGCCTTCAAACGTATGATATCGAGAAAAGGTATAGACAATAATCAATTTTCTCGATGAAAATCATAGATTTTTTGCTATGAGCTAACTAAAGACAACCCACCCCTACAGCAGTCGATCGACGAGCTAAGGCAAATGGCAGAAATCAAGTTGTAACTGCTCCCTCCGCTCACGACAAAGCATAGATGTAACTCTATGTAAAATATAGGGAATATCGACTTTTCTCTATGCGAATTTGATCCTATGATGACTTTAATGCCAAAAGAAAACTGGCATCCGTTTCTCAAATAACAAAAAGGGAATAAATATCCTTTTTTGCTATTAAATACGTTCTTTCAAATTAATTCACTAAAAATTTATCCTTCATATTTCTTAGCATTATGCATGAGTGATTGGAGTGATATTAGAGGAGACACTATGACAAATTTTCTGAATCAAATTTCTCGACGTAAGTTCTTGGCGGCGGCTGGAGCGACAGCAGCTAGCTCTGTGATCTTAAATGGATGCTTAGGTACTCCACCTGAGACTGGCACAGCTCCATCTACACCAACCGCAGCAACCCCTGCCGCATCTGTCACCGATCTAGAGACAACTACAGCAAAGTTAGGATACATTCCGATCGTCGAAGCCGCTCCCATGATTATAGCCAAAGAGAAAGGTTTCTTTGCTAAATATGGCATGACTGACATCGTTATATCTAAGCAAGCAAACTGGGGTGCAGCGAGAGACAATGTCGAAATTGGTACCGCAGGTGGTGGTATTGACGGTGGTCAGTGGCAAATGCCTATGCCCTATCTTATTTCTATGGGTAAAATCACCAAGGGTAATAAAAAAATCCCCATGTATGTGCTGGCACAGTTGAATACCCACGGCAATGGCATTGCAATCGCAGGCAAGCACAAGGGTAAGAAAGTGGGCTTAAACTTAGCTGATTCTGGCGGCTACATCCAAAAGCTCAAGGCAGATGGTAAAAAGTTTATAGCTGCCTACACCTTCCCTCAGGCAAATCAGGACTTTTGGATTCGCTATTGGTTAGCTGCTGGTGGTGTCAATCCCGATACCGATATAGAACTGCTAACTGTTCCTTCGGCTCAAACTGTGGCAAATATGAAGACAGGAACCATGGATGCCTTTAGTACGGGCGATCCTTGGCCCTATCGGATTGTGACAGACAAAACTGGCTTCATGTCAGCCTTGACCGCCGAAGTTTGGAAGAATCACCCCGAAGAGTACCTGGCAATGCGGTCTGACTGGGTGGACAAGCATCCCAAGGCAACCAAAGCCATTCTTAAAGGGATTATGGAAGCACAACAATGGTGCGATAACTTTGATAACCGTAAAGAGATGTCAGAGATTTTGGCAAAACGTGAATACTTCAATGTCCCAGTCAATGTTTTAGAGCCACCGTTCATGGGCAAATACGACATGGGTGATGGGCGTATTATCGATGATAAGTCTATGGCTGCGCTTTATTGGAAAGATGAGAAAGGCAGTGTTTCCTATCCCTACAAGAGTCACGATCTTTGGTTCTTGACTGAAAGTGTGCGTTGGGGATTTTTACCTCCTGAAACCCTTGATACGGCTAAGGAAATGATTGACAAGGTAAATCGTGAAGATATTTGGAAAGAAGCTGCAACAGAAGCGGGAATTGCGGCTGCAGATATTCCCACCAGCACCTCCCGTGGAGTTGAGAAATTCTTCGATGGCATTGAGTTCAATCCAGAAGATCCGAAAGCCTACCTCAAGAGCCTGAAAATCAAAAAAGTCAGTATCTAACCTTCTCATTTTTATTTATTGCACCATCTCCTAGTGTGGAGATGGTGCAATAAAAGTTACTATATTTTAATTATTTAACGAGTTTTAACAACAGAGGATTCAATGACGGCAATACAGCGACGACCAAAAACTAATTCTTTCTCAGATGTCGTAACAGCACAAATTCAAAAGTTGTTACCAAATATTGTTCCCCCTTTGGTAGCGATCGCTATTTTCTTAGTAATTTGGCAGCTATTTTCCATGACTCCGGGGGCAGTATTGCCAGGACCAATTAAAGTGGTAGAAGAGACTAAAACGCTAATTCTCTATCCTTTTTATGACAATGGTGGCTTGGATAAGGGCTTGTTTTGGCAGGTGATGGCGAGTCTACAACGGGTTGCTACGGGCTATTTCTTTGCCGCGATCGTGGGTATTAGTTTAGGGGTTTTAGTGGGCACTAGTAAAGTAATGTCGAGGGCACTGGATCCGATCTTTCAATTCCTCCGCACTGTCCCACCTTTAGCTTGGGTTCCGATCTCTCTTGCAGCTTTACAAAAGAATGAGCCTGCTGCTTTGTTTGTAATCTTTATTACGGCAATTTGGCCGATTTTAATCAATACTGCTGTGGGAGTGCAGCAAATTCCTCAAGACTATCGCAACGTCGCGCGAGTTTTAAAGCTTTCTCGTTCCAAATTTTTCTTCATGATTTTGATTCCTTCAGCCCTCCCTTATATCTTTACTGGGTTGAGAATTGCGATCGGTTTAGCTTGGTTGGCAATTATTGCTGCCGAAATTGTGATGTCGGGGATTGTCGGGATTGGTTTCTTCATTTGGGATGCATACACGAACGGGAATGTCAGCGAAGTTATTTTAGCTCTATTTTATATCGGTGCAGTTGGCATGATTCTCGACAAACTGATGGCTAAGCTGCAAACAATGATTGCTAAGGAACAATAAAGAACCCCACCCAGCCTCCCCTTACAAGTGGAGGAGCAAGAATTATCCTACACTCTATAAACCTATGCCTGAATTTGTTACTGTCGATCGAATTGATAAAGTTTTTCCGCTCTCGAATGGTGGCACTTACGTCGCGCTCAAAGATATCAGCCTCGAAGTTAAGAAAGGTGAATTTATCTCGTTGATCGGTCACTCTGGTTGTGGCAAGTCAACCCTCCTAAATATGGTGGCGGGTCTGGATCTGCCGACCGAAGGCATCGTTATGCTAGAAAATGAGCGGATCTCTGAACCTGGTCCCGATCGAATGGTGGTGTTTCAAAACTATTCCCTGCTCCCTTGGCTCACGGTACGTCAAAATATCGCCCTCGCCGTAGAACAGGTTTTGGGCTATCTTCCCAAAGCTGAGCAAGATAGCATCATCGAGCACAACATCAACATGGTAGGTTTGAGCCATGCTGCCGATAAAACACCAAGTCAACTATCTGGAGGGATGAAACAACGGGTAGCGATCGCTCGCGCCTTATCAATTCGCCCCAAATTATTGCTCTTAGATGAACCTTTTGGTGCGCTGGATGCCTTAACTAGAGGCAATCTTCAAGAGAAATTAATGGAGATTTGCGAAGAAAGCCATGTCACCGCAATTATGGTGACCCATGATGTCGATGAAGCTTTGTTATTAAGCGATCGAGTTGTGATGTTAACCAACGGGCCCGAATCTCGCATCGGTCAGATCATGGAAGTGAATATTCCACGCCCCCGCCATCGCTTGGAAGTCGTGAATCATCCCAGTTACTACAGTATGCGTAGCGAGATCATCTACTTTCTCAACCAGCAAAAGAAGGACAAGAAATTCAAGTCTAGAAGCAAAACTATTACCAGTCGTTATGGCTTAGAAAAAGTCAACCTCGAAATTGGTTTCGTGCCACTGACTGCCTGTGCCCCCTTAGCGATCGCCAAAGAAAAAGGATTTTTTACCAAGCATGGGCTGGACGAGGTCGAACTCGTGCGCGAACCCAGTTGGCGAGGCATCACAGATGGTCTGGCAAATGGATATCTTGATGCCGCCCAAGTTCCAGCAGGTATGCCTCTATGGCTGACTCTCGGTGGCAAAGAGGGTAAGTCAATCCCGATGACAACTTCGCTCACAATAACGCGGAATGGGAACGGAATCACACTTGGGAAGCAGTTTTACGATCAAGGTGTATTCACGCTCAATGACTTTAAGCAATCTCTACTTAAATCGACCGATCGAATCCATACTCTAGGCATGGTGCATCCATCTTCTTTACATAACTTGCTATTACGTTACTGGCTAGCAGCAGGCGGTATTCACCCCGATCATGATGTCAATCTCACGACGATTCCACCCGCGCAAATGGTGGCTAACCTCAAAGCAGGAAACATCGATGGCTACTGTGTCGGCGAACCTTGGAATATCCGTGCCGCTACAGAAGGGATTGGCTATACGATCGCCACGGATTTAGAAATCTGGTTGGGACATCCTGGTAAAGTTTTGGGCGTGAGAGAGGAATGGGCTTTAGCTTATCCCAACACGCATCTGGCTCTGATTAAGGCTCTGCTAGAAGCTTGTCAATACTGTGCGGATGACAACAATGCTGAAGAAATTCGTCAAATTCTCTGTCGCCCCGAATATGTCGATACCGATCCTGAATATATCAATATCGGTAATCCTGAACTCTATACCTGTTCGATCGATCAGCCACTCAGACAGTATGCTCACCATCAGTTTTACGGGGTCGGACTGAATCGCCCTAGCCGCACTGAGCAACTCTGGATCATGACGCAAATGGCGCGGTGGGCAACAGTGCCATTCCCACGTAATTGGGTCGAGATTTTAGAGAGAATCTGTAATGTCTCAGCTTTTAGTACGGCAGCGAGGGAATTAGGAATGCTGGAGGTTGGCTATAAACGTCCACCAATTCAGATGTTTGATGGAAATATTTTTAATACTGACGATCCGATCGGTTACCTCAATAGTCTGGAAATCAAAAGTGACATCCATATTGCCGATGTGATCGTGGACACTCCTAGGATCAAAGTTGCCTAAGAACATCTCACCTCATCCTCTGTAGGGTGAGGTCTTCAAAACTATCCTTTTAACAAAAGTTTTTAAGCATTATGCAAGCAATTCAACCAAATCAGACCAAAAGTAATTCACTGTCTGACAAGCCCGTGGAAAATCGTGAGCCGTTTTTGACGATCGAAGGGGTATCAAAAGTCTATCCCACTGCTCAAGGTGATGGTTATACAGTTCTAAAAGATGTTAATCTCACAGTTTATGAAGGCGAGTTTATCTGCTTGATCGGTCATTCTGGCTGCGGCAAATCCACCTTATTAAATATGGTGTCAGGCTTTAATAAGCCAACTGACGGCGAGGTGCGGCTGCAATCGAAGCGGATCTCTGAACCTGGTCCCGATCGAATGATGGTGTTCCAAAATTACGCGCTTCTACCTTGGTTGACTTCGTTTGAGAATATCTATCTGGGTGTGGATTCTGTGTTTCCCAATAAGTCAAAAGCTGAAAAGACCAAGATTGTCCACGATCACTTAGCACTGGTTGGTCTAACCGAAGCTGCGGATAAAAAACCGACTCAACTATCTGGTGGGATGAAACAACGGGTGGCGATCGCCCGCGCCTTGGCAATCCGTCCGCAAGTACTGATTCTTGATGAACCGTTTGGAGCATTGGATGCGATCACCAAAGAAGAGTTGCAAGAAGAATTGCTCAAAATTTGGAACGATTACCGTTGTACCGTGCTGATGATCACCCACGATATTGATGAGGCTTTATTCCTTGCCGATCGCCTAGTGATGATGACCAACGGCCCAGCAGCAAATATTGGGGAAATCATGGATATCCATTTTCCGCGTCCCCGCAACCGTACCCGCATTATGGAAGATCCTGAGTATTACGAACTACGTAACTATGCTCTAGACTATCTCTATCGTCGTTTTGCTCACGATGATACGGAATAGAGTTGGTATTTAATCATGCGGATCTTGAAAAGGTTGATGAATAGGGCGATCGATCTGACTAGTGATGAAAATTTTCTGATATCGATCGCCAAGATTGAGAATCTGGTCTCTAAGTTACTAGCGATTGGCATGGTTTTGGTGACTTTAGTTGCGGTATTCGACCTCGGCATATATCTATTCCAAAGGCTCTTTACTCCTGCCAATGAATTTTTTGTCGGTGTTCTGATCGACATCTTTGGATTATTTCTGAATATTCTGATCGCGCTTGAAATCTTAGAAAATATCACGGCTTACCTCCGCAATCATGTGATCCAGCTTGAATTGGTGATCGTCACTTCTCTGACTGCTGTGGCGCGAAAAATTATTATCTTTGATGGTAGTAAAAGTACTGGGACAGATTTAACAGGATTGGCTCTTGCGATTTTCGCCCTATCTGTGAGCTACTGGATTGTGCGTAGTGTTAATAGTAAACAAAAAGAACACTGAATCTTAGATTGTCACCTTATGAAAACAACATGAATTTTTTCAGTCAGGTATTACAGGTCTATCCGAAGGGCAAACACAGCATATCCTCCAATGGAATTCAAACTTATGAAGAAAAAGGGTATTATAAACCATCGTTCTTAACCAAAACTCACACTAAAAACTGAGTTAATAATTAAATCCAATAGATTATGCTGAATAGCATTGAAATTAAAAACTTTGGACCGATCCATCAACTTAACTGGCAAGGGCTAGCAAAAATCAATCTTGTTATAGGTGCTAACAGTACAGGCAAGACGTTTTTACTTAAAGCCCTGTATAGCTCCATGCGTACAATTGAAGAATATAAACGCGGCAATGACCAACGCAGTACATCAGATATACTTGCAGATAAGCTGTATTGGACATTTCAACCAGACAAAATTGGTGATTTGGTCACTAAGGGTGCAGAAAGTCCACTATCTTTAAACCTTCAATTTGATGACAAAGCTTTTAATTATTCTTTTGGGAAAGATACTACTAAGTCGATTCCTTCTTTAGAAAATAATATCCCATCTCCACGTAAAAGTAATTCGATATTTCTGCCCGCCAAAGAAGTGCTTTCTTTACACAATATTATTTTAAAATCTCGTGAGCAAGATAAAGTATTTGGATTTGATGATACTTATTTAGATTTAGCTAGAGCTTTACGTCAACAAACTCAAAAAGGCAAAAATTACGCTCAGTTTTCAAAATCACGTAAAAGTTTAGAGGATATTTTAGGTGGAAAGGTCGAGTACGATGAAACTGCTGGAAATTGGCAATTCAAGAAAGGTAAACAGAAGTTTCCAATCGGAGTAACGGCTGAAGGTATTAAAAAAATAGCTATTCTTGATACTTTGCTTGGTAATCGTTATCTAGATCAAGATTCTATTGTTTTTATTGATGAGCCAGAATCTGCGCTGCATCCAAAGGCAATCTCACAACTACTCGACATAATTGAGATCTTGGCTGAGAGTGGAATTCAGTTTTTTCTAGCCAGTCATTCTTATTTTGTGATCAAAAAATTGTATCTAATTGCTCAACAAAAATCAATGTCAATTCCGATTATTTCTGCTGAAACTTGGTATTCTGAAGATTTGCAAAATGGCATGATCGATAATCCAATCATTGATGAATCTATTCGCCTGTACAGAGAGGAAGTAGATCTAGCATGATGACTACAGATCCCATTGTTGAGTCTGGATTAACGTTTGGTCCGTTCCCAGAAGGATGCTGTTTCTACATTGAAAAGAGCAAGGCTTACAAACAGATTGAGAAAGGAGTGAAAATGGTGGAGTTTCTTCTCTTACGGCAAAATACTGGAAAAGCTCCTGCGATTTGGGTGGTCGAAGCAAAATCTAGTGCGCCTAACGCCAAAAGTGAAGATTCTTTTGATAAATATATGAAGGAAATTCGTGCGAGTTTAACTAGTGATAGATCTGATGAATATGTGAGAGAAGTTTGCGAAAGACTCATGGGTAATGACTTCGAGCGGTGTGTAAGAGAGATTCGCGAAAAATTAACTGGCAATCCCTTTGATACTTACATAGGTGACATTTGCGATAAATTTATTAATGCTTTGACCTTAGCCGTAAATATTTGTTTAAAAAGACATCCTAACGGAGATCGAGAGTTATCAGATGATTTCAAGCAACTTGATCTTGCTTCTGTAAATTTTGTACTCGTATTGGTTATAGGGAAGGACTTTAAAAAAGAAGGGCTACCACCTCTTCAAGATGCACTTTTAAAAGTACTTCGTCCAACAGTAAAAACATGGGCACTGTCGCCTCCAGCAGTTTTAGTTCTCAACGAAGATATGGCTAGAGAAAAAGGACTGATCGCTTTAGCCAATACAACATGAACGTAACACTGATATTTAGCGAAATCACAGAAAATGAGCGATTAGGAGCTGGAAATAAATGAAAAGCCAATTGAAGCGGTCGGATTACACCTAGAAGGAGAAAATCCAGAAGACTTGGGTGTAGTGCCTAACCCATCAATTTTTATCACATTTGAACTCCAGCTTGAATATGTTAAAGCTTAGATGATTTGAGATCCCTGAACAAAAAATTCATGATGAGATTGAACGCTATTGTTGAACGGCGGCAAATAGAACTTGTTCTGACAAAATCTCAAAATCTGCACCAATCCAGATTAACGAAGCTTGTTCGACTAATCCCGATCGAACAGTCACGATCGAAAAGTTCCGCCATGCTCCATGTGGACTTTGAATAATCCGTGGGACACAGGCAGCATTTAAGTAAACTGTTCCTTCAGGACTGACATGGATTGGTTTACGTGGTGTGTTTGTCTGACGCAGCTTGTGGTGCATATGCCCAAAAGCTACGAGGGAGATAGTTTTACCGAGTAGCCGAGTCTGCTCGATCGACTCAGCTAAGTCAGGATCGCCATAGTCGCCGCCAATCTGATCCCAGTCTTTACCGCAGGGATCTTCAGCCCGATCTCCCAAACCAAATGGCCCATTGTGACCGAGAAAAATCAGCGTATTGTGAGCAGTTTGGGCGACAGATTTAACAATTCGTTCGGCTGATTCGGCAAAACTATCAATCCCGTATCGATCGTGATAAAAAGCCGCGTTTCTCCATTCTGAGCCGCCCCAACTAAACGGTCGTGCGCCCACTACAGTCAAATCTAATTCGGGAAAATCCAAATAGCTATAGCCAACATGAGCCTCCCCCAAAGCATCGAGCTGCTGTTGTACCCGATCTTCTAGGGCATGGTCATAGGGACTCATCTTTTTACCCCAATCTGATGCCGAGTACCAAGCATCATGATTACCCATGATCGCCGCTTTGGGAATATCAGTTGCCGCGATCGACCGCACCACATCCACTGATTCGTTACCAAAATCTCCCACCAACAGCAGCAAATCCACACCTAAATGCTTGAGAGCAGCTCGATCGCCAGCATCCCACTGGTCATGCACATCGCCTACCACCGCAATCTTGACCAATTGTTTGCTCATACCATTTTGCTTTTGGTGCAGGACGCTTCGAGATTTCTTCTGGTTAGATCCGTGTCGATCTGAGTCTATGCAAATAGCCCTCGTTAATTATACGCATCTAAATTGTGTTTAAAGTGCATTGGAGCAGCTAAGCTAGAGTTTGCTGTTAGTTAAAAATTTGATGACGGTTGATTTAGAAAGTTTAAAAACGCAATTGAGATCGCTAGCTGAGCGTGCCACGCAGTCAGTCGCTAGCGTCCAAAGTTCCGAGCAGTTAGAGCAAGTACGGTTAGAGTATTTGGGTAAAAAAGGACTGTTATCGCAAATTTTAGGCATGATGGGCAAGTTGTCGGCAGAAGAACGCCCTCAAATCGGTTCGATCGCTAATGAAGTCAAGCAAATTCTCCAAACTCAGCTCGAAGACCGTAAACTCTCATTACAACAAGCGTCGATCGCCTTGCGTTTAGAGTCAGAGACTTTGGATGTGACGATGCCTGGAATCATTCGTACACAGCAGGGCCGATTACATCCTTTACAAAGTACAGTCGATCGAATGCTAGATATTCTGGTCGGTCTGGGATTTACCACTGCTCAGGGGCCTGAAATCGAAACCGACTACTACAATTTTGAAGCCTTAAATACACCGCTTGACCATCCCGCTCGTGATATGCAGGATACGTTTTACTTGACTGACGGCAAGTTATTACGCACACAGACTTCTTCGGTGCAAATTCGCTACATGGAAACGAATGAACCCCCTTTCCGCATTGTTTGTCCAGGTGGACGGGTCTATCGTAAAGATGATATCGATGCCACACATCTACCGATTTTCCATCAAGTTGAGATGTTAGCGGTCGAAGAAGGATTAACCTTTGGCGACCTCAAGGGCACAGTCAAAACTTTTGTGGAAGAGTTGTTAGGCGATCGACCAATTCGATTCCGTCCTAGCTATTTCCCATTTACCGAACCATCTGCTGAAGTTGATGTGCAATGGAATGGTCGTTGGCTAGAGCTAGGCGGTTGTGGCATGGTCGATCCGAATGTATTCAAAGCGGTCGGTTATGACTCGGAAGAAGTCACGGGTTTTGCTTGGGGCTTTGGCGTAGAACGGGTGGCGATGGTGTTACATCAGATTGACGATATCCGTCGTTTATTTAATAGCGATCTACGCTTCCTAAATCAGTTTTAGAACTAATATCTCTTTTAGGCGGTTTCTGGTAAAAAAATTACTCATTCCGAAGAGCCCCTAAATCCCCAATTCTGGGGACTTAGATTTCAGAACCCCCAGAATTGGGGGCAGGGGCGAGAGATAAGAGATAAAGATGACAAATTAAGCGGGCAAATTAAGCAATAGTTACTCGATCGGAAAGATAGACATCTTGAATGGCATGGAAGAGTTTAACTCCCTCCTCAAAAGGCTTTTGGAAGGTTTTGCGTCCAGAGATTAAGCCAGAACCACCTGCTCGTTTATTAATCACTGCCATGCGAACGGCATCAGCAAGATCCTCTTTCCCTACGGCTCCACCAGAATTAATCAAACCTACCCTGCCACAGTAACAGTTCAGCACCTGATAACGAGTCAGGTCAATCGGATGATTTGAGCTTAATTCCGTATAAATTCGCTCATCAGTTTTGCCATAAGTACTGCGATTTGCCTGAGCGACAACTGCATAGCCGCCATTGTTCTCAGGTAATTTCTGTTTGATAATATCAGCTTCGATCGTTACGCCAAGATGATTTGCCTGTCCTGTCAGATCGGCAGAGAGATGGAAATCTTTCCCTTGTTTAAACGCATTATTACGAAGATAACACCACAAAATTGTTGCCATGCCGTATTCGTGAGCCAGCGCGAAAGCCTGACCGATCTCCTGAATCTGCCGCGTAGATTGCTCCGAGCCGAAATAGATCGTCGCGCCGATTGCCACAGCACCCAAATTCCAAGCTTGTTCGATCGACGCAAAAATCACCTGATCGAATTGATTTGGGAAGGTGAGAAGTTCATTGTGATTGATCTTGAGAATAAACGGAATCTTGTGGGCATACTTCCGCGATACCGATCCAAGCACTCCCAAAGTCGTAGCTACAGCATTACATCCCGATGCGATCGCTAGCTTTATAATATTCTCTGGATCGAAATATATCGGATTTGCGGCAAATGATGCCCCTGCGGAATGTTCGATGCCTTGATCGACTGGCAAAATGGAAAGATAACCTGTATTTGCTAATCGTCCTGAACCATAGAGTTGCTGAAGATTTCGTAGGACTTGAACACTACGATCGCTCTGGGCAAATATTCGATCGACGAAATCAGGGCCAGGTAGGTGTAGCAAATCCTTGGAAACCTTTGCCTGATGTGCTAATAGATACTCAGCTTCATCGCCTAATAAAGACTCGATCGATTGAGAAGATGCAGATGGAGTTGCAATCATGACCTTTCCTTTAAATCTACTAAGATCAAACCACAAAATCAACTGGCTGTCAGGTAAATACTCTTGGCTATTACGAATTAGCCACTACAGACCGCCATACCACTCATAGCCTCGATCTTCCCAATAGCCTTTAGTCGGCAGCAATTCACTCGCCAGTGTAATCTCAGTTACCCACTTGCTTTGCTTGTAACCCAATTTGATTGGCGCGGCTAATCGTAAAGGAGCACCATTGTCGATCGAAAGCGGTTGACCATTTTTCTCGTAAGCCATGAGAGTTTGAGGATGCATGGCTGAGGCTAAATCCCAACTTTCGTAATAACCATCGGCGGATTGGAAATAAACATAACGAACATTAGCATTGGGTTTTGCCATTTTAAGGATTTCGGGTAACCGTACCCCCGCCCACTGCACGATCGCCGACCATCCCTCCACACAAATATGCCGAATCGTCATGGAAGTATAAGGCAGAGCTTGAATTTGGCTGAGGCTGAGGTCGATCGGATTAGCCACTTCACCGTTGATTTGCAGCCGAAATTGTTCTCGATCGATTACAGGCGTATCTTTAAAAGTATTGATCAGTAAAGCATCTGGTTCGATCGAACTTTGGGGGAATTCGGGCGCAAGTTTGGCAGGATTAAACATTAAAGTTTCGACGCTTTGATTCAGTGGCTCAAACGTCTTATTCACGACATCATCCAACAAGCTAGAGGCACAACCACCTGTGACCAAGCTCAAACCTGATAGCCCCGCAATTTGCAGAAATCGGCGACGCACAAGCAAGCGATTCTGTGGGACTTTAATTAAAGGATCTGATAAATGATCTGACATCGATATTCTTCCCAAACATTACCAAAACTCTACCAAAACATTGACTCAGTTAGAGACTTCCCACCAACCTTCAGACCAAGCAGAGAATGCCCTAGGCTAAAAATCAGAATAATCGGCACTGAGATAAAATGCACAATTCTCAAGGCTTGCCAGCTCCCAAACAGATCGACAATCCAGTGAAACTGCACTGGTTTATACATGCCAAATCCTGATAGTAAAGCCAGTAAAAGCACAGGAATTATTAAAGTATATACAAGACGATGGAGCGCGTAGTTCTTGCGTTTTTGGTTTTGACCGGTCAGTAGGGATTTTCGATCGACCCTGCCAAAAAAACGTCGTTCCCAGCGTTTCGTCACAAACACATAAATCCCATACCACAGCAGATTTAGCCCAAACAACCACATCGCCGCAAAGTGAAAGTGCCGTCCGCCGCCCAGCCAGCCACCCAAGATCACCAGATCGGGAAAGTGCCAACCTGCGCGCCCCCCAAACACTGGGTTGGCATTATAAATTTGTAAGCCACTGGTAATCATCAGCAACAAGGCAATGATATTAGCCCAGTGAAATATCTTGGCTAAAATCGCCTGCTTGGGGCGCGGTTTTGGGCGCAGATGAGGATGCGATTCTTGAGCTGATGCTTCCACGGTGATTAGTTTTGTATAGATGTTAAGGCGGTTTCTGGCAAAAAAGTTAACCATTCTTAAGCCCCTAAATCCCCAATTCTGGGGACTTTGATTTTCAGAACCCCCAGAATTGGGGGCAGGGGGCTGGTCTCCTAAGTATTCCCCCTCAAGAAGAGGGGTTAGGGATGAGGTTCTACTTCACTTCAGCCGCTGCAAATTTGGCGATTTTACCTGTCTTGACTGCCACAACAACATCAAAGGTAGAGCAGTAAGAGACAGTAATATTACCAGCTTTGTTGTAGAAATTTACAACCATGCCAGTACCACCAGGCTGCATCCCAATTGGCTCTAGATCCCCAGCAAAATAGCTACGCATCAAATCGCCGCTACCTTTCTTGCCTTTGATTTCAGTGAGTTTGGCAATTTTTTTGGCGGCAGTTAAACCCATCGCATCCTTTTTCATCATGTCAGGCTTGCCCATAGCATCAGGCTTTTTCATCGTGTCGGGCTTGGTCATGTTGCCCATAGGATCAGGCTTTTTCATCGTGTCGGCAGTAGCGATCGAAGCGGATGTGCTGATGGCGGCAGTGGTGAGGGTGCTAGCTAAAACAATACCTGAGATTAGTGATGTAAGTTTCATTGGTGTTTCTCCTAGTTTATCGTGGTGAACCATTCGTACTTTGTAGTTCTGTTGTTATTACGAATTGGGTTGGATTTTGGATGAGGGCATTTGTGGTTATTCTCGATCGCATCAGTGGCTGAATTTGTGTAAATCCAATTGGGGTTGGCTGCCGTATATTTTGTAAGACTAGTTTTAGGAGGATATTTCTGGGGGAGATTAATCGAGATTGATTGAGAATTTAATTTTTTTGCAGAATTGACATTTAAACTGTCATAGTTGACGCTTAAGTGTGAGTGAGTGGGTGTCAGCTCGGCATCTCCAAATTTATTCTCAAAACGTCTATGGCAGCCAAACCTGAAAGCGATCGATTCGATAATTTACCCGATAATTTACCCAGTAATTTGCAGGATCTGACCGATGCAGAGTTATACAAAAAGCTGAAATCTGGTTATAGAGATGCTTTGGGGATTATTTACGATCGCTACAGCAAACTCGTTTACAGTTTGGCATTGAGGACTCTTAGCAACCCTCAAGAAGCAGAGGACTTAACTCAAGAAATTTTCCTCACATTCTGGCAACGTCAGACTTACGATCCTGCACGCGGCTCTCTGGGTAGTTTCCTCAGCACCCTGACTCGATCGAGGTCGATCGACAAGCTGCGTTCCCGTAACGTCGTCACCAAATTTTTGCAACGTTGGGGGCAAGTAGTTCAGACCGCACCACAACCACCAAGTCCACTCGAAGCAGCTTCACTCGATCAGCGATCTCAACAAGTGCAATCCGCGCTCCAGCAGATCCCAGAGCAACAACGAAAAGTGTTAGAACTTTCATATTACGAAGGCTTGAGTCAGTCAGAAATCGCCAAGCAGCTCAATATTCCTCTCGGCACAATCAAAACTCGGAATCGGCAGGGATTACTCAAACTCAGACATCACTTACGAGACCTAATCGGATAGCTATCATGACCTCACCACTGCCCCAAGATTTAGAAGAATTAATTGCTGGTTATGTCTTAGGAAACCTCGATCCGCAGGAAGTGCAGAAAGTTGAGCAACTCCTAGCGGAAAATCCTGATTTGATCGCTGAAGTGAATGGATTACAAGAGACTTTGGCTTTATTGCCTTATGGTTTGCCTGAGGTTTCTCCTCCAACTCATCTGCGTGCCGTGATTTTAGCAAGCACCACGTTCGATCCTAGATTTGATCTTAGAACTGAGATTAAGGCAAAGATTAAAACAAACAGCATCCCTCTAGGTTGGACTCTAATCCTTGTTGGGATTCCTACCCTATTGGCGATTTTTTTTGGCGGCGAAAGCGATCGGTTGCGTCAAGATTTAGTTACGGCTCAAAGTCAGATCGTGCAACAAAAAGATGCGATCGCGATGTTACAGCAATCCAGTACTAGCCTAGTCGCGCTCAAGGGTATGGATATGGCATCAGCCGCTTCAGGCAATATGGTGATGACTCCTGGAGAACCGCAAGCCGTACTGGTGCTGAGAAATTTACCTACCTTACCAGAAGGTCAAGTCTATTATCTCTGGGCGGTTGTAGGTGACAAAAAGCTGCCCTTTGGTTCCTTTAAAGCTGGCTCTCATGGCAATGTTG